>Ga0265295_1007956_pt1 | contig 11946 bp, 8 predicted proteins | sample Munlansysbiofilm_FD_192503 | JGI IMG/M metagenome (GOLD analysis project Ga0265295, IMG submission 192503) | Leachate microbial communities from a municipal landfill in Southern Ontario, Canada - Methane capture system biofilm | ecosystem: Engineered > Solid waste > Landfill > Unclassified ... | reverse complement strand
TGAGAGGAACACTTTCTTTTTTCTCCCCCCTCGTGCCCTTATTACTGCTTTCAGGTCTCGTATTTCCTCAACCTCGCAGGTCTCCTGTACCAGATCCCGCCCGCCATTGAGTTCAGGGGTGATAATGGAGAGGGCGGAGCTTCCAATCAGTTCATCACGTGGATATCCTGTCATTAATTCTGCTCCACGGTTCCAAGAAAGGACTTTTCCGGTAGGGGTGGTCGTAATTACTGCTTCTTGCAGCATGTCCATTAAGGATGCAAGAAGTACGGGGGCAGAGCCCCCTTCCTGAAATCCGGTGATATCCCGGGATAAACCGATTATTTCCCGAACCTCTCCATTATTGTCTGTAACAGGGAATAGCCGTTCATCAAACCACCGGAGGGAATCATTCTCCTGCATTGGAAAAATAGTCCGATATGGTTCACCATTTGTGCACACGTATCCAACCGCATCCCTGATGAGAGAACGGGTATGATTATCACAAAAATTGGTTCTGTTATCTCCTATCAGATCATCTGCATCCTTTTTCCATGCAGCACCAAACCGCGGGTTTACATAGGTAAATCCGAGGTCAGGTGTCATTACAAAGACGCGTTCATCTGTTTCTGCAGCAAGAGCGTGAAAAAGAGCATAGTACCGTTTTTTACTTTCTTCCGCTTCTTTCCAGTCATTTATATCTTCTATCACAAAAATATGGCCATGTGCCCCGTCATACATCACAACATCAGCAACTGTCAGCCAGGCCATTCTTTTTTTTTCAGAACTCACCAGTTCAACATCAGAGGTGTATACAGCCGCTCGATCTGCAGAGAGGATTGTTGTTTTCTCCTCCCCTTTCAATCCCTGTATGGTCAGGAGATCGAGAACATTTCTTCCGTTAAGCTGCTGCATATCGCTGCCCAGAAGATCTGCAGCACTGATATTTGCATTTTGAATGAGATAGGAATCATCGGTTTCGATGATTGCTGATGAAAGGTACGAGAGAAGAGTATTAACCGGAATTCTCTTGGATAAATGGTATATTTTGGCTTTTCCGGCAGTTCGAACATCCACAAATCCTGACAGGAACATCATCTCAATATATTTCCCGATGGTATTCCGCGACATTGACAATCCGCTGGCTATCTCTGAAATGCTCATTCCATTTAGATTATCATGTAATATGTTCGTAATCCGGGAGATGTAATAATGGGTATTGTCCATCGATGGAAAGAGATTGTTGATGTCAAACCATAAGGGTGTCGGGTTTTTCCTCAAGGTTTATCTGATAAAAAATTATACACTGCATCATGTCACATCCCCCAAGCCGACTGGCACAAGAACAAAGTCTCTATCTCCGCCAGCATGCATATAACCCGGTTCATTGGTATCCCTGGGGCGAGGAAGCATTTGCCGAAGCAAAAACCAGGAATATTCCCGTTTTTCTATCTATTGGCTATGCAGCATGCCACTGGTGCCATGTGATGGAACAAAACTGCTTTGAAGATGAAGAGGTCGCTTCTTTGTTAAATGCTCACTTTATATCAATAAAAGTAGACCGTGAGGAGCGTCCCGATATTGATCAGATATATATGACTGTCTGTCAGGCGATGACTGGCTCCGGGGGGTGGCCGCTGAGTTTGTTTTTGACCCCGGATAAACATCCGTTCTATGCTGCGACTTATATTCCCAAGGACAGCACACAGGGAAATCCGGGAATGCTTGAGATTCTCCCCTATCTTGCTAAAACATGGAAAGATAAAAGGGATGAAGTCATCAGGCTTTCTGATCACATCGTTTCAAAAATAAACCAGATCTCTTGTGGATATCACGATGAGAAGGATCTTTCTTACCTTGCAAAGAGTGCTGCAGACTCGCTTATCAGGCACTATGATCAGGGGTATGGCGGGTTTGGACGCGGCCCGAAATTTCCTTCTGTCCCGGCCCTTCTCTTTCTTCTTCGGCATGCAGGGCATTCACAGAACCCTGATGTTATGAGCATGATCAGCACGACCCTGGACCGGATGGCATATGGGGGCGTCAGGGACCATTTGGATGGGGGATTTCACCGGTATGCGACTGATATCGCCTGGAAACTTCCTCATTTTGAAAAGATGCTTTATGATCAGGCGATGTGCGCACTCATCTATACTGAAGCATGGCAGGTTTTTGGAAAGGAACAATACCGCACCATTGCCACCATGGCCCTTGACTATATGATACACTCGCTCTCTGACGCGCAAGGGGGGTTTTATTCATCTGAAGATGCTGATAGCCCTGAAGGTGAGGGTGCATACTATCTCTGGTCTTCAGGTGAATTTTTTCGTTTGTTTGGGGAAGATGCACCACTTGCAGCACACGTGTTCGGGGCTCTCAAAGAAGGGAATGTATCACGGATGCATGGGATGAAGGTGGGAGATAATGTTCTGTATCCTGAAACAGACCCTTGTGAAAAACTTTTGAAGGCGGGTATTAATAACCCTGAAGAGATCTATGCCTCTTTTGTCCAGGTCCTGCTTTCGGCACGACAAAGCCGGCAAAAACCGGTAACTGATGATAAAGTTTTAACTGACTGGAACGGGCTTGCCATCTGGGCATTAACCTACGCAGGGATGGTCTTTCAGACTGAACGATTTGTCCACCGGGCAATATCTGCAGCAGATTTTTTCGTTAGGACAATGATCCAGGCAGACGGGTCTGTACTTCATCGCTATCGGGACAGTCAGGCAGGCATCGAAGGAACTGCAGGTGACTACATTCATCTTGCATGGGCATTTGTGATGTTGTATCAGGCAACCGGAGATCCCAAATGGTTATCGCGTTCCTGCGACCTGCAGGAGGAAGCCACGCGCCACTTTTATGATCCTGACGCGGGAGGGTATTATCAGACTGCGGAGAAGACTCCCCTTCCTGTCAGACTGAAAGATCTCACTGACGGGCCTGTTCCCTCTGTGAACGGGGTGGGGTACATGCTCCTTCGAACTCTTGCTAACATTACCGGGAAATCCTTGTATTCAGATAAAGCCAGGGAGATGGAGAAGATGTATTCTGGAATGGACCCTGGGATGGTGGTTGGAGCCACCTCATTTCTTTCCGGATACTACGATAGTCTGAATGAAGCACGAGCTGTGCTGTGTGGTGATCCTGAAAACCGGATTTTTTTAGAGATGCAAAATATGCTCTGGCTCTGCTATATTCCTGGCCTTGTAAAAATACCCATCCCTCTGAGTTCATACCAAGAGGTTTCCGGACTGGCTCCAGGGATTGACTCCAGAGGAGACGACCCGATTGTCTCTCTCTGTGCAAAAAACCACTGCTATCCTCCCGCAAAAACAATAGGTGAATTAAAAAAATATCTTCAGGATCTACTCATTTTTAAGGGCAACCAGATTTCTCACTCCATTCAGGCGCCAGACCAGTGAGCGCTCTTCGGTGCAGATTGATTCCGGAGGATCCTGAGGTGAGTGACCGAGAGCGGACAGAATATTATTTGAAAGGTTCTGTTTCTGAATAAGTCTGACAAAACACCTCCTGATTAATTTCTTTTCAATTGAATCGGTTACTTCCTCAAGATAGCCCTGCAGGGTGACGAACATATAACTGGAGAGATCTTTTGCGTATTTGTCAATTTCAACAGATGCATAGGGGGATTTTCTGAAATACTCTAGTTTTTTGCCGTATTTGGTTGAGAGGAAGTAGATATGTTTTCCATCATATACATAAAGGAATGGTGCAATGTAGGGATATTTTTCCCCTGAAAAGGCGATTCTTGCCATGAACCGGCTGTGAATCAATGCATCATACTCTTCTTTTTCCATCCGGGGTATCTTCACTATCTCCATGTTTCTTAAAACATACATCGACCTTCCATGTAATAAATTATGCAGACCTGAACCCGGGAAAAAATATTCCCTGCTATTCATTCTTTCACTCAAAATTATTATCTTCTGCTTTGAAAAGGGAAACTTCTTTATTATATCCATCACATCCTGAATGGAATCTTTGAGAACATATCAGATGGAATTTCCTATGGCCCAACGTCACGGTATGGTTTTTACAATCTTTGTTTTCTGCATATGTGCTACCTTTCTCTGTAACTGCGGTTTTGCTGAAAGTATACAAGACGCTACGTTATGGATTAACAAAGGAAAAGAGGCATATCAAAATAGTGATTATGTAAGCGCGATTGCAGCTTATGATCAGGCTCTCCTTCTGGATGAATTCTATACTGAGGGGTGGAAGCTACGGGGCGATGCCCTGATGGAACTGCAGCGGTATGCTGAGGCTGCCGAATCATATGATCGCGCTATCTCAATCGATAAGACCAATGCAGCCCTCTTAGGGAAAAAAGCCCGTGCGCAATTTTTACTGGGTAACTATCAGGAAGCGGTGGAACTATTTACGAGAGCCGTCTCTCTCAATCCATATCTTTTTGCAAACCAGGATGGATATGGGGATGTGCTGGCTGCCTTAAACCGGTTTTCTGAGGCAGACTATGCATATACCAATGCGCTCAAGATTGATTCGAAAAACAATGCCACCTGGAATAAAAAGGGTGAAGTACTTGCCAAAATGTATCGGAGCGATGAGGCCCTTTCTGCGTTTAACCAGTCAATTCAGATTTACCCTGAATCAGCAGAAGTCTGGAATAATCTTGGCAGTGTCTATTTTGCCACGGGGAACATGCAAAAAGCCCTGAACGCATTTGAACACGCAATATCCCTGGATGAAAGTTATATCCCGCAAAAGTATACTGCCACCTTAAGCCGGCTTGCAGATGCAGATAAGACCCATCCGCAAAGGATTCCAGTTATTGCGGACACCCCCCTTGCCGGTTCGCTTAGTGACTTTGTTATGCCTCCGGCGATTTTCGTCTTAAATTATGCGATGATAGCAATAGGGGTGTTTGCCATTCTGATGATTGGTATTTTTGGCATTATGAGGAAAATATCCGAAAAAAGACGGAAAAATTAAGAGTATTCTGACAGGATACTTCTGATACTTTCCTCTCTGTTTCTATCCTTCATTTTTGATAACCCGGGAAGTGAGGGTTTGATTTGTTTATAAAAGATCCCGAGTGGAATGGGACCTTTATCTGAATAGTTCCATTGATGAGATGTCCGGCAGGCACTATCAAACTGGGATATATTTGATTCTGCGGTTTCGTATGTGTATTCATCATAGAGAGAAGTCATATTAAAAAAAGTGGCGCAGATCTGCAGCACATCGACATGGGCGAATCCTGGATGAAGGATAGCTTCACGTATAATTCTCTTTAACAGTGGAATTTTTCTGGAATATGCCCGTGCAACAAAACCTGCACCAGATCCCAGTAGCATTTCAATGATATTTAGTGGATATTCAAAGATTCCGCCAGGAGTTGACCGGCCCTGGTACCCATATGGTGATGTCGGGGTATACTGCCCGGTAGTAAGCCCGTAAACCCGGTTGTTGTGACATATCACGGTGATGTCGATGTTTCTTTTTGCGGCATGGATGAGGTGGCCTAGACCTTCTGCATACAGATCCCCATCCCCGGCAAAACAGATAACCTTCAGGTCAGGGTTTGCCATTTTAATGCCTGTTGCAACCGGGATGGCCCGCCCGTGCAGTGAATAAAAACTATTCAGATTGAAATAGTCAGCAATTTTTGCATGACAACCAATCCCTGAAACAAGAACAAAATTTTCTCTTGGAATGCCTTCTTTTTCAAACTCTTCGATAACATATCGCATTGCATGCTCGATGGCAAAATTCCCGCATCCCGGACACCAGGTATTTTGAGCACTTGAGATTAATGTCTCATTTGGATTCATAGATATCTCCTGATTTGAATATTCAATTCTTCTATTGATGAAGGTCTCCCGTCATATCGCAGGATGAGATGATCTGGAACTATCCCATACTCCCGAAGAATCTTGTCAATCTGACCCGACGCACTCTCTTCTACAACAATTATTTTGCTGACTCCCTGCATTGCTTTTTGGAGGGACTCAATTGGAAATGGTTCCAGGATAAGGGGGGCAATGATTCGGACCGTTTGACCGTCTGCCGCTTCTGCTACCTGGCCACGAACAGATCCCCAGCATATAATGCAGTTCGGTGCCAGTGGATCCCCGGTTACGACGATATTTTCAGGTTTGTCAACAAACTGAACAAGTTCATGCTCTTTTCGTTTTCGTTTCTCTACCATAGCGATAGTCACTTGCGCGTCCTCAGTGGTGATCCCCTGAAAATCATGGGTGTAACTGTTCACTTTTACAGTCTCCCCGGCATAAGGGGGAGAAAGAATGGGGGAGATTCCGTTCTGCGTATCTTCGTACCGGTGATAGGGAAAGGAAGGGGCAGGAAGGCTAGTCGGGTCTGTGACTTTTGCATCATCCGGCCCGGTGTATATCCCTTCTGAAAATGTTTTGTCTGACAGGATAAATGCAGGAACCTGAAATTTCCAGGCTACGTGGATCGCCTGGGAAGCTAAATGGACTGCTTCTTTGGGGGTCCCTGGCGCTGCAATCCACCGTGGAAATTCACCCTGACCTGCATGACGAACAAACATGAGATCTGACTGGGCGGTATATGTCGGTATCCCTGTTGATGGGCCGGTGCGTTGGGAGACGATGATTACGATAGGAATCTCTGCCTGACCTGCCAGTGAGAGCCCTTCTGTCATCAGGCAAAACCCGCCCCCTGATGTTCCAACAGCGGTTTTTTTCCCAGCGTATGCAAAACCCAGTGCCATGAGTATCACTGCAATTTCACTTTCCGGGTGATACACGGTAATTCCTGTTTCTTCAGCAACACTTGCAAGAAAATGCAGGACACCTGAAGAAGGGGTCATGGGATATGCGATATATGCATCAAGTCCTCCGGCCAGAAGACCGATTGCTATCCATTCATTTCCTGAAAGAAATGGTTTTGGTTTCCCTCCTGGAATGGCAAGGGAGCGTTTTGGCGCCGTTAGTTCATAAGCGGCCTGTGCAATCTGGAGATTGACATCAGTCTTTTTTGGGATCTTTCTCTGCAGGACTGGTACCATCTGTTCCCATGAAAGGCCAAGATACCGAAAAAGAGCACTAATCATTGCAACATTGCCCATAATTGGCAGGCCGTTGAATTGGTTTATGATCTGACTGATGGGGATGCCATGGCCCGGTGCTTTTACCCGATCTGCATTATATAGAATAACCCCGTCATCTGACAGGCGCCCCGAGTGGAGGTCAGCGGTTTGTTGATCAAAAGCAATGATGACATCAATACCACTCTTAAATGCGTAAATTTCGTGCTCTGCAGCCCGTATGATACAGAAATTATGCCCGCCTCTGATAAGAGACGGGTAATCAACATACTGGTACACATGATATCCCAGGGATGAAAAGAGAGAACCTATTATCTGACCTGCCTGGGAAATTCCGTCTCCTGCTTTCCCTCCTATCAAAACCGAGTATTCTGTCACTGTATCTGCCTCTGTGGGAAATGTACTCGTGCCGGGCAATGAATTTTGCCCATGAGGTATTAGGCTGCTTTAAATAATGCAATAAGCAGGAAAATAGTTTTTTGAAAAATATAGGGATTTTCAAATGTAGATAGAGTTTTGTTGCGATTTATTTTATCATTCCTTACATAAAATTGTGGTTTCAGAACTTTTATATATTATACCTCCCTGAAAATATATATGCGCGTTTTATCTCTCTCCGGAAGTCCACTGAAAAAGGGTAATACCAGCCACCTGATCAAATATTTGACTCAGACGATGGAACAATCAGGCATCCAGGATCTCAAGGTAAAATATCTCTCCCTTTCCGGATTAAAGATACGTCCCTGCCAGGCCTGCAAAAAGTGTATGGAGACGGGAACCTGTGTGGTGAGAGACGATTTCAATACAATAGCTCGAAAAATGCTGAAAAGTGATCTGATTATTATTGGTTCTCCGGTCTATTTTCATGATGTTTCAGGGCGGGTGAAAAACCTCATGGATCGGACATACTCGTTATGGCATGATAAACAGCTGAAAGGTAAAAAATGTATCCCGGTTGCGGTAAGTGCAGTGTCCGGAGAAGACAGGACGCTTGAAACATTACGAATATGGGCACAGACCCATGAGATGAAGATAATCCGTTCTGTTTCTGGTCATGGATATAAAAAAGGAGACGTGATGCAGGATAGTCAGGCACGGGATAGGGTACAGCATGCGGTCAGGGATCTTGTCGGTGAATTTCAGATTGAAGATTAGAAAATTCTGATTTATCAGGACTGGTAGTTATCTGTAGTGAGCTTCTGAATGTTCTAAAAAATGAATCTTTTTCAGATTCGACTGCCCAGAGTTCAAGAGGGCTATCGACCCTGCATGAGACACGGAGTATTGTCACACCCTTTTTTCGGACAAACTCCGCTTTTTCAATACGCTGGTCATGGTTTCGGTCCAAATTTTCAGCAAACCGCAGTAACAAAGCCAATATCCGTACGAGTCTCCGGTCATCTCTTCCCAGTTCCTGAAAAGGGATGTCATGGGATTTGGGAAGTTTTTTCCGATGGTATCGTGCAATAAGGCCGATAATTCGTACCTCATGCTGATTAAATCCAAGAAGTGATCCTTCAGTTATCAGGTAGTACGAATGCTGATGGTGGTCGGAGAATGAAATAAATTGTCCGATATCATGAAGGTATGCAGCATGCTTGAGCAATTCCTCTGCCTCATCCGGACAGGTGAATAGTCCTGTTTTTTTTCCTGAATGGTAGAGCTGAAGAGCAACACGTGCAACATGGTCTGCATGTTTTTCATCAATATGGCACACTTTTCCAAGGTGCCCTACTGACTGTTCCCGAACCGGGACCTGCTTTTCATGGGGAAATCCGGGGATTTTGGAAAGATAATCGACAAGTAAACCATCGCGTAGAGAACGGGACGAAACCTGGATTCCGCTGATATTTGTTGTTTTTAAAATCTCATGGAGAATGACTGCACCGGCAATAATAATCTCTGCCCGGTCAGGGTTCAGCCCTGCAACTTCTCTTCTCACCTGCAGGGGGAGGCTCGCAAGATAGGTGATGACAGTCCCCAGTTCATCGGTACTCAAAAATCCGTTTATATGATCATTCAGAAATGGTTTATATGATCCTGCAATAGTTTCGAGTGAAAGAATGGTGCCTGAACTCCCAAAAGCCTTTTTAACATTGCAGGTCAGAGTGTTTTTTGCGATATGCACAATCTGCTGTTTAATGTGGCGCCTGAGGGTAATGAGGGATTTTCCGTTTATTTTTCCGTCTTTTTCCTGTTTGAGTATCGTGTCTGTGGTCCTGATTGCCCCAAGTTTAAGACTCCTAAGAAAGCAGGGTTCATGCTGGTCCCCTACGATAATTTCAGTAGATCCTCCGCCAATGTCGATAAATAATGCCTTTTCTCCCCGAATATCAATAGCGCTTGATACCCCGAGCCAGATGAGTCTTGCTTCTTCTTTCCCTGATATAATATTGATCCTAACTCCACTGAGATCTTCAATCTGGGTGCAGAGTTCTTCTCCATTGGATGCTTCCCGTGCTGCAGAAGTTGCGACCGCTACAAATTCTTCAGTGCCGCGACTTCTGGCAAGGTCAATGAGTCGGGTTATGGTAGTGGTTGCACGCTCAATTGCCTGGGCAGTCAGACAGTTTTCGATATATCCTCCCTCTCCAAGTCTGATTACTTCTTTTTGTTGGGTGAGGATTGCGTACGAGCCATTGGGATTGAGACGGACTACCAGCAGACGGACTGAATTTGTCCCGAGATCAATAAATCCAATTATCTTTTGGGTTTCTAATTGCATATCAGGCAAATCCGGTGATTGGTTATCTCCTCAAGCAGCTGGCTTTTTTCAATGAAAACCATTGGGTCGAAGCATCCTGAATCAATGCAGGAGCAGGTGATGGTTATTTCGTCAGAGGTAATCTGGCAGGTAAGGGTTTTCACCACAGCGCTGTGTGTTCTGTCAAGGCTGTCTGCAATACGCACAATCCCTGAACAAAAACATACTATCCGTTGATCAACAGGATCAAGTTCTGAGTAGACTGCATGTCCCTGCCTTGGGTGTGATTTCCGGTGATATCTGGCAATTAATGCAATAATTTTCCTTTCATCTGTTGTAAGCGGCACTTTTGTGTCAGCCAGAATGATGTCACGCGATGCCTTATGGTGGGATTTTTCTGGTATACTCCAGCCGATATCATGCAGGAAAGCACCTGCCTTGAGGAGGTCACGGGCGGTTTTTTCAAATCCATGTAAATCCTGCATACCATCATAGAGGAGAAGTGAGAGTCTGCAGACCTGCCTGGCATGTCCGGGGTCAGGGTCTAACCGGTTCACATAATCAGTAATTACCTGCCATGCTTCCTCATCCATCAGGCATTGTCCTCCGGCTTAGAAACAACGTCTAACGGTTTCCCTTCTGATATAATCCGGGTAAAAGAGTCTGGCAGATGTCTTTTGCGTATTGCCTCAATTGCCTTGGTAATATCATAGGGAACCCGTATATGAACCACAGAAAAGGGTTCAAAAGTGAGGAGAGCATAACAGGCACGGGGATCTCCGTCCTCTGTTCTTCCTACACTGCCACAGTTTACAAACAGTACACCGTCTACTTCCCGAATTGATGGAAGGTGAGCATGGCCGGTGACAATGATATCTGCCTTTGTTTTTTGTACAATTTCAGCATATCTGGAATCCGGGGTCTCCTCGACCAGGTACTCCGTTAAAGAACCGGGGCTGCCATGAGTGACAAGGATGGACTTCCCCTTAACCCGCAGTCGTTGCTCACGGGGAAGTCCCCTAAGGTATGCCCGATTTTCCTTTGAAAGGTGGTGATAGGCGTATCGCATGGCTATCTGTTTATCTCTGGAACGCGGTCTTTTGGTCTTCCATTTTTTTGTAAGGACCGAGTTGTCATAATTCCCAATAACCGAAAGCACATGTGATGTTCGCAGTAGTGATACTACTTCATCCGGAAAAGCGCCATATCCGATGCTGTCTCCTGCATTAAGGACTGCTGTAACTCCCCGTTCTCCGGCATCTGCAAGGACTGCTTCAAGAGCCGGAAGATTTGCGTGAACATCTGAAATAAAAGCAATTTTAATCTGTCCTTCATGACAGGAACCATCATTCGCCTGGAATGAATGATGAATCGGAATGGCGATCTTCTCTTCCAGCATAGTCCAGAATTTATCTTCTTTTAGTGAATCCCAGAGAATATGCAACTTTTTAAAGAGTTCATTTCTTATTTTCTGCCGGTTTTCAAACAGATTGCAAAGTCCTGGTTTTACAAGTGAAAAAAAGGCTGAGTTACCAAAATAGCGGATTGATCTCTTTTCTTCATCAGCAAGGATGAGGGGTATTTTTTCAATCCATATATCACAGTCATGCATATCGCCCAGAATGTCCTGTAGCGACTTGAACGTTTTAATTTCAGATTTCAGACCGCATTCAAAGAGATCTGCAAACGATTCAAGAGTATATCGAAGCCTTTTTGCAGCAATCCGCATCTCATGGTGACGATGAATCATCTTCGGTTCAAGCAGCCATGGTTCAAACCAGAACAGATCCGAAATGGCCGTCATGATGTGGAGGAAAGCCTGTTCATAGGCGACCAGTGAACCACTTCCGGTATCTTCGAGTTCTGCCCTGATTTTTTGTTCATGCAGGCAGGTTGCTATTGATTCGATAACCTCTGCCTCTTCGATCCGGTCAACTGCCTGTATGACTTCAGGCTGAATAATCTGACGGCGTTGGTATATCCTATTGAGCAGACACTCGAGCCCTGGCCGTTCAGGGTCAATGGGCCCGGAAAAAACCGCCCCCTTTTCTTCCCCTGACGTTTCGAACTCTTCAGCGGGGGTTGCATCAGATATCAGGAGACGAAAGAGTGAGTCTTTATGAGTGTCAAGGTGAGCATGTGCACCTGAAAGAATATTTTCGGGGTAGAATATCACCTCACCTGT
>Ga0265295_1007955_pt1 | contig 11946 bp, 5 predicted proteins | sample Munlansysbiofilm_FD_192503 | JGI IMG/M metagenome (GOLD analysis project Ga0265295, IMG submission 192503) | Leachate microbial communities from a municipal landfill in Southern Ontario, Canada - Methane capture system biofilm | ecosystem: Engineered > Solid waste > Landfill > Unclassified ... | reverse complement strand
TCCCTGTCCCGTCTTTGGTCTTTAGTCTTTAGTCTTCGGCCTTGGGGTTCTGAGTTCTTGGTTCTTAGTCCTGAGTTTTATTTTAGATTTTAGACTTTAGACTTTAGTTTATGGTCTCCCCGTCCCCCAGTCTCCCCGTCCCTTCTTTGGTCTTTAGTCTTTGGTCTTTAGTCTTTAGTCTTCGGCCTTGGGGTTCTGAGTTCTTGGTTCTTAGTCCTGAGTTTTATTTTAGATTTTAGACTTTAGACTTTAGTTTATGGTCTCCCCGTCCCCCCGTCTCCCCGTCCCTTTTAAGCGTTCCTTCTCGTTATCACTTCGTTCTCACGAGACAAGCTGTCCCTTTTCTGCGTCCCCCATCATACTACTCTCTCCAATCTCCCCCGACTTTGATCAACTGCACCAATGCCTCCACTGCATCTGTTTCGGGAATGCGGCGGTTCACAGCTTCTTTCCCTTTGTAAAGTGTCACTTTCCCATGGCCGGCTCCCACATAACCATAATCGGCGTCGGCCATTTCACCTGGACCGTTAACGATACAGCCCATTACGGCAATTTTCAGGCCTTTGAGATGGGCGGTGCGGGACTTTACCTGACGCAGTGCCTCCTGAATATTGAATAGAGTCCGGCCACAGGAGGGACAGGCGATAAATTCAGTGCGTAATATCCGCCTTCGCGTTGCCTGAAGTAAACCATACCCTATGCGCACAGCGGTCTCTTCGCCCAGGTAATCTGCATCCAGCACAATACCTTCTCCCAAACCATCCAACAATAAGTTGCCGGGATTTAAAGCGTTTTCTACAATGAAATCTGCCATATTTTTTACCACTTGCGGACTTTTCAGGATAACCGGCGGGTTTAATCCGGCATCACGTAAAGCGGTCATAAGCTGTCGCACCAATCCAGAACCGGCTTCGGTCACAATTACAGCCCCAGCTTGCTGCTGCACAGCCTGGATAAGCAATGGTAATGATGTTTCAATCTGTGAATCGTTGATGTGTATAAGTGGTTGGTTCAAAGCCGTCCGGCTTCCATCTTCTTCGGCCAGGAAATATGTACCCTGATACTTTAAAACCACCGCCGGGGGGATTTTACCGCCAATTTTACCCCTGACATCCGTCAAAAGTGGATTTTCTCCCATTTCATGGTGAATTTCCAGATCAGGACGAATATGTCGCTTGACCCCACCATTTTCATGCTTCCGCTGAAACCGGTCAACGATGGCTTTGGCCACGGGCAGCTCAAATTCCGGCGCTTCGGTAAGTGAAACCCGAATGGTGTCGCCGATACCTCGGGCCAGTAAGGCGCCGATACCAGCCACCGATTTCAGCCGGCCATCTTCTCCGTCAGCAGCTTCGGTTACCCCAAGATGGAGCGGGTAGTTGAGTCCTTCCGCGGTAAGTCGTTCAGCCAATAACCTGCATGCCTGCAACATTACCCGCACATTGCTGGATTTCATCGAAAGCACCAGGTTATGGAATCCTTCCTTATTGCATATGCGGGTAAATTCCAGGGCCGACTGCACCATGCCCTCAGGCGTATCACCATAGCGGTTTACAATGCGCCGGCTCAGCGAACCGTGGTTGGTACCAATGCGGATGGCGGTTCCGTACTCCTTGCAGATTTTCAAAAGCGGGTAAAGCCGCTCCCCTATCCGCTCGAGTTCCCACTGGTATTCCTTTTCGGAATAGGCTGTTTTTGCAACGCTCCTATCTACATAGTTGCCGGGATTGATACGTACTTTCTCCACCATCCGCGCCGCTATTTCGGCTGCACCGGGATTAAAATGAATATCAGCGATAATCGGTACTGCATATCCCCGCTTTTTAAGTTCAGCCTTAATCACCTGTAAATGTCCCGCTTCCTTAAGCCCGGGTGTAGTAATCCGCACCAGCTCACAACCTGCCTCAATCATGCGTATGGATTGTTCAACCGTGGCCAGGGTATCCAGGGTGTTGGTGTTGGTCATGGACTGCACTCTGATGGGCTGATTGCCGCCCAGTAGTAGGTTTCCGATTTTTACTTCCCTTGTGCTGTAAGCCATTTTCGTGAATATTAATGACAAAATTAATGAATATTTTGGTTTGGGCTGCGCTATTTAGGAGCTTCATCCTTTTAGTGTTTGGCGTTTAAAGGATTCTTTTCCCCTAAAACTCTAAACGAGTAATCACACTCCTTCAAATAATCCTTTGCCAGTTATTGCTCTTTTACAAATGTCATTTTGCCACAACTTACATTTTTATGAGGGAAGGTTCTATTGCTGGCCGTTTTCAAGTTAAGCGAGGAAGGGTGCCAGAACAGGGAGTTTTGGCTACGATGACTGTTTTTCCAGGTAACTACGGCGGAAGCTATAGTTTTCGTAATTTTGGGGCGAATGTTAAAATGCTCACACCCTTACCCAATCATCTAATCTTCACCAAACCAATTCACCCATGCCCCCTACCCTCTTCCCCGTTCAGTTTCAATTGTGCAGCCTGTCCAGTGGCAGCAGCGGCAACTGCTATTTTGTGGGCAGCAATAATCAGGGCATACTGGTTGATGCCGGTATCAGCGCCAGACGCATACGCAAAACCCTGGAAGAAATTGGCGTTGGACTGGATCTGATTAAAGGTGTCTTTATCACCCACGATCACATCGATCACATCAATGCGCTTACCCTCCTTTCAAAAAAGCACCATATTCCCGTATATTGCACAGAAGGCACCTGGAAAGGCATATTGCGTAATCGCACCACCTTCGATTTGGATCAAAGTATGTTCCGCCCAATTACCTCTGGTCTGCCCATTGAAATTGCCGGCATGAGGGTGGAATCTTTTCCCGTATCGCACGATGCCCGGGATGCCGTGGGTTACCATATCAGCAATTCCAGTCGCAGCCTGACCATTGCCACCGACCTTGGTTACATTGGCGAAGAAGCCGCCCGTTATCTGAGCAAGGCCGATATCCTGGTGATTGAATCAAACTACGATGAACATATGTTACTCAACGGACGTTATCCCCAACACCTGAAGGATCGCGTTCACGGACTAATGGGACATATGTGCAATTCGCATACCGCCGAATTTGTGGCCGGAATCTACCATAACCGCATTTCACACATATTGCTGTGCCATCTGAGTGCCGAAAATAACCATCCGGAAACGGCCCTTCAAACGCTCACACAAACATTAAAACTTAAAGGACTTGACTTTGAACCTTATACTATCATTGAAGCCCTTCCACGCGGCAGACGCTCACCACTTTATGTGTTTGAATAGTCCGATGGTATTATTTCAATCCCGTTATGCATGGCTCTTTTTCCAGTAAATAAAAAATTACGTCCATTCACCGATGCCTTGCTGGCCGCGGTGATTACTTACGGCTTTCACCTGCTGTATCGTTACTTCGCCGGGGACATAAACTCCTGGGCCTGGGTGAACTGGCTCAACAACTGGCTGTCAGAAAGGGTGTTTTACCAAAGTCTGTGGATTGACCGCCATTTGCTGGGACTGGAAATACAAACCGAAAAGGTACGGACGATGGTCTTCACCAATGGCGGTAAAATATGGATCAACTTCGGCTGCTCAGGGCTAAAACTGATGTTTCAGGTAACGGTGCTTTTCCTGCTTTTCCCCGGCCCCTGGAAACACAAGCTGTGGTATATTCCACTGGGCTGGCTATTGATGCACCTGTCCAACCTGTTCAGAATTGTTTCGTTGTCGGTAATTATATTATGGAAACCGGAATACTGGGACTTCAGCCATGACTGGATTTTACGACCCTTCTTTTACCTGATTATCTTTGGGATGTGGGTAATCTGGGTAGAGAAATTCAGAAATAATAAGTTGATTAAAAGCACTGAAGGCGGCAAATTGAACGGATAATTTGACCCATCCCAAGCCATAAGCTACACTCTCAGAACCAATAATACCGAGCTCTTACCCTCCCCAGCCCTTTCTATGAATAGGAGAGAGCAATTATCACAAGCGTCAGTAGTTAATATATATCCGGCTTAAAAGGCGAAAGAGCCTGTTGAGGCTCTTTCGCGGGAAAACAAAAAAGGAAACTAAAGGGGGCTACTCAGGTGCTGATGACCAGTCATCAGCGGCATTTATCAAAGTGTGTTGCCTGCATCTTTCTGATGGCAAACATTAAAAAAGTCCACTTTGAAATCTTTCACTTCAAGGATCTGGTTGTCATGGTATATATCCAGCGGCTGTTGCAGGGTGGCATCCACTTCCTGAACCGTACCGGTAATTTTAATTTCAGTGCGCCGGTTTTGCTGATGTTCTTCATCGGTACATTCAACACCGTTTCCACAGTGGTTTACCAATTTTTTCTCTCCGTAACCTTTGGCAGTAATGCGCTTTGCATTGATGCCTTTGGATACGATGTATTCCACCGCTGATACCGCGCGACGGTCAGAAAGTTTCTCGTTGTATTTGTCGCTGCCTCTGGCATCGGTATGCGAACCCAATTCCACGGTAATGTCAGGATTTTCATTCAGGAAGGTAACCACTTTTTCAAGCTCAGAAGCTGCATCTGGACGAATGTCCCATTTATTGAAATCATAATAAATATTTTCCAGCCTGAATATCTGATCCACGGTGTAAGCTAACAACAATAAGTCAGCGACAGTACACTGATCTTCCTTACTACCCGCCTCCAGGGTAACAGACTGGCAGTCGGGCGCATATCCTGACTTCATCCCTTTAATTACCATTTTGCTGCCTGCCGGAACTTTCAGTTGATAATGGCCGGTATTATCGGTTTTCAACACCATCACCTCATTCGTTGACAGGTCCAGGGCAAACACATGACTGCTGGACAGAGGAATGCCGATTTTCTTATCTTTAACTACCCCTTCAATTAGCACGAATTCGGGCAGGCGTTCAGTAATACTTACCATATAAATATCATCTTCACCCTTACCGCCTGGCCTGTTTGAGCTCAGCATCGCCTCGGTTCCATCGGCATTCATTACATAGCCAAAATCATCCGCCGGTGAATTTACCGGGGCTTTCAAATTTTCGGGTTTACTCCAGGAAGAACCTTTTTTTGTTGTTTTAAATATATCAAGGCTGCCCAATCCGGCATGACCATCTGAGGAGAAGTAAAGGATACTGTCCTGATAGGAAAATGGAAACATCTCATTGCCAAATGTATTGACTGCCAGACCTAAATTTAACGGGTCTTCCCAACCATCACCATTGCGGGTAACACTGTAAATATCGGTTCCGCCATTTCCACCGGGCATATCTGAAACGAAATACAAGGTGTTTCCATCGTCCGAAAGTGCAGGATGACCTACCGACCAGGCATCGTTATTCAGGAAAAAGGCATTAGGCTCACTCCATTTATCATTGGTAAAAGTACTGCTGAAAATTTTCAGTTTATTGGTATAATACCGGGAAGAATCCAGATCGCCGGCTTTGCGTTCTACCAGCGTGTAATGCATGGATTTCCCATCTTTTGAAAAGGTGGCAGGTCCATCATGATAAGGCTGACTGAGTTGCGTTGAATAGACGGAAGGAGCTTCCGGAACAGCGGGGAGATCGGGGTTAACTTTACTGAGTCTGGCATACCAAAGGTCAAGATAATAAGCGCCTGTCCATCCGAAACGTTTCTCCCCACTTTTGGTCATCCGATCGCTGGTAAATACAACACCATCATTCAGGTAAACCGGTGAAAATTCAGAATAAGGAGTATTTATCGCTTCTGCATTGTAAAGTGTATAGTTATATTCGGGTTGGGTCCATTGCTGAACCTCTGTGCTGAATCGGGCATAAAGCTCACCCCGGGAATCGGAAGGATTGAGCTGAGCATATTTTCTGAACTGTTCAGCAGCTTCAGAATATTGACCCAGGCTGCGCAGAGATTGTCCATAATTAAACCAGACCATACTATTGGTGGTGCCATTTTCAATGGCTTTAGCATACCACTTTGCTGCTTCCTGAAAATTACTGGTTAAGCGATAGGCATCAGCAACCTGTTGCATGGCATATACCGAATGCCTGCCATTATTTTCAGCTACCCTTGTGTAATAAGGTATTGACCGTGCATATTCAAAGCGGTTGAATAACCGGTCTGCTTTGCATTTTTGAGCCTGTAGCTCTGGTTGTAATCCTAACATGAGGATAACGAAAAAGAAAAAATATCGGATTTTCATAATGTTTAAACTTAAAGATGGTAAACATGCATCAGCTCAATGAATGAATGTTAAAAATACCGGGGTGTCAATGATCTGGGTGAAAACAGATTAAGATCATAAGAAATCATGATTTCGTGCGAGCCCTGGGTGTAGGTTTTGAGCTCATTCATGTATGAGTCATAGGAATAGCCAAGTCTCCAGTTGTCGGTCAGATTGAGTTCTACCATGAAAACAAGGGCATTTTTGCTGGTAACTGCATTGCGGTTAGTCCTGTAAGATGCGCCAAGCCAAATGCGATTCATAAGCAAAAAGCTGGCATTAAGGTCCATATTTAAGGGGGCATTAGCGGTATATTTAAACATCATACCAGGGCGGAAAACAACAGCATCGCCCAAAGGAATAGCTGCCCCGGCAATCCCATAAAAATGTCGGGCAAGCGTAGCATAGGCAGATAGTCCATTTTCAAAATCGACCTTTCCATACTGACTCTCGAAAAGTTGTTTGGATGAAACACCGGCATACCAGGATTTTGTATAATAATATATACCAAAATTGGCATCTGGCTGAAGTTTGTTCTTAGGCCGGTTCATCACAGCCTGATCGTCTCCGTCGCGACCTGAGAGTGCATTCCAGTCAACATTTACCTGATTAAACCCGGCTTGTATTCCAAAGGATAACAATCCGTTGACCACGCGAACGCGGTAGGCGTAATTGCCCATAAATCCCACATCATTAAAGGGTCCGGTTTGATCAGCATACACATACATACCAACTGCTACATGTTCGTTGCGCAAGGGAGTATGTGCACTAAAGGTAAGTGTGCGTGGCGTTCCAGTGCCAAAACCGACCATCTGGTAGCGGTTCAGTAGGGTGAGCGTGAGCATATCACGGCTTCCTGAGTAAGCCGGATTGATTACCTGACGGTTAAACATAAACTGGCTGTATAACGCGTCCCTTTGAGCCGAAAGGGTCAGGGTAACTAAGATCAGGCCGATAATAAGTAGTGACTTTTTCATTTTGATGGCTGTTAGTATTATTCTACTTTGTTTTCCTTTTTTTTTGAATTGAACTCCGGTAACTACCGGCCAGCATCGGATCCAAACCCCTTAAATCCTGTTGATGCCGGCCGGCTTTGTTCCGGTTTTTTTTATCAGTTGCCGTGAATAATCACCCAACCGGTAAAGATTTGATTTACTGACCGCAGCTTAACCACGTAATAATAGGTTGCACTGGGCAATGTTTTATTGTTTGTCTGATTTTGACCCTCCCAAACCGTAGTGGTGTTGTTGTAATTACTGTATCGGGCTACTTCATCATTCCAACGGTTAAAGATCATCACTTCATTATCGGGATATTCTTCAATACCGTCAATGACCCACTTATCATTCTGTCCGTCACCGTTGGGTGTAATTACATTGTAAATTACAATGGGAACACGACTGTTATCACCTACAATTATAATGGTTGAGATGGCGGTGTCAGCAATGGCGATACCATTCTTATCAAACAGTACATAAGTAAAGGTATCTGTTCCGGTGTAGTCCGTGTCGGGAGTGTAGGTAATCGTATAGTCGCTGTGAAGGGTAAGCTGACCATGTAATGGATTCTCAAGGATACTGATTCCAGCCTGAATACCTTCGGGTATGATATCATTTTGCATGTTAACAATTACCCTGGGCAGGTTTACCAATGTAGTATCAGTATCATTTTTGGCAATCAGGTAGATGTGCTCAATGATCCCCCCCCCTTCAATGTGGATATAAACCATGGCTTCGTCACACAATCCGCTTTCATCACAAATACGATAGCTGAAAGTATCCTCTCCAAAGAAATCAGCATTTGGAGTATACAGAATTTCTCCCTTTTGGGTATCAATCATGGCGAATCCATTTTCAGGTGTTGTAATAACCTGCAACGTACCTTTATTGATATTTTCATCACAATCGGTATCGTTCATCAACACAGCTACAGATACCGGTACATTCATTTGAGTGGTATCATAATCGTCCATGGCAATGGGTCCGGCATTAACCGTAACCGTCATGCTGCAGGTTGACACGTTTCCGTGGATGTCGGTCACCGTCCAGGTGATGGTGGTAAGACCAACCGGATAGATTCCGCTGGCATCCGCAGTATTGTTGTAAGAATTAATGATGGTTTCAATGCCACAGTTGTCGGTAGCTTCCGGCTGAGGTATTTCTACCATAGCAGAACAAGTTGCATCAGCAAGAGCTATAACGTCATCAGGACAGGCAATTGCCGGAGCTTCAGTATCCTCTACAATAACCGTCATTTCACAGGTGGATGATAATCCATGGATGTCAGTGACAGTCCAGGTTACTACCGTAGTTCCCACAGTATAGATACCGCTGGCATTTTCGGTACCGTTGAAGCTGTTGATAATAGTTTCTACTTCGCAGTTGTCAGAAACTTCGGGCTGAGGAACGTTAACCATTGCTTCACAAACACCGGGATCGGTGCTCACAACGATATTTTCAGGACATTCAATAGCAGGAGCTTCAGTATCCGTTACGGTCACCGTCATGGTGCAGCTTGAGCTATTTCCATGAATGTCAGTTGCAGTCCAGATAACTTCTGTAATTCCAACCGGATAAACAGCACTTGCTTCAGACGTTCCATTAAAACTGTTGGTAATTGATTGAATGCCGCAATTGTCAGCCATTTCAGGTTCAGGAATGTTCACCATAGCTCCACAAATATTCAGATCATTGTTTACGCTGATATTATCAGGACAAACAATGGTTGGCAATTCATTGTCCACAACAGTGATGGTCATGCTGCAGGTGGAGGTAAGTCCGTTTGCATCAGCAACCAGCCATTCAATGGTTGTGGTTCCCACCGGATAAACTCCGCTGGCATCGTCAGACCCGTTAAAATCGTTGGTCATGCTTACAATACCGCAATTGTCTGAAGCTTCAGGCTGAGGAACGCTCACCAGGGCTTCGCATACGCCGGCATCAGTGTTCACGGTAATGTTTTCAGGGCAAATGATTACCGGAGCTTCGGTATCGATAACCGTTACGTTCATGAAACAACTGCTTGAGTTTCCGCTCATATCAGTTACTGTCCACCATACAATGGTTTTTCCCACAGGATAAATGCCTGAGGCATCATTCGAATGAGTATAGGTATTGGTGATGGTTCGTATCTCGCAGTTGTCGCTTACTATAGGCGCAGGTACTGAAACGTATGTTTCGCAGGCTCCCGGGTCGTTGTTCACTGTAATGTGCTGAGGACAAATGAGCTGAGGTGCTTCGTTATCAACCACGGTTATGGTCATGGTGCAGCTTGCGCTGAATCCGCAATCATCTGTAGCAGTCCAGGTAACTGTAGTTGCTCCTACAGGATAGAATCCACTGGCATTGGCAGTTCCATTGAAACTGTTTACAATTGTTACATCGCTGCAATGCTCAATTACTGAAGGAACAGCTACCTGAACAGAAGCGCCGCACAAACCGGGTTCAACATTCATGGTAATATTCTGAGGACAAACAATAACCGGAGCTTCAGTATCCACTATGTTGAAGCTGGCGCTGGTGGTGGTTGCGTTTCCGCAATCATCTGTTGCCGTCCAGGTTACGGTGGTGGTGCCGGTGGCGCCACAACCATTGCTCAGTCCGTTAAAATTATTGGTGATGGCAACTTCGCCACAAATATCGGTAGCAGCCACGTTGGCCAGCCAGTTGGTGAGTTCATCCACATTGCCCAAACCATCACATTCTACGGTAAGGTCAGCAGGAATGGTAGTGAACACCGGTGCGGTTACATCCACAATGGTGAAGGTAGCGCTGGTGGTGGTTGCGTTGCCGCAATCATCGGTTGCAGTCCAGGTTACGGTGGTGGTACCGGTGGCACCACAACCATTGCTCAGTCCGTCAAAATTATTGGTGATGGCAACTTCGCCACAAATATCGGTAGCAGCCACGTTGGCCAACCAGTTGGTGAGTTCGTCAGCATTTCCTGAACCGTCACATTCTACGGTAAGGTCAGCAGGAATGGTGGTGAATATCGGAGCTTCGGTATCCTGTACATTAATCGTCTGGCTGGCATTGGTGCTGTTGCCACAGTTGTCAACGGCAGTCCAGGTGCGGATTAAGGTGTAGGTGTTTTCACAAACTCCATCGGTGCGGGTTTCACCATTGTAGGTGATGCTTACGTCGCTGTCGCAGTTGTCGGTTGCAGTTGGGGTACCAACGGCAGGAACGGCGTTGCATTCAACGGTTACATCAGTAGGTACAAAGGTGAAAGCAGGTGCTTCGGTATCCTGTACATTAATCGTCTGGGTGGCATTGGTGGTGTTTCCACAGTTGTCAACGGCAGTCCAGGTGCGGATTAAGGTGTAGGTGTTTTCACAAACTCCATCGGTGCGGGTTTCGCCATTGTAGGTGATGCTTACATCGCTGTCGCAATTGTCGGTTGCTGTTGGGGTACCAACGGCAGGAACGGCATTGCATTCAACGGTTACATCGGCAGGTACAAAGGTGAAAGCAGGTGCTTCGGTATCCTGTACATTAATCGTCTGGGTGGAATTGGTGGTGTTTCCACAGTTGTCGGTGGCAGTCCAGGTACGGATTAAGGTGTAGGTGTTTTCACAGCTTCCATCGGTGCGGGTTTCGCCATTGTAAGTGATGGTCACGTCGCTGTCGCAGTTATCGGTTGCAGTTGGGGTACCAACGGTAGGAACGGCATTGCATTCAACGGTTGCATCAGTAGGTACAAAGGTGAAAGCAGGTGCTTCGGTATCCTGAACGGTAATGGTCTGACTTGCATCTGTGCTGTTTCCACAGTTGTCGGTGGCAGTCCAGGTGCGGATTAAGGTGTAGGTGTTTTCACAAACTCCATCGGTGCGGGTTTCGCCATTGTAAGTGATGCTTACATCGCTGTCGCAGTTGTCGGTTGCTGTTGGGGCACCAACGGCAGGAACGGCATTGCATTCAACGGTTACATCAGCAGGTACAAAGGTGAAAGCAGGTGCTTCGGTATCCTGTACATTAATCGTCTGACTTGCATTGGTAGTGTTTCCACAGTTGTCGGTGGCAGTCCAGGTGCGGATTAGGGTGTAGGTGTTCTCACAGCTTCCGTCGGTGCGGGTTTCGCCATTGTAAGTGATGGTCACGTCGCTGTCGCAGTTATCGATTGCAGTTGGGGTACCAACGGCAGGAACGGTATTGCATTCAACAGTTACATCGGCAGGTACAAAGGTGAAAGCGGGTGCTTCGGTATCCTGAACGTTGATTGTCTGGCTGGCATTGGTGGTGTTTCCACAGTTGTCGGTGGCAGTCCAGGTGCGGATTAAGGTGTAGGTATTCTCGCAGCTTCCGTTGGTGCGGGTTTCGCCATTGTAAGTGATGCTTACATCGCTGTCGCAGTTGTCGGTTGCTGTTGGAGTACCAACGGCAGGAACGGCGTTGCATTCAACGGTTACATCGGCAGGTACAAAGGTGAAAGCAGGAGCTTCGGTATCCTGTACATTAATCGTCTGGGTGGCATTGGTACTGTTTCCACAGTTGTCAACGGCAGTCCAGGTGCGGATTAAGGTGTAGGTGTTTTCACAAACTCCGTCGGTGCGGGTTTCGCCATTGTAAGTGATGGTTACGTCGCTGTCGCAGTTATCGGTTGCAGTTGGGGTACCAACGGTAGGAACGGCATTGCATTCAACGGTTGCATCAGTAGGTACAAAGGTGAAAGCAGGAGCTTCGGTATCCTGTACATTAATCGTCTGGGTGGCATTGGTACTGTTTCCACAGTTGTCAACGGCAGTCCAGGTGCGGATTAAGGTGTAGGTGTTTTCACAAACT
>Ga0265295_1007952_pt1 | contig 11949 bp, 9 predicted proteins | sample Munlansysbiofilm_FD_192503 | JGI IMG/M metagenome (GOLD analysis project Ga0265295, IMG submission 192503) | Leachate microbial communities from a municipal landfill in Southern Ontario, Canada - Methane capture system biofilm | ecosystem: Engineered > Solid waste > Landfill > Unclassified ... | reverse complement strand
TGTCCATTGCGTGAAATGTCTTGCGACAGTTTTTATACTTAAAATAATATAGGAATATGCACTATGCTTATTTTCTTTGTCAGTATCACCATACTCATCCTTGGATATAAGTTTTATAGCCCCTTTGTTGAAAAACAAGCGGGTATAGACCCTACAGCCATAACCCCTCAGGAGCGATTGAATGATGGCGTGGACTACGTTGCTATCAGTCCAATTAAAGCGTTTTTAATTCAGTTTTTAAATATTGCCGGTGTAGGTCCGATTTTTGGTCCGATTCTGGGTGCTTTATATGGCCCAGTGGCTTTGGTTTGGATTGTTATCGGTAACGTTCTCGGCGGCGCCGTGCATGACTACTTCTCAGGTGTTATGAGCCTAAAAGAAGACGGTAAAAGCTTGCCTGAAATTGCTGGTAAATATTATAACGTCGTATTTAAAGGCATTATGTTGGTGTTTACCGCCATGCTGCTGTTCTTTGTGGGCGTGGTCTTTATTATGAGCCCAGCTGGGCTGCTGAGTAATTTATCCTACTTTGAGGGTACGTTCTTAGCGGGTAATACCTTTTGGGTCTTAGTGATCTTAGCGTATTACTTTATGGCCACCTTGATGCCGATTGATAAGATCATCACTAAACTGTATCCACTGTTTGGTTTGTTGATGATTGTGATGACTTCGCTGATTGCGATAGCTATCTTGCTGGAAGCACCCAATCTGCCTGAAGTGACTGATATTTTTGCTTACTTCACTGATGATCATGAGCATGATTTCTTGGCGCCGAATCCTGATGGATTGCCAGTCTGGCCATTGTTGTTTGTGACTATTACTTGTGGTGCGATCAGCGGTTTCCACTCTACGCAATCGCCAATGATTGCTCGCTGTCTCACCAATGAGAAATATGCGCGTCCGGTGTTTTATGGCGCCATGGTGTGTGAAGGTATCGTTGCTTGTGTTTGGGCATTGGCGGGTATTGCTGCCTTCCCTGAAGGCTATGTCGGTTTAAAAGCCATGCTTGATGCCGGTGGGCCAGGTTTAGTGGTCAATCATATTGCCACCAGTTATTTGGGTGTGTTTGGTGGTGTGATGGCGATTCTGGCTGTGGCAATCTTCCCGATTACTTCGGGTGATACGGCGTTCCGTTCATTGCGCTTAACCATTATGGATGCGTTTAATATCTCACAAACGACCTTGCATCGACTGGCATTATCAGTACCTATTCTATCGATTGCGTACTTAATGACCTTTATGGATTTCGCATTGATTTGGCGTTATTTCGCGTTCTCCAATATGTTGCTGTCAACCAGCGTGCTGTGGTTAGCCACTAAGTACTTGTTTGATAGAGGATCGTTCCACTGGATTGTCAGTATTCCAGCGGTGATCGGTACAGCTGTGAGCGTATCGTATATTGCGACAGCCGGCATTGGTTTGAATTTACCGATTGAATACAGTAAAGCGATTGGTGCTGTCACTGTGGTGGTTGCCCTTGTTGGCTTGCTTATGCAGCATAAAAAGCATTATGCAGGTGCCAAGCTAGCTTAGTTAAAATAAGATAACTTGCAGTCAAAAGCCCCACTTCAGATCTGTGAAGTGGGGCTTTTTTATGGATGCTTATTTATTGGTACAAGCTGTCAGATATAAGCGAGTGCAGGTGTTGAGCAAGCTCGGGTTAAGCTTAAGATAGGTTTGTGTGCTTGCCGATCTGTACCTGTACTGCTTAAGGGTAGAGTGCCCGTTCGATGCTGTGTGCTTTAGGCTTTACTATCAACCGAGTAGGAGAGGGGAGAGTACTGTCCACGCCTAGCTGAAACTAAACCTAGATAATTAAAAAGCCGGATAAAAATCCGGCTTTTCAGTGAGTGGTCTGCAGTTTAAACTGGGAACAACTCGCTTAATTTCATGGCTAACATCATATCGCCTTCAGCGCGCAGTTTGCCGCCCATAAAGGCCTGCATACCATCGGTTTCACCAGTGGCAATACCTTTAAAGGTTTCGCGATCCATAATCAGCGTCACGTTAGCGTCATCGTTTTCACCGGCTTGAACATCACAGGTGCCATCTTTAACGACCACGTAGTAATTTTCAGCATCTTCGATATTAAATTGGAACACTAAATCTAAACCTGCAGCAGCTGCAGAGTTGAATTTAGCGGTTAGAGTTTTAATGATATCGGCGGTAGAAGACATAATCGATCCTTTTTAGGGTTTTTGTGCGGTATATCCCGCGTGATATAAATAACTCAGCGTGATGGGCTAAGTTTAAGAGATGCTGTCCAAATCAAATTCACATCAATTGATATGATCGACACAGAGATTATTGTGAACCTTGCAGGCTGTCAAATGAAATTCATACGATTGTTTGAAAATTGAATATTCAGCCGATGAAAAAACAAAATTTCAGTGCATGCTCAGGTAAGATAGCAACCAATATCATTTAAGGAGTTTACAGTGGATTTTCTACTTGAGTATGCGGGCTTTTTAGCGCGCGCAGTCACCGTATTGATAGTGATTGCTGTAGTGTTGGCGTTAATGACTGCTATGCGTTCACGTGGTCGCACCCGCAGCGGGGAGCTGGCAGTGACCAGTTTAAATGAGTTCTATACTGATCTTAAAGAAAATATTGAATACAGCATCTTGGATAAAGCACAGCTCAAGGCAATCAAAAAAGCCAATAAGCTCAAGCTGCAAGCGGATAAAAAATCCACAGCTGAGAAAAAGCGTATTTATGTTTTAGATTTTGATGGTGATATTAAAGCTTCAGCTGCAGAAAACTTGCGTCATGAGATCACTGCGCTATTGAGCATTGCCAAGCCGACAGACGAAGTGGTGATGCGTTTAGAGAGTGGTGGTGGCATGGTACACAGCTATGGCTTCGCCTCGTCGCAACTGGCACGTATTCGTGAAGCCAAGATACCTTTGACCGTCTGTATCGATAAAGTCGCTGCCAGCGGCGGTTATATGATGGCCTGTATTGGCGATAAGATTTTAAGCGCACCCTTTGCTGCAGTGGGCTCGATTGGTGTGGTGGCGCAGATTCCTAATATCCACCGCTTACTGAAGAAAAACAATATTGATATTGAAGTGCTGACGGCCGGTGAATACAAGCGCACTTTAACCATGCTGGGTGAAAATACTGAGCCTGCGCGCCAAAAGTTCTTAGAAGAACTGCAGACCACGCATGATCTGTTTAAAGAGTTTGTGTCGCAGTTTCGTCCACAGTTGGATATTGATGCTGTGGCTACCGGTGAAGTCTGGTTAGGTACTGATGCGCAACGTTTAACCTTGGTGGATACATTGCAAACCAGTGATGAGTATTTATCCAAGCATGCGCAAGAGGCGGATGTTTTTCTGCTTGAGTTTGTGCAGAAGAAATCATTCCAAGAGCGTGTCGGTTTAACTGCAGGAACAGCAGTTGAGCATATTGCTGATAAAGGCTGGGAGCGTTTGCAGCGTCGCTTTATGGGCTAGGGTGCTGAACAACCTAAGTGCAAGGCTGCAGTTGTTGGGCGGCCTTTAGCTTATCATTTGGCTCAAGTGTCGATATGCCGTCAGTGAGCCGCGAGCACAGGCGCAATGCTTGTGATGAACTGGTCAGTCAAACTGTGTGCAATACATCGTTACTGATTGATTAGGATTGAGATGTACGTGTCAGCCATAAAAAAACGGCCACGCAATTTACATTACAGTGGCCGTTTTCAGTGACGCTAAGCTCAATTACTTTGTATAACGCTTGAGGATTAAAGTAGCGTTAGTGCCACCAAAACCAAAGCTGTTACTCATAATCGTGTTTAACGTGACGTTTTCTTGAGTTTTCTCAACGATAGGCAAGCCTTTAGCTTCTTCGTCAAGCTCTTCAATGTTGACTGAGCCGGCAATAAAATCACCTTCCATCATCAGCAGTGAATAGATTGTTTCTTGTACGCCTGCAGCACCCAATGAGTGGCCTGATAGGCTTTTGGTTGAGCTGATCGGCGGTGTAGTCTTATCTGTAAACACTTCACGTATGGCGCGGATCTCTGCCGTGTCACCGACGGGCGTTGATGTACCGTGAGTGTTGATATAGTCGATTGGCGTATCAACTGTTGCCATGGCTTGTTGCATGCAGCGCACAGCACCTTCGCCACTTGGAGCAACCATGTCGTAACCGTCTGATGTTGCGCCGTAGCCAACAATTTCAGCGTAGATTTTGGCGCCACGCTTTAGAGCGTGTTCCAGCTCTTCAACCACCACCATGCCGCCACCACCTGCGATGACAAAACCATCACGCTTGCTATCGTAAGCACGTGAGGCTTTTTCTGGGGTGTCGTTGTACTGGGTAGATAAAGCGCCCATGGCATCAAATAAGCAGCTCTGGCTCCAATGCTCTTCTTCACCACCACCGGCAAAAACGACATCTTGTTTGCCCAGTTGGATTTGCTCAAGCGCTTGACCAATACAGTGCGCACTGGTTGCACAAGCAGATGATACAGAGTAGTTCACACCTTTGATTTTAAAGGGTGTGGCTAAGCAGGCTGATACGGTGCTACCCATAGTACGGGTGACACGGTATGGGCCAATACGCTTAACGCCTTTTTCACGCAATATATCAATGGCTTCCATCTGGTTTAAAGTGGATGCACCACCTGAGCCAGCAATCAAACCAGTGCGCGGGTTGGAGACATCTTCAGGGCTTAAGCCGCTGTCTGCAACGGCTTGCTGCATAGATAAGTATGAAAATGCAGCAGCGTCACCCATAAAGCGCAATACTTTGCGATCAATGGCTTCTTCCAGATTAATATCAATAGAGCCTGACACTTGGCTGCGTAAGCCCATATCAGCGTAAGACTGATTAAAACGAATACCAGTATGGCCTGCACGTAAATTGGCAGCTACGGTATCTTTGTCATTACCTAGGCAAGAAACAATGCCCATTCCGGTGATTACAGCACGACGCATACTGGTCATCCTTTAGAAAGAGTCTGTGGAAGTGAATAAGCCGACACGTAAGCCTTCGGCACTATAAATTTCGCGGCCATCAACACTTACAGTGCCATCAGCAATCGCGAGAATTAAAGAGCGATTAATGGTGCGCTTAATATCGATTTGGTAAGTGATTTTTTTAGCTGTTGGTAAAACTTGGCCAAAAAATTTCACATCACCTGAACCCAGAGCGCGTCCGCGCCCAGGGTGACCTTGCCAGCCGAGGTGGAAGCCGACCAGCTGCCACATTGCATCAAGGCCTAAACAGCCTGGCATCACTGGGTCACCTTCGAAGTGACAGGCGAAAAACCATAAATCAGGGTTGATATCCAACTCAGCAGTGATTTCCCCTTTACCGTATTTTCCGCCGGTTTCACTGATGTGCACAATGCGATCAATCATAAGCATATTAGGTGCGGGCAATTGCGCGTTACCTGGTCCGAAGAGCTCTCCTCGGCTGCATTTGAGCAGATCTTCGTAGGTGAAGGCGTTTTGTTTGGTCATGCGGGCTCCTCAACGTGCCTAATCGTGTACTGCATGGGTGATGGATATCCATCTGGCAAATAATTGCGTTCAATGTATTAGCGTGTTTTTAACACATTTAATAACGCTTAACAAAAAAACTCTATTCAACTTAAGCCTTTTGTCAGGCTCTTGACTGCACTTAGCGACCAGACAACAGTGTTGCTTAAGTATAATTGATTGGTTAGACCACAGATACGACTTATAAGTCACACGCTTATAATGATCAATACAAGCTACCAGAAAAAGAGCCTATTGTACGCTTGTTCGCGGCTGAGTGCTGTTGAAAAGCTTTATATGTGGTGTAAGGGAATTTCAAGGGTAAACGTTGAGCCTTTACCATCTTCGCTGGATACACTGAGATCGCCGCCCATTTGCTGTGCCAGCGTATGAGCAATGGATAAACCAAGCCCTGTGCCGCCGTAGCGTCTTGAAATACTTTGATCGGCTTGGTGGAAGGCGTTAAAGATGGACTTGAGTTGTTCGCTTGCGATTCCAATCCCTGAATCGCTTATCTCACAGCTGAGCAGCAGTTGCGAGTGACGCTGTAATACCCAGTCAACGCGCAGTGTGACATTCCCTTTGGTCGTGAATTTTAATGCATTGGCCAATAGATTAACTAAAATTTGTCGCAGTCGCGTCGGATCACCTTCAACCTCTATCTCATGCAATGCATCGGGTAAGACAAAGGTCAGCTCGATACCTTTTTGTTCGGCACTGTATTTGAACGTGTCATGCAGAGAGGTGAATACATCCGTTAATGAAAAAGCGATGCACTCCAGCTGTAAAGCGTCGTGTTCAAGGCGTGAGAAATCTAAAATATCATTAATCACATCCAGCATTTGCACGCTTGAATTATGAGCAATGAGAGTGTATTCAGCTTGTTCGGTGCTGAGCTCGGTTTGTTCGAGCAGTTGCAGCATACCCAATACGCCATTCATTGGGGTACGCAGTTCATGGCTCATCATAGCTAAAAAGTCTGATTTAGCTTTATCTGCGCGCTCGGCTTCGTGCTGTGCGTGTTTAAGTTCAGTGGTGTATTTACGCTGTGCGGATTGGGCTTGTTTGAGGGCTTGACTGAGCATGTTGATATGCTGACTGAGCTGACCTAACTCACCGTTATGTATGGCAGTCAAAGGCGAAGAGCTGTAATCACCTGCACCGAGCGCTTGAAGTTTTCTGCGCATGCCTTGGATTGGAATCGATAAGCTGCGTGCCAGCAAGTAGGCCAGAATCCAGATTAAAGATAATGCTAAAAAAATCAGCCAGAGCGCGCGTGATAAAATCTGCAATTGCTGTTGTTTCAGTGCGTTATCAGTCATACCGATCACCACGCGACCTAAAACTTCTTCTTTGCTAGGTGCTGGCGCTAAGGCCGTTGATGATAAGAAAATAGGCGTCAGTTCAATGGTTTGGCGAGTGATTTGAGCTTGAAATGTTGCTGCTGAATTGTTTTGCAGAGGCTCTTTTTCACTGCGCGTTAAGCGCTGGTTATCTGAGTTGTAAATTTCAATAAAAGCAATAGCAGGATGCTTTAATAAACCCTGTATTAAAGACTCTAATGACTCAATATTACCAGAAATAACACTGAATTCCGCAGCAGGGGCCAGCTGATTAGCAATGAGCTGGCCTGCGTCAGCCAGCTCATCTTGTAGGCTGTTGAGGCGCGATAAAGTAAAGTAACCCGTAAGTAAAAAAGCGATCAGTACGGCCGGCAGTAGGCTGACAAATAAGGTATGGCGACGAATACTACCGCCGACTAAATTTCTCATGGTGTAAGCCTGTGTTGTTGTAAGAGTTTAGTGATCTCGTCGGGTTGGTATTGTTGGATACCCAGTGAGCGTGCCACCTGTTGGTTGACCATCACTTTAAAGTCTGTGGGGTAAATGCTGTAGGGCCAGGTATCAGTGGGTGTGAGTAATAGCTGCTGTAAAGTGTTGATCCAACCTTCTTTATTTGTATAGGTTGAAGCAAGGTTGCCAGCTTTAACAAAAGCAGCAGTGGGGCCTATTAGGGCTTGTTTACGAGCATAATTGCTCAGCAGAATGCGTTTAATAGTAGTGGGGTTGTACACCTGTGGATCATCAATGCCCAATAGTACGTCTGTTGTGTTCAGCAAGTAGTTAAGGCCACGTGTAGCGCGATGGTCAGACCAGCCTTGTTTAGATAAGACGTAGGCATGCATCAGCATGCCTGCTTCTTGCAGTGCTCGCATCATTTCTGGCGCTAAAAATATACTGTCTTGACTGTAGATTACAGCAACGTGGTGGATATCCGGTTGCATCAGTTTTAATAGTTCAATTTGACGTTCTAGTGGAGGGTCGCTCCAAATGAAGCTCAAGTGTTTAGATTGTTTTTTTTGAATACGCTGACGCGCTTGCACGCGACTGACCTGCATCATCAGAGTCGGTGGATTGCTGTGTTCCAGCCGTAAGCGCCAGTCGAGTAGCTCGGGGCCAAGCAGAATCAGCTGTGTATCTGCAGCAAAACTCTGCTGTTGTTCCAGTTGTGAGCGCGGCATATAGATAATGTTGTGGCTCGGCAGCGTCTGCGCCAATTCCAGAGTAAAATCACGCACCGCTGGGCTGTCTCGCTCGGCACTGAGAATCACTTGGGCCAATGCCGATACACTGATGCTACAGAGTACGCTACACATCGCTGCGAAACGCAGCAGATAAGTCAGCATCGCCTGCTTAAAACTCCAGCTGCACGGTAGCGTATACAGAGTCATGAGAATTATCCTTATTGTTGGTGCGTCCTATGGGCTGATTGTTCAGTTTTTTTTGTACTGTGCCCGCTACAGTGAGGCGCTTATTTGGTATGAAAAGCATTTTTTCGAGGCGTAATGTCGCCAGTTGTAAGTCTTTTTGATCCGGTTGCTGGGCTGCAAAATACATCAGGCTGGCATTCCAGTGGGAACCCCAATTATGTAGCCAACTGATCGATCCGCTATGCGGTGGCGAGACTTTTTGATCAAGTTTATGGCTGGCGCGTTCTTTAATATAGGCATAGCTCAGGCGTAAACGGTCGTTATGGGTAGCTTGCCAGTTGGCCTCAAGCTCTGAGCCGTAGAATTTAATCTGATCATTATTGTTTAAGTTAAATGATTCCAAGCGCGGCGAGTGACTGATCATGCGACTGATTTTTTCTTCAAAGACTTTAATGTCGATTGAGGCGCGCTGTCTGGCAAAGTGGCCGTTATAGCCCAGTTCATAGGCTTTGATTTTTTCTTGTTTGAGTTGGCCATTACTTTTTGAGCTGATAAAGAAGTCAGCAGCGCTGTTTCCGTTCACTGTGGGGCGCAAATCACGGACTTTATAACGCCAGTCTGCACGGTTTTCAAACATATCCGGTGAGCGCACAGCCTCGCTATAGAGCGCCCGCAATCCGTGAGCAGGGGAAAACATATAGTTCGCGGCTAAGCGTGGCGAGAATGAGTTGCCATTGCTGCTGCTGTGTTCAAACATGCCGCCGCCTTGCAGCAGCCAATGATCAGTTAAGTACCATTCGAACTGACTAAAACCGCGCATAATATCTTTGCGTTGACGGCCATTTAAAAAGGTTCTTGAGCGTGCTTGATCATAGCGATAACTTAAGCCACTGATCAGGCGCAGGCTATCTGAGACGCTGTAGGTGTCTTGTAGTTCTATGTCGTACCGTAATTCACGGCTGTTTTCGTTAATCAGGCCGCAGCTGTGAGGCAGAGGCTGGTCTGCGTATTTTATGTAGATATTTTTGATGTTATTTGTGAGTTCTTGCTGGCGCGCATTTGGCTTGCTCATTGATTGTGTTTTTAACAATTCTTTACGTTGTTCTGCTGAGGAAATTTGCCATAGCTCATTCAGGTCGGGTTCAAAACTGATCTGAGCATCACAGGCGCGCCATTCACGCAAACGCTCCCACTGCTGCGCATTGGCCTGCAGTGAGATACTGTGTTGTGAGTTGACAGCAGTGGTCCAGCGCAAACTACCCGCGTAATCTTTGGCTTGTCCATCTGAGTTATTGTCGTATTCGCCTGGTTTAAGCTGAAGTTTTTTAGCAAAAATAGATGAGTAGTTATTGTTAACTTGGTTACTGCCTTCTTTAAAAGCCAGCTGCCAATCAATATTATTTCGCTCATCAAGCTGATGGTTAGCACGCAAGTTAAAACGACTCAGGCGGCGACTGTCTCTAAAGTCACTGCCATCTCTGCGCTTATCAAAACCATTGTCAGTCAGCCCCGACAGCGATAAACGCATATCGGTACGATCACTGTGCCAAGCTTGGCGTGCATACCAATCACGAATGCCATTTTGCCCAAGGTTGGTTTTGAGTAGGGTGCCGTGTACATCTTTAGCGGGCGTAGTAATGATATTAATCACCCCAAGTAGGGCATTGGCACCATAACTGACGGTATTTGGGCCGCGAAAGACTTCAATGCGTTGAATATCTTCCAAAGCAACCGGTAAGTCTGACCAATCCACTTGAGCAAATCCCGCTCGATACACAGAACGACCATCAATTAGCACTTGTAAACGACGCGCCTGACCGGGGCTGGTACCGTGGTAATTGACAGTGGTCAGGTTGCTACTATCGGGTACCACCAGCATCCCAGGTACAAGGCGCAATAAATCGGTGATATTACGTGCGCCACTGGCGTTAATAAGTTGCTGGTCAATAATGGTCACGCTACCGGGTACAGCGGCAGGAGGCTGATAGAGGTGCGTTGCAGTCAGTACTTCAGGAATAGCCTGATCACTGAAAAATAAGTCATCAGCATAGCCACTCTCAGCTGTAGCCATCACTAAAAGTGATGTCAGCACGATACTGGGTTGTAAATACGCTCGTTTCGTCTGTATCTGCTGCAATCGCTTGTCCCATCGTATAAGAAATAAAACAACGGATAGTTTAACTGAAAATGTTAAACACTGGTTATGCTTGAACAGCACCGTATAATGATGCGATCGCCGATCTGAGGCAGAAGAGAGCAGTAGCATGACAGTACAACAACCAATCGCGGTATTAGGTGGTGGCAGTTTTGGTACTGCTATTTCTAATTTGTTGGCCAGCAATCAGCAATCAGTGCAGTTTTGGATGCGTGATGCGCAACAGGCACAGACGATTAATGACAATAGACAAAACCCGCGTTATTTAAAAGGCGTGACGGTACTCGATGGTGTCACCGCGCTGACGGATCTAGGCGCTGTATTAGCTGCGTGCGATTTGATTTTTGTTGCCTTACCCTCGACAGCTTTACGCAGTGTGCTGGAGCCTTATGCAGAGCTGCTGTCTGGTAAAATGTTGGTCAGCACCACTAAAGGCATTGAGCCGCAGACCTTTATGCTAATGAGTCAAATCTTAGAAGATATTGCTCCTTTAGCCCGTGTGGGTGTGTTATCTGGGCCCAATCTGGCCCGTGAAGTGGCAGCCCATGCGTTGACTGCCACTGTCGTCGCCAGTGAAGATGAGGCGCTGTGCCGTGAGGTACAAAAGGTGCTGCATGGGAAGACATTCCGTGTCTATGCTAGTCGTGACCGCTTTGGTGTCGAGTTGGGCGGTGCATTGAAAAATGTTTATGCCATTATTGCTGGTATGGCTGCCGCGATGGGCATGGGTGAAAATACAAAAAGTATGCTGATCACGCGAGCACTAGCAGAAATGACCCGTTTTGCGGTCAAGCTGGGTGCTAATCCTATGACCTTTTTAGGCTTAGCCGGTGTTGGCGATTTAATTGTCACCTGCACTTCGCCGAAAAGCCGTAACTATCAGGTCGGCTTTGCCTTGGGTGAGGGCTTGAGTTTAGAGGAATCGGTTGAACGTCTGGGTGAAGTGGCCGAGGGCGTCAATACTTTAAAAGTGCTTAAAGCAAAATCGCAAGAGCTGGATGTGTATATGCCGCTAGTGGCGGGTCTGCATGCGATTTTATTTGAAGGCTGTACGCTAGAGCAAATTATTGGCGGTTTGATGAGCGGTGAACCGAAAACCGATGTTGATTTTATTTCGATAGATGGCTTTTAAAGAGGATTGAAAATATGGCAAGACCAGATAAAACCATGCGCCGAGAGTCGCTCATATTACGTATTTTGTGGATGCTAGTGTTTTTAGCAGCTTGGTATATCGCTGTCCCCTTATTGGGTCTCTTGGTTGTGGCACAGCTGTTATATCGCTTATTTATGGGCGCACCCAGCGGACCCTTTATGAGTTTTGGCGATAGCATTAGCCAGTATCTGGGGCAGATCGGTCGTTTTGCAGTGTTTAATACCGATGAAAAGCCTTGGCCTGTCGCTGATTGGCCGACTGCGCGTGCTGCCAGTGGTGAGCCAGCGCATACAGCTAAAGAAAAAACATCTGAGACTGCAGCGACTGTTATTCCTACGGCAACGGTTGCAGTGAATGAAATAGACCCCGACACTGATTTAGCATCAGAAGCATCAGAAGCATCAGAAGCATCAGAAGCATCAGAAGCATCAGAAGCATCAGAAGCATCAGAAGCATCAGA
>Ga0265295_1007951_pt1 | contig 11951 bp, 11 predicted proteins | sample Munlansysbiofilm_FD_192503 | JGI IMG/M metagenome (GOLD analysis project Ga0265295, IMG submission 192503) | Leachate microbial communities from a municipal landfill in Southern Ontario, Canada - Methane capture system biofilm | ecosystem: Engineered > Solid waste > Landfill > Unclassified ... | reverse complement strand
CTTACAAAGTAGAGATAGAATATTTTTCTTCAACAAATCAATGACAGAAGATATCAAATATATCACAATAGTGGGTGAAGTACTAAGAAGTGGTAAGCTTAACTTTTATAAAGGTATGAAACTTCAAGATGCATTGATGGCTGCTGGAGTCAAAAAAGAGTCTGATTTGGATAAGATTATGATTATGTCACTTAGTCCTAGTAAAGAAAAAGAGGTAAACTTCTATAGTTATAGCGAAGCAGCAAATATATACCTTAAAGAGTATGATGAGATAACTATAGATAACTTTTTCAAAACCCAAGAACAAGAGTATATCACTATAAAAGGTGCTGTTATCAAATCAGGAGAGTTTCCATATGTAGCAGGACTTAGAATGCAAGATGTACTACTATATACCAAAGGACTTAAAAATAGTGCTAGAATGGATGAATTTGAGCTTGTAAGCTATATAATAGAAGATAACACTAGAATACCTCAAGTATCCAAAATCTCTTTACAAGAAGCTATAGATAACAATATCGAAATCAAAGCATATGATGAGATCTATATCCAACAAATCCAAGGATGGAATGAAAACAACCTAGTTACCCTAAGAGGTGAGGTAAAATTCCCTGGTACTTATGCTATCACCCCAGGGGAGAGGCTATCAAGTGTGATCCAAAGAGCGGGTGGCTTTACTGATAGTGCCTTTGTAAAAGGAGCAGTTTTTGTAAGAGATGATGTGAAAAAGATCCAACAAGAAGCTCTTAAAAAACAACTTGATGATTTAGAAAGCTCTATTGTTATCTATGCAACCCAAGGTGAGAATGCTGGGGGTGGTAGTAGTGAGGATAAGGCATTTTTACTTAAGCACCTTCAACTTATCAAACAACAAGCCAATGAAATAGAGATGGTAGGAAGAGTAGCAATAGAACTTAATAGTGATCTACAAAAACTAGCAGGAACATATAGTGATCTTATCTTAAAAAACGGTGACTCTTTGGTAGTGCCTAAGTTTGAAGATAGTATCTCTGTTGTAGGTGAGGTTATGTATCAAACAGCTGTTACTTTTATACCAAATGAATCTGTTATGAAGTATATAGAAAGAGTTGGTGGACTCAAAGATGGAGCAGATAAGGATAATATTTTTGTTGTTAGAGCAAATGGCGAAGCCCAAAAGATCAAGAGCGGATATTTAAGTGGTTATTCTAGTGTTAAAATCGAAAGAGGAGATACTGTTATAGTACCTTTAAAAATAGATAGATTTAGCGGTATGAAGTTTGCAAAAGATATCACAAGTATAGTATATCAACTTGCAGTTTCAGCAGCAGCACTTAAAACTATAGGAGCATTGTAGTGAATAGTACTCCACAAACAAACTATTATGAAGATGAGATAGATCTAAAAGAGCTTTGGCAAACTATAGTATCTCAAAAGTTGTTTATAGCTATATTTACTATTGTAGTTACTTTTTTGGCTGTTATTTATGCTTTATCCAAACCAAATGAATATGAATCAAAAACAGTTTTGGTTGTCCAAGAAGTTGGTGGTAGTGGAGCTGGAAGTGCAGGAGGAAATTTAGGCTTACTAGCTAGTATGGCTGGGGTCAATCTCTCTTCAGCCGCAGAGGGTATAAGTCCAGCTGAAGGATATACTACACTATTAAATGATTATAACTTTATGAAAGAATTTATTTTAAATAAAGGATTTCATTATAGATTTTTAGACCCAAACTTAAGTGATAACTATAAATTTGCTCTAGGGATTGACTGGGTATATCGTCTTTTTAGTTATAGTAGTGATGATAAAGAAAATTTTGATGATCTAGAACTTGCAAAGCAAGAAGCTATTATATATGGTATAGTAAAAAATGTACAAGGAATATTAACTATAAGTGGTGGAGATCTAAAAACAAATCTTCTTACAATAAGTGCAAAGCATCCAGATGCCACACTAACAAAAGATTTAGTTGAAGAGTTTTTAAAAGAAGCTAGTTATTATCTAAAAGTCAATGATATGGTAGAAAATGATAGAAAAATATTATATTATGAAGAGGCTCTTTCTAGAGCTACGGATGTAACCCTACGAACAAGACTAGCAGAGCTTGGATCGGCTTTGATACAAAAAAAGGTTTTAGCAAATGTAAATGACTTTTATAACGTCAAACAACTAACCAAACCAGAAGTTGCATACCAAAGAGACAAAGCTGGACCAAAAAGAGCTTTAATAGTACTTGTAGCTATGGTAACAGGAGTGATATTGTCTATATTTATAGTCTTTTTTAGAGAGTTTTTAAAGAATCAAGAAGAACAACTAGAGGCTAAATGAGATATACAAAAGTCGTCGCTATAGTAATGTGTTGGCTAAGCCTTGGCTTAGCAGATAGCAATTTTCCTCTCAATCAACCTTTTAGTGACTATAGTGCTCAAAACAGTGGTAAAACTGGTATTATAGAGATGCCAAATGCTAGAGTTATGGATGACTGGAGAATAAGGCTTAACTATCACTACAATAAACCATTTGATTATTTTGGTTTGGCTATATCTCCTCTTCCTAGACTAGAGACTAACTTCCGTATTACTAAAATCAAAACTATTTATGGATTTAGTGCTGCTGATGGATATGGCTCATACAAAGATAAAGCAATAGATTTGAAGTTTTTATTATCAAAAGAAGATGAGCTTCTTCCTGCTGTAGCTATAGGATTTGATGATATCACAGGGACTGGACTATATGCTTCAAAGTATCTAGTACTTAGTAAAAGAAGAGATTTTGTAGATCTTAGTATGGGTTATGCTCTTGGTAGAATGGGTGGAGAGGATTTGAGTAAGTATTATGGCAAACACTCAAAAGATAGTAGTTTTGACTTTATCAAAAGTACGCAAGTTAGTGGTGGAAGTTTCTTTTATGGAGCTGAGTTTCATATAAACCCTGATCTTAGTTTCAAGATAGAAAGATCTACTATAGACTATAATCTTGATAAAAAAAATGCTTTTCATAAAAACTCTGGTATAAGTGAACCAAAAAATAAGTTTAACTTTGGGTTTTCTTATAATCTAGATAGTCAGTCAAATATTGCAATCAACTTTGAAAGAGGCAATAGTATAGCTATAGGATATAGACTCTCTTTTGGATTTGAGAGGCAAGGGCTTTATTACTTACAAGATGATCCCAAATGGAGAGCAAATGAAAATGTAAAAGAGTTTTATAAAACTCTAGATAATCATGATTTAGCAAAAAAACTAGCGTATGAAGTATCAGCAGAAAAGCTATCCAATGTAGATGTCAAGCTGAAAGAAAACAGAGTCTGGGTAGGTATAGAAAACCCTACATATGATACAGATAGCAAGGCTATGGGAAGAGCCGCTGATGTAGTAGATGAAGTAGCTCCTAAAAAAATAGAGAAGCTTTATATCACACTTAAAAACAGAAATATAGAACATAGTGTTGCCAAAATCAATAGACAAGATGTCAAATATATAAAAAATGGCATCATCTCTTCAAAACAAGAGCTTGATGAGGCTTTGGAGTTTAGCAATGAAGTAAAGCTTAACTATGAGGAGTTTTTGGGTAGTGATAGTAGCCTTGATGGAGAAAGTGAAGTAGTTGGTTCTAAATATATTAACTTTATTCATAGGCCTCATCTTCAAACCTTCCTTAATGCCAAAGACAATCCACTAGTATATAGGTTTACTTGGTTAGTAGGAACTAGAGCCAATCTTTGGGATGGAATGCAGTTTAGAACTAGATTTAGAATACCAATAGCTAGTAGTATGAATAAAATAGTAGATAAGACTTTAGAACCAGAAGGATCAGCTACTAGAACAGATGTTCTTCAATACCAACAGTACAAAAAAGTACAACTAAATGATCTTACCCTAGATCAAGTGGTACCTTTTGTATATAACTCTTATGCAAGGGCAAGTGTTGGGTACTTTGAAGCTGCATATGCAGGATATTCACTAGAGTGGTATAAGCCTATAGATGGTGGAAGATTTGGTATAGGTTTAGAGTACACTGATGTAAGAAAAAGAAAAGTAGATGATATGTTAGCTTTGAAAAAGCAAAAGTTTGATACGAAGTTTGTTAATCTCTATGCCAATCTTTTCCCAGAGCTTGGTATTTGGGCTAGTTTAAAACTTGGAGAGTTTTTAGCTGGAGACAAAGGCGGTAAGCTAACATTTGCTAGAACCTACAAAGGCTATACCGTAGGGGCATATATAGCAAAAACAGATACATCTATCTTTACATCTAGTGAAAATAGAGATTATATAGATAAAGGTATCTTTGTTAGTGTTCCATTATCACTTTTTACTCATAGAAAGAGCAAAGGAACCCTTGGATATGGGCTAAGTGCATGGACTAGAGATGTGGCTCAAAGTGTAGCTCAACCAAACTCTTTGGTGGGAAGTCCATATGGAAACATATATAGTATTAAACAAAATTTAGAAGACTTTAAGGAATAACTTAATATAATGATTAAAATAATATTCTCAAAGGAATTAATATGAAAAAATTTATATCTGTAGTTTGTGCAAGTATGTTATTTGCTGGAAGTGTACTAGCAGCAGAAACAGCAGCTGGTGCTACTGGAGCTAGTAGTGGTGGTACAGCTGGAACGGCTGGTGCAACAACAGGTGCTACAGGAACTACTGCGGGAGCTGCTGGAACAACTGGAGCAACGACAGGTGCAGCAGCGGGTGCGGGAGCTGGAGCTACAACAGGAGCAGCGGCAGCAGGTGCAGGAGCGGCAGCTGGTGGTACAGCAGCAGCAACAGGTGCAACAATAGCAGGAGTATCAGCTGCAACAGTGGCAGGTGTGGCAGCAGCGGCAGTGGCAGGTGTGGCAGCAGCTGCATCAAATGATAGTTCTGATAGTACGTCAGCGTCTCACTCACACTAAGTCTTATTTGGGGTGAGATTATCTCTTGCCCCACTTGGTGACAATAAATTGTCACTTCCAAAAATGGAAAGTACCAAGACACAAGAACTCTACTTACTTGGTGACAATAAATTGTCACTTCCATATAAATCACCAATCACTATTAACTATTAACTATTAACTATTAACTATTAACTACGCTCTAAGTGTTGCTATTAGTCTTTTTGGATTTTTGATTAAAGATAAGGCATCTAGGATATTATTTGTAGTGATTTTACTATTTAGTATAGCTTGAGAGCTACACCCTTCATCACCTATGATAGCTATAGAGATAGCAGCTTTTTGAAGCATCAAAACATCATTATTGCCATTGCCTATAGCCAAGGTATGAGATGATCCCAAAAACTCTATAAAATCACCCTTTTCTTGTGTGTGATTGGATATTGAGAGTAGTTTTATCTTGATATCAAAGCTAGAAAGCTCTTTTTTGACACTACCAAAGGTATCAGCAGTTATAACAAAGATCTCTTCAAAATAGCTTGAAAGGGAGTTTAGATACTCTCCTACACCATCAAGCAATTTACCATCTTTGGCGATAGTGCCGTTGTAATCACATACAAGATATTTGATATCAAGATTTTTATAGTTTGGGATATCTATAAGCATTATTTGTTAGCTATTTCTTTGATCCAGTTTTCAACTACTTGATGTAGGTTTTCATTTGGAACTTCTAAAATAGAAAATTCAAAATGATCTTCAAACTCACAAGCACCTATACTTCTAGGTCTTACAGCCATAATTTTACTTGTTGGTATCTCTTTACCAAAGCAAAATATTAAGTTTTTAGCATCTATTATACCATCAGCTACAACATAATCTTCAAATGATTTTGTATGAGCCATATGATCAAATGAAGCGATAAATACACCTACAGGGTGGTTTTGAATCTTTTGTTTTAAAAACTCAAATACTTCATCAATATTTTTATATGTAGTTTCAGTTTTTTTGATTTCCAGCACATAGATTGGGTATTTTTCTTTAAATAACATCTGTTTCATTATTTGATTTCCTTTGTATTAATAAAACTAATTATAAATATAACTAGAAGTTAATTGTAGTATAGTTTTAATATAAAAAAAATTTAAAATTTGACTAAATATTTATTTTAATCTTTTTTTAAATTTGATAAAATCTCTAATGCTATATGATATTCAAACTCTTCTATAGACTCTTTTAGTTTTTCTAGCTCATAAGCTAAAAGAAGATTATATTTTTCTAGGTTAGTATAAAGTAAGTTTTGATCTTCTTGAGATAGAAGATCTCCACTTTGAAGGTTGGATATAAAACTATCTATAAGTTTATCTAGCTCTTTTTGCGAGAGTTTTGTTATATCTTCATCGATAATAACATCTTGCTCTTTGATGATATGGTTTAGCTCTTGTTTGACATTATCTAGTTCTTTGGCTAAAGCATTGATACTCTCTGGGCTAACAAAGTGATTGTTTTTAAACTTTTCATCTATCTTTTGACATATCATAAAGAGTTTATTAGCTCCTAGATTTCCACTTATACCTTTGAGTCCATGGACTAAAAATCTAGCCTCTTTACTATTTGCTAAAAGCTCTTCTATGATATTGCTAAACTCACCATTTAGTTGAGATAAAAAGGTTTTTAGAAGTTTAGTGGCTAACTCTTTATTTGCAAGGTTTTCTTCTAGAGTTTGAAGATTTAGGGTATTGTTTGTAAGAGATGTTTCGATTTGTATATAGTCTATATTTTCTTTGGATTTGTTTGTATATTTGATAATAGTATCAAAAAGCAACTCTTTATCTATAGGTTTAGATAGATGATCATTCATACCAGCATCTATAACTTTTTGTCTATTTTCAGTCAAAGACGCAGCAGTCAAAGCAATAATAGGAATAGTTTTATTAAACTCTCTTATTTGTATAGTAGCTTCATATCCAGAAAGAACCGGCATTTGTAAATCCATCAAAATAAGATCATATTTATCTTGATTTGCTTTAAAAATCTCTACAGCTTCTTTGCCATTTTGGGCTAGATCTACGTTGATTTTTGACTTTTCCAAAATAATAGCAGCAACTTTTTGGTTTATTTCATTGTCTTCTACAAGTAAAATATTTAGATCATCTAAAATAGGATAAGAGCTAGTAGTAGATGAACTTTGGCTAAAATAAAGATCATTGTCCCAGTCAAAAACATCTAAATCTAGTACAAAGCTAAACTCACTTCCCTTATCTAAAGTGCTTATAAGCTCGATGTTTGTTCCTAGTTGTTTGATGATATTGTTTGATATTGCAAGACCTAAGCCACTTCCACTATATTTTCTATTGTGAGAGCTATCAGCTTGAGTAAAGGCTTCAAAGATTTGTTGTTTGTTTTTGTCATCTATACCTATACCACTATCTTTGACACTAAATCTTATTTTTGCTTTTTTGGGATCTATTTTTTCTAGTAAATTTACACTAAGTTTTATCTCTCCTTTGTTTGTAAACTTAAAAGCATTGCTTAAAAAGTTTGATAAAACTTGTAATAGTCTTATTTTATCACTTACAATAACTTTTGGAAGATCATTATCAAACTCAAAAATAAGTTTTAGATCTTGCTTTATGGAGTGTGTAAAAAATATATTATTTAGATCATCTCTTAGTTCTATTAGATTAAAGGCTTTATTTTCTATAGAGAGTTCGTTTTTTTCTATTTGAGTGATATCTAAAATATCATCTATTATAGAAAGTAGAAGTTTAGCTGAACCATTGATAGAAGAGAGTAGATTGTATTGATTTTCATCTAATTTTGTCTCTAGACTTAGAGTACTTAGATTGATTATGGCATTCATAGGGGTTTTTAATTCATGACTTATATTTGCTAAGAATTGGTTTTTTATATTATTTGCTTCTATTGCTATGTTTTTTTGTTTTATAAGTTCAAGTTCTGTTTTTATCTCTTTTGTATGATCTACTAGTGTAACTATTATCTCATCTAAAGAGTAGATTTTTTCTATTTTATTAACAAATATTTTGAAAATATACTCTTTATTATCAATATTTATCTTTGCTAGATGGCTAATATCTGGATTTAAAAGAATATATTGCTCCCATGAGTAGCCATTGTTTACCTTAGCCAAATAGCCATCTTCTGGTATAAAGTGATCACAAATACAATGGTATTTTAGCTTAAACTCTTCTAGACTTTGATATCCAAAAAAATCTAAAAAGGTTTGATTTACAGCTTTGATTTGTGATCCTGTTGTTACAAGAACAATATTATTTTGTGAATCAAGGATAGATTTATATCTGATTTTTTGTTTTTTATTTTCAATAAAGAGCTTTAATATATAAAAAGTTAGTAATAATAAAAGTATAAAAAGTGTAATAAAAAGAGTTTCTATCATCTTATATATAGCTTATTAGGTAATTATTTTTTCCAGAATTTTTTACTTTATATAGTGCTTCATCTGCACTCATAAGTATTTTGAGTTTTGGGACATCCTCTTTTGAACTATAAAAAGCAACACCAACACTAACAGTTAAGATATCTGATGTAGGAGAGTATTTATGCTCTATGGCTAGACTTTGGATATTTTGGAGTAGGTTTTTGGCTACTGTTTGAAGCCCTTTTTCATCTATATCTTCAAGTAGTACTACAAACTCCTCTCCACCATATCTAGCTACTAAATCTTTTGGTCTTTTAAGAGTTGATTTAAGTGCATATGCAACTTGTTGCAAAGCTACATCACCTTTTCCATGTCCGTAATTGTCGTTGTATAGTTTGAAAAAATCAACATCTATCATCATTATAGCGATATCTGTTTTATCTCTTTTGCTATTTAGATAAGCTTTATCAAAGCTCTCATCAAAAAATCTTCTATTTTTAATATTTGTAAGTCCATCATACATAGAAAGCTGCTCTAGTAGATCTGTTTTTTGTTTAAGATGGATTTGGTTTTTTATTCTAGCTTTTAAAACAGGTTTTGCATATGGTTTGATTATATAATCAACTGCTCCTAAGTTAAGCCCATACTCTTCATCAGCTTCATTGCTTCTAGCAGTTACAAACATTATAGGAATATTTTTTGTTTTATCACTACTTTTTAGCTCTTTACATACCTCATATCCGTTGATATCAGGCATCTCAATATCAAGTAAGATTAAATCTATTTCATCAGAACCATTTGCTATTTCTAAAGCTGTATATCCATTTTTGGCTATTTTGATTTTATAATCATCTTTTAAAATATCTGATAACAAAAGTAAATTTGTTGTCATATCATCAACTATCAAAATAGTCGGTTTAGGCATCATCTCTTTCAATGTCGCAAATCCTCCAAATGCATTTGGATATAATCTTACCTAAGAGTTGATTAATATTAGATTAAATAATGATTATTTAGGAGGTAAAAAATTATTTAACTTAAAATTTATCATATAGTAATAATTGAGTTTTTTATACACTCTATAGTTTGCTTTATATCATGCCCTTGCATATCCATAAAGTCTATTTGTATCTTATAAACTAAAGAATTTTCCAAATAAAAGTCAAACATCAAATACCCAGCATAAAGCAATGCTTCTTTGCTCTTTTTACCTGGGTCTTTTTTATCATTTTCATATAATAAAACTTTGACTTTAAGAGTATTGGAATCTTCTTTGTGGTTAAAAATGTTTAAAATCTCATCTTGTGTTTGCTCTATATCAACATACTCAAAAAGTTGAGTATCCATATATTTGGATTTTTCTACTCTAAATTCAAGCTTAAATTTACCATCATTTAGTAGATCTTTGATAGAAAGAAGTCTATCTTGATGATAGACTCTTTCAAATACGGTTACGTTTTTATGACAATCTAGCCTTTTTGATTTTGCACCCTTTTTATTTAACTGTTCATAAATAGAGCTACCCACTAATATAAGTATTACAACGCCAATAAGTCCTAAAATTGTTTTTTTCATAAATATCTACCTTTTTTATGCTTGTGTTCTAAAGTTTCCTTTATTTTGTCCCATACCTCGTCCTTGTCCATTTTCTTTTCCAAGTCCACGACCTTGACCACTAGATCTTCCAAGTCCCATACCTTGACCGCTACCTGCACCCATACCTCTTTCTCTACCTTGTGTAACACAACAAGGCTCATGAGATTTATGTTCACAAGACTCATTATGGCTATGATGATGGTGGGGCTCTGTTCCATGGTGGTGATCATCTTCTTGGATAAATATATCAAAGTTTGAGTTTGTAAGCTCTATTAAGTCCCCATCTGAGTATTTTAACAAAAGATCGGTTAATTCTATCCTCTCCTCTCCAGCAAAATAGACTTTTATACCAAGATTTTGCAAAAACTCAAAAGGAGTTTTACCCATATGAGAGGTGATTAGTTTGTTTATACCTTGATCTTTTAGCCATCTAACAACAGCTCTTCCACCGCTATGTTCGTTTTTTTTGATCTCTACTTTACCATTTTGTATAAAAGCAAAATATTTTGCTTTGCCAAATAATGGAGATAGTACTCCATTTTCTTTATCTGTTTTAACAGGTATTGCTATCATTTTATTTCCTTTTCTTTAATATTTGAAATACTTAATTTATATCCAATATAGATCACTATTGGCCATAATGTAAGCCATATAAGTGAAGTTGTATAATCTATCATTTTATAACTCCTAGTAATTATGTGTACTATTTGCTTCTATCTCTTCTTTTGTGATTTTGATCTTATCCATTTGATACCAAGCATAAACGATATATGCTAAAACAAAAGGAACCATCAAAGAGACATAAGCCATTACAGTAAGTGTATAAACACTTCCAGAACTATTCATTATAGTTAAACTACTTTGTAAATCATAAGTAGAAGGGTAATAAGCGGTATTGTTAAATCCAACATTTAGTAAAAGAGCCATAACAGTAAGGACAACTCCAACACCACCTGTTTTGATACAACAAGACTTTTTAAATATAATAGTCATAAATACAGCTACAATAACCATAACTACACCGATACCAAACATAGCCAAAACTATAGGCATCTCTATAAAGTTAAGTAGGTATTTATATTGTTGCATATAAATAACTCCATCTTTACTTATTGCAAATCCATCTTTTGTTAAAATCCAAGCCAAAAATGTAAGAAAAAATGCCAAAAATAGTAACATATTAAGTTTAATACTATTGATAGCTCTGTTTCTTATAGCTTCGTGATCTATATTGTTTATAAAGTACAAAGCTCCTAGGATTTTAGCCAAAAAGACTAATGCAAATCCAAGTAGATAGTTTGATGGATTTAAAAGTGCTTCTAATCCTCTTAAATCGTTTTGCCAAAATGTAAAGTTTCGCTCATCTATAAAAAACTCACTACCACTAAAGAAGGTACTAATAGCAGCACCTAGCAAAAATACACCCAAACTACCATTGATATTTAAAAACAACTCATAAGTTTTTTGTCCTAAAAAGTTGTTTGGTTTTGTTCTATACTCATAGCTTACAGCTTGAATAATAAAACAAAAGAGTATTGCCATCCAAACCCAATAAGCACCACCAAAGCTTGTACTATAAAAAAGAGGAAAAGCAGCAAATAAAGCTCCACCAAACAAAACCAATGTAGTAAAGCCTAGTTCCCATTTTCTACCTATACTATTTACAAGCATTGTTTTTTCTACTTCATTGGTAGAAAGTGAGCTTAAAAGAGTTTGCCCACCTTGAACAAACATCATAAAAACAAATAATCCACCAAGTAAAGAGATAATAATCCACCAATATTGTTGTAATTGTAAAAATGTTAATACTTCAAACATCACTTACTCCCTTCAAAGCCTAAGCTTATCTGTTTGGTCATAATCTTAATCTCTGCTATTAAAAGGGCAGTAAACAATATAGCAAATAACCAAAATGTAATCATTACATTTGTACTTGAAATATTTGTAACAGCTACACCAACAGGCATAAGATCTTGTATTGCCCAAGGTTGTCTTCCTACTTCTGCTACTATCCATCCAGCCTCAGCTGCAATAAATCCTAAAGGAATAGAAGCTATTGCTGATTTTAAAATAAGAGTATATTTTGAAATCTCTTTT
>Ga0265295_1007950_pt1 | contig 11952 bp, 9 predicted proteins | sample Munlansysbiofilm_FD_192503 | JGI IMG/M metagenome (GOLD analysis project Ga0265295, IMG submission 192503) | Leachate microbial communities from a municipal landfill in Southern Ontario, Canada - Methane capture system biofilm | ecosystem: Engineered > Solid waste > Landfill > Unclassified ... | reverse complement strand
CTCCAACTCGGGTAGTTTGGCTACCTGTGCGCGATAAAGGGCAATATCCTTGTCGAGTTTTCCGATGGTTTGCTCGGCCGTTGCAATCTGCGCCAATTTGCCATCAAGGATAAAGTACCAATACGCACCATAAACCAAACCAGCCATACCGAGCAGTATCAACATCAACTGCAGGGATGACAATTCAGCAAATTTTTTGGAAACTGTAGATTTATCCATTTGTTGTTCCATTCGTACTTGTGTTCTCGAAATACTCCTGGGCCATGACAGAACATTCGAAGGAAACCAGGCCAAGCCCGTCGATTTCGCGACGGGAGGTCCTTCGCGTGTCCACGCTGGCAATATATTTCGACAGACGAAGCCGTTCAACGAAGCTCACAAAAGCCTGATTATCCAATGCGACTCCGCTGAGGGCGATATTGCCATTGGCGTCAACATTGAATTTTTCAAACCATAATTTATTCTGCGGCATATTGATGACGACCTCATCAATATATTTGACCGGCAATCCCTGGCGAAGGCGAACTTGCTTGATGATCTTGATTCTTCCATCGATATTCTGAAGTTCTTGTATGGTCTGATTCACCTTTGCGACTTCTTTTTCCAAAAGCGTCTTTGTCTGCGTTTTTTTAGATACCGACGCATTCAATTCCGCTAGTTGAGAAGAAAAATAATAGTCTACGGCAAAAACGGATCCCAGCACCAACAGGACCCCTAACACGAAAAAAACAAAACTTTTTTCAATATTTGTTGTTTTAGTTCGTTTTTGCTGAGGAAGTAAATTAATTTTGATCATAGCTGGCTTCCAATATTAAATTGCTCTCAAGGCAAGGCCAAAAGGAACAACCATTTGCGGGCCTATTTCTTCAAGATACTCTTTCTGAAAAGAATTCCTGTCGACAAAAATTTTACGGAACGGGTTGTGGTATTGAACATCCAGATCGAGTTCTTTCTGGAAGACATCTTTGAGTCCGCCGAGCAATGCCCCACCACCAGAAAGATAAAGGGATTCCGCAGGCACAACATTGCTCGAAGATGAATGATAAAACCCTATCAGGCGCTTCAATTCGTCACACCAATTCTTGAAAGTCTTGTTCACGGCGTCCGCAATGGCCTTGGCGTTCTTTTCATCAAGATCATCCTTGCCGCCCAACTTAATGCGCTCCGCTTCCATTCTTTTCAAATTGAGAATGGAGGCAAGCGCTTCAGTTACAACCCGCCCGCCAAACGACACTTCTCGCAAAAAAACCGGCTGTCCATTATGATAAATGCAAAATACGCTTTGCGCGCCGCCGATATCAAGAAGATAAACAGGTTTTTCTTTCAATTCAGGGTAGTTATACTCAAAGCTATTGCATATGGCAAAAGAATCGACGTCTATCACCGAAAGGGACAATCCAGACTGGGTGATCACATCGCTCAAGTTCTGCACAACCTTCTTCTTGCTGGCCACAAGCAAAACATCATAACTCTTTTCTTTTGCCCCAGGGCCTAGAACTTGAAAGTCGAGATAAACATCGTTGATATCGAAAGGAATGTACTGACGAGCATCTTTGTGGACCGTGTCTCCCAATGTCTTGGGTGAATCAGACTCAAAAGTGACACGCTTAACTATAACCGCATGTCCCGCCATAGAGGAAGCGACCACTTGATCCTTTAGCAGAAGCTGTGACCAAAGACCTGCAATCTTCTTTGCTGTTGCCGAATTATTATCAAGATCACCAGGCTGCCATGGACTTCTGGCAATGCTCTCCAAAATAAAATCACCTTTTCCCGGCCGAATCTTTACCATTTTCAGCCATTCGCTTCCAAGATCCAAACCGACACCGGCATTTTTCTTAGAAAATAAACCTAATTTTTTCACAGCGTTATGTCCTCAACGATTTTATTCTCCACCAAAAACCCAGCATTTACTCGTCGATAGTTAATTTATTAACACAAAACATTCAACCCATGCAAGAAATAATGCGTTGAAAAACAGTGAGCAGCATAATCGACTTTCCGCCTTTTGAAACTTAATCCATCGACATAAACAAAACTCATTCTGTCTACCTGCGCAGAAGTCAACGCCATAACTCCATCAGAAATTTTCACCGATACGTATCGATCTGGCCAAATAACGAGCAATTAAACTTCTTGCCGTGGTTTAAAAGATAGCGGCAAAAGCTTTCGCACCTCAAAATTCTCATTTTTACCCTGGTCCCTCATCCTTTCAGCAGGTCGAACAATAAACCCGACTTCTTGCCTACGGGGATAGTGGGACGTCAATTCGACAGAAAAAAGCCCGATTCTTATTAAAGAAACGGGCCTGCGGGAATCAAACACTGTTGATTCAGTAAAAAAAGCATCCACGCGATCCGAAGTTACTGTGGCGCCCTGAAAACAGATCGGTAAATATGCATGATAGTGAAAAATTCAAGCCATAATTACTTTTTTAAAACAAACGGGTATCCAATAGGTGAGCAGAAAAACCTTTGCGCATTCAGTGGCATAAATAGGAGCTCACCACAAGCTCTCGCGCAGCGAAAAGTCCTCATCCTCAGACAAGGAAATCCCGCTTTCCACGTTCCGGATAGCACGGAACTCGACCTGACGGGCACACGCCCGTCTACCCCTCCAGGGCGCGCGTTCGCGGACATTCTTTTTTTTCCGTAATCAAACAACAACCAATCTTTCTCATGAGACCTTTTCAAGATTGGCAAGTAAAATCTGTCCGAATTCGGCACATCCCACCTGCTTCGCTTTGGCCATCTGACCAGCAAGGTCGACAGTCACTCGACCCTCGGAAATGGCCAGTTCAACCGCGCTGCGTATTTTCCTGGCGGCTTCGTGCCAGCCCACGTGCTCAAGCATCAACGCCCCGGAAAGAATCAAACTGCCGGGATTGGCGAGATCTTTTCCTTCGATTGTCGGAGCGGTCCCGTGCGTGGGCTCGAAAAAGGCCAGGTCGCTGCTCATGTTCACACCCGGAGCCAATCCAAGCCCACCGACCTGGGCGGCGAGGGCATCGGAAAGATAATCACCGTTCAGGTTCGGCGTGGCGATGACATCGTATTTCTCCGGCCTGATGAGCACCTCTTGAAACATGGCGTCGGCAATGCGGTCCTGCAGCACAACCCGGCCAGGAGGACAACACTCCTCTCCCTCGCGAACCACCACCCCGGAAAACTCCTCCGCGGCAAGCTCATAACCCCAGTTGCGAAAGGCCCCTTCCGTGAACTTCATGATATTGCCCTTGTGGGCCATGGTCACGCTCTCACGTCTCTGATCCAGGGCAAATTGAATCGCTTTGCGAATAAGTCTTTTGGAGCCCTTTGCCGTCATCGGCTTAATACCTATCCCGCTTTGCTCATCCACGTTCGCGCCCATTTCGTCCCTCAGGAAACTAATGAGCTTTCTGGCTTCAGGGCTGCCTGCCTGCCATTCAATTCCTGCGTACACATCTTCGGTATTCTCGCGAAAAATGATCATGTCGACGCGTTCAGGATGCTTGACCGGACTTTCGATTCCCTTGAAATACTGAATGGGCCGGATACAGGCAAACAAATCCAGCGTCTGGCGCATGGTCACGTTCAGGCTGCGAAAGCCCTTGCCGACCGGCGTCTCAAGAGGTCCCTTCATGGCCAGATCCGCTGTCTTCAACGTGTCCAGGGTCTCTTGCGGAAGATAGGAGCCTGTTGCCTCAAACGCTTTCTTGCCCGCCAACAGTTCAACCCATTCAAAACCGCGGCCGTCTCCAAAAGCCAGCTCCACGGCCCTGTCGAGAACAGGACGACCGGCCGCCCAAACTTCCCGTCCAATCCCGTCGCCTTCGATAAAATATACTCTGCGCTTCATACTTTTCTCCTAAGTCAAAAAATAAAACCCCTCGCGGGGTTTGGGGATAGTAAAAGATTATTGATCACGCAACCGCCAAAACGCGGCATCAGCGCGGCCAATGACGTGACTTGGGGCAGCAACGTCGAAAAATTTCGCTGCAAGTCTTTCCGAACGCCTGACCGGCAAGGGGGAGGCGGACTTGTGCCCGTCGGTCGAGTCCGCTCTCTTCAGGCGTTTAAAAAGACACGGAGTCCCTTCTTCACGAAGGATACTCTTTTTGACATCAACTAAAGCAGACTTCCACCATAAGAGCGCCATGCTGCGTTTCAAAAGGGATTGCCAAAATGGCGCTGGTTGAAACATGCCTGATTGTATGCCCGGCCCCGGTAATCACAGAGGGTATCGCCCCCTCGAAAATCATGCCCATGCCGACCAGACCCTTACGGGCCTGTCCGGAGATCATGTTTGTCAGTTCGCCGACAGCGTCAGTGACAACATCGTTTATTTCGGACTGCTCCTCGTAAAGCATCGCGCCGACAATACCCAGTGCCGACGCCGTGGTGAAGGTCAGGGACATGGTTCCCCTGCTCTTGCCTTTGGGATTGGAAAACCCGATCACGCCCGTTACATCCCCTTGCGCGCCTGCGTGCTGCTTGACAAAAGGAGTACCCACCTTGACCTCGGTCATCGCCATCGTCTTCAAAACGGAGGTCGTCGCCTCCACGAACTGCGCAATTATTCCCTTTATGGTATCATTCATATTGACCCGCCATGTTGAACTCGAAATTTATTGAAAATAACCACACAGTTCATGACCGTAAAAAAACGCATACGTCACTGCGAGCGCACCATCAAGTGAAACAGGGTCTGCACATACTTCCCCGAAACCACGTCGGCAAGGGCGAAAAGCGGCAAGGCTCCCCGGGCAATTCCACCGGCAAAGGCAAGCCACAATTCAAGAGACAGATTGCCGAGCGCCGGGTCAAGGGCTGTTTCCCATAATCCGCCGGCCCGCTCTTCATCCAACCCGAAAAAACGGCACCGCAGCGGTCGTCCGGCAAAAAGAATGCATTTCCCATTCTCCAGCAAGGGGCACCTCGCGCTGGCGTCGGACAAACAATAGGCTTCGGCCGAAACCTGACTGTCGGCAAGACGTTCCCGGCGAGCGGTCTCCACTGCTTTGGCGATGACTTCCAATCGCTTTTCGCTGGTCAGTCCGACGTTCATCCTTTGAGTCAGATACACTGCCTCGATCATCGATAATTTGATCGGAGTGCTGCAACACTTGTCATGATCACGTCCGCATTTGGAGGCAATGTCGCGCGTCTCGTCATCAACCCTGGCCTGCAACGCTTCATAATCACGAAAGAACGGACTCAGATCAACGGCTTTGTGCATTTCCAAAGACGGCTCGCGCACAGTGAGCTTCGGACTTTGCTTTCCATATTTCCGGATTGTCCACCACTGTGAAAAATTGGCGGGCTTGGATCTGAGCGTTCGCAACCTGACCCAGGCAAGGCGGTGTCCCAAGCCTCTGCGCAACAGGTATGCGTTGAGCACCGTTCCGGTCCGCCCGATTCCATGACGGCAATGAATGAGCACCTTCTTACCCAGGTAGATGGCTTCATCGAGCCAGGCCAGCGCCTTTTCCAATTCGGCCAGTTCCGGGGCCTCTTCGTCGGCAAGGGGCATGTGGTACACTTCAAAACCGGCGGCGCACTCGATGTCGTGCAGATCGCAAAATTCACCGCACAGATTGAGGATCGCTCCGATGCCCTCGGAGCGCAGGCAATCAAGCTGCTCATAGCTCATGGGCGCCGCCCCGACAGCGAGCTGATCCGTGACCCAGGTTGCGGAATAGGCGCTGCGGCTCATGCTCTTTCCTCCGGAAAAAATCGCTGCAGAAAAAGGGAAGCCTCGCTCTTGGCCTCGGCCGAATCTACCAGCTTCACATCCATGAGCCGCGTGACCGCCAAAACCAGGCCCAAGGCCTCCAGGGCATGAGCGGTTTCGGCGGCGGGCATGCGCATGTACGATGCGTCGAGCATGTCGCCCTTGATGGTTGTTTCGTAACCGAAATATTCCAGGACCTGGCGCACAAAGATCAGCCTGTGCATGCGTTGCGTCAGGGCGGCGCCGCCTCCTTTAAAACGGAATTTGATGTAGTTTGCACCCGGCAAATCTCCACAAAGGGCATCCACAATGGAAAAATGATACCCGAAGCGGATGTTCAAGTGCATGTACTCCGAGGCAATAATCGAGTAGCTGGCAAGAATTCGTGAATCCTTGCTGAAAATTCCCGCGCTGACCCGGTCAAAGGCCTCCCAATCAACGTGCAGCTGACTTTCATCCCAGGCCACGCGCTCGTCGGCCAGTCCGGACCACAGTGCGCGCAGCGGAATGCAGGACAACGCGCCCACATCCACGGGACCTTTTTCTGCAGCGCTATCCCCAAGCCCCCCTCCCAGATCGAGCACGTACATGACCAGCGGAAGGATCGTCTCCAGCCGCCTGGATTTGCCAAGCCCCCGCCCGCCCCTGTCGACCAACGAAAACATTTCAGCGACGCTCTTTTCGTGACAAAACCGGACCAGGTCATGCAGCGATTGGCACCCCTGCGGCGTAAAATTCTCGTCCTCGGGATCCAAAAGGCTGAGTCGCACCGTGCATGAAGCCAGCTCCTGGTTTTCGGCCCGGACCTGGGCGTGAGTCTTCTCGGCCTCCTGGTTGCGCGCCATGATGCTCGGCAAGCAGCGGTCAAAAATTTTTCCTGCCGCCGCATCCACTGTGACCACCGCGCCCTCCTCCAGGATGCCGGGCTCGCATCCCACGACCACGGGCACCCGCCGCTCACGGGCCACTGAGGCCAAGTGGCTGGCTCGGCTTCCGTTGCCCGCCACGATGGCGACAATGCGGTCCAGAAACTGCGAGAGCGCAGGGCGCAGCGTGCTGGTCACCACTACCGACCCCTTGGGAATTCCGCGAAAATCGGCTCCGGATGAAACATGATGGACCGGGCCGCAGGCTGCCCCCGGAGACGCGCAATCCAGCTCTGAAACCAGTTCCATCGCAGTGGCGGTTTCTTCTGCGGAAAAAGCCTCCCTGTCCTGTTCCTGCTGCAAGGGTCTGGACTGCAGGATCGTGAGCCCGTCCGGCCCGAAGGCCCATTCCACATCCTGAGGCTGCCCGAAAACCTTTTCAAGATGCATGGCCTTCTTGCCGAGTTCGCGCAGGACCTTGTCGGGGATGGCCGCTGAGCTTTCGCAGACACAGCCCATCAGGATGGACGGCTCGGGCTCCCGGGTCAGGTAATGCTTACCCGGGGTCACCGATCCATCCACCAGATCCGCAGCCAGTCCGCCAACCACATAGACCCCCACTGCGTTGCCGCCCACCGCCGAGCATGCGGGATCGAAGGTGTAGACAACCCCTGCGGCCGATGCCTCCACCATGGGCAGAACAAGGGCGGCCATGGCCGTATTGGTGTCGGTGAGGCCATGTCGAACCCTGTAGGCCAAAGCCCGGGGGCAATACTTCCCGGCCAGAACGCGCTTGTAGGCGGCAAGCACGTCAGACGGCTCAACATCGAGCTCGCTGGCGTATTGACCGGCAAAGGAGATATTTCCGTCCTCGGCCAAGGCGCTCGAACGGACGGCCAGACGCCGGCCCCCAGGATTCATGTTCTCCACCGCCCGCAGGATCTCGTCTGCGATATCCGCAGGTACTTTGGCCGCCAGGATAAGTTCCTGCAATTCTCCGGTTACACGGACAATGGCGTCATTATTGGACAGGGACACGTCCTCGAAACGCTTCTCGATCTCCTTTTCAAGGTCGTTGTCCCGCAGATAGCGGGCGAAAGCCGAGGCCGTGATGACGAATCCCGCAGGGGTCGCTACGCCATTGCGACGGACAATGGCCAGGTTGGCGGCTTTTCCTCCGACCTGGTCAGGATGGTCCGCGGCTTCATCCAAGTTCAGCACGTAGGGCGGGGCAAAATCAAGCGGAGGCTGCGTCACCAGAACGGAAATATCCGCAGCGATGCGCTCCAGCGCCTCCGGGAGACTGGCGTACGCATGAGGGTTCATGTCGTAGAGACTGGTCGTCATGTCGCGGACAGCCTGCACGAGCCCTCCGGTCAGGAATCTGACCCGGGCCGCGTCCGCCGGATCATAGCCGTATATGGGCGCTTCAAGATCGGCGATCAGGTCCAGGGCCTTGGCGTCACTGTCCAACAGCTCCTTGAAATGTTCGTATTTTTCACGAATGAGCCTGTTCGGAGCCAGCAGACGGGTGAACCAGTGTCGCAACAGGCGGGACGCGGTCATGGGACCTCGTCCCGGTGATCAGCACCCTGCCGCAAAACATCCTCGACCTTGGATTCGAGCTCTTCCTTGTCGATGGGCTTGACGCAGTACTCGCTGGCTCCAAGCTTCAAGGATTCACGGGCTGTTTCCAAAGTGGGATAGCCCGTCAGCATGATGACCTTGATCCGAGGGGCGAGCTTCTTCATCTCCGCCAGCACCTCGACCCCGGTCATCCTTTTGAGCTTGATGTCGAGAATCGCAAGATCCGTAGCGCCTTTGGCCGCGTGACGGATGGCCTCCTCTTCTTCGGTGAACGCCGTGACCTGATGTCCCTGGCGCTCCAGAATCCTTTTCACCAGAACTCCCGCATCGGAAACATCATCCAACACAATAATCGATGCCATGCATCTCTCCTTACGATAAATTCTTGGCCAGCGGAGCAATATCGCTAAAGCCGTTCATCTGTGCCCGCTACGCAGCACAGTTCGTCAACGCGGATCCTAATATTCGGATCCGTGATCCAGGGGAATATCCACAGTAAAGATTGTTCCCGGTCCCTTCACGGCCCCCTGCGGCAATGAAGGAAGGTCGAAATCCACCGGCAACGGGCTGTCCGCGCGAATGTCGCCCATATGATCCTGGACGATGCCAAAGGACACGGACAGCCCGAGCCCCGTTCCCTTGTCCACCGCCTTGGTGGTGTAGAAAGGATCAAAAATCTTCTTCAAAGACACTTCGTCAATGCCGGTGCCGCTGTCAGCGACCTCAAGCGTCACTATCCCAAGAGGCGTCTTAAGTTTGGTGACCACGACGATGACGCCTCCGCTCTCGGGCATGGCATCTTTTGCGTTGTTGAGCAGATTGATCCAGACCTGCTTCAACTTTTCCGGATCTCCGTAAATGATGGGAAAACTGTCATCAAGCCGGGTCACGATCCGCACCCTGTCCATTTCAAAGGAATGTCGAACCAGACTTACTGATTCCATGACCGAATTGTTGAAGCACATCTCGCGCTTATCAGTCTGGCCCTGGCGGGAAAAGCCCAGCAGGTCGGCCACGATCTTGCGGCAGACCTTGGCCTGTTTCTCGATGATTGCCAGATCCTGACTCAGCTGGCCGTCAGGGGGCACATCCTCTTTCAGAAGCTGCGCATATCCGAGGATGATGCCAAGGGGAGTGTTGATCTCATGCGCCACGCCTCCGGCCAGCTTGCCGATGGATTCCATTTTTTGCGCCTGGATAAGCTGCTGCTCGTATTCCTTGATATCGGTAACATCCCGATCCATGCGCAACAGGCTGACAATGCGGCCCGACTCGTCGTGCACCGGGATCTGGACCACATGAAACCATTTGCGTCCACCCGGTCCATCGACGCGCTCCTGCCTGTCCACGCGCTCACCGGTGATGAGCACCTCCCGCCCTTCGAGATTTCTGCGTTCCGCCTCTTCCTCTGAAAAAAGGTGAAAATCGTTGAGCCCCCGGATTTCAGCCACGGTCTTCCCCACGCTCTGCGCAAAAGCCCGGTTGGACGTCTGATAAATCATGCGCGTGTCCACCAGGGAAATGAGGTCGGGGTTCATGTCCAGCACCGTGGACAACAGTCGTTGCTGGTTGGTCAGAGTCTGCTCGGCCTCGCGCAGGCCGCGGATGTGGTCGCGCAGGGTAAAGGCCATAAAGTCCAGCGATTCGGCCAGGTCCTGAATCTCATCACCCACATTCTGCAGAAAAACAGGGCAATCCCGGCAACTTGAGGGCTTCGGCCCGATTATGCAGGCATGACCGGCGCATTTCGTGTCCGGCACCAGCCAGCAACGACGTACGCGGTCATGATGGGCCGGACAGCTTTTCTCCGTGCAATTCATGATTTCCCAGCAGAAATGCTCGCCCGGCAACACGGACAGGTTGTCGAGGCTCCCCGTGACCAGATCTTCGGCATGGGCGCGGAGCTTGGCCAGGCGGCGGGTCACCGTGCGGGCAAAAACGCTGCCCAGGGCCATGGCCGCGAGCAGCACCCCGCCGAACATGGTCGCCAGGGCCGATACGAATTGCTTGGTGGTTGCGTTCAAACGGGACTTGGACAGGCCGATCCGCACTGTCCCGATGCGCTCTCCGGCGACCATTATGGGCGCCGCGAAGTCGTAGACGAATATCTGCCCCGTATCGATGAGTTGGACATGCACCCGTTCATTGCTGCCAACGCTGTTGGCCCCCACCAATTCGACGGGGTAGCCCTTGACGAAGGAATGGGTGACGACCCGGTTGTCCGCGTTCTGGACAAAGGCATAAACCACATCGCCAATTTCGCTGACCAGATTTCTAAGGACCAGGTAATCCTGGGCCAAAAGCGGATTCACGGCGCGAGCGGCGAGACTCTCGACCAGGGCGGCCCCGCGCAGCTTGTTTTCCGCCACCAGCGCCGATGACGTCATTTTGGACACGACGGGCAAAAGGACTGCCGCCATGCCAAGCACGATGGTGATGATGCCCAGATTGAGCTTTGTCTCGAATTTGAATCTGGCAAAAAAGGATTTCACTGAAAATCCCTAGTCAGATTCAAGCGTCGTATCAAGTTTCTGATCGGTTCGTAGTCCTCGTCGCGGGCGGAAATGATGTCGATCATTCCGGCGGCGGCAAGGACCGTGGCATCCTCGCGCCGACTCATGCTGAGATCCAGCAGAGCCCTGGCGATCTTGTCCTTGGTGGCCGGGTCGAAACCTTTGCGCACGGAGTACACCCAGCCCGGGTACGGACGGCTTTCAGCCAGCACGCGAATCTGCTCCATATCTATTTTGTCGCGCACGACATCAAGCGTGCCCTTGCGGATGGTCCCGACATCGTAGGCGCCCGTATACACCGCCAGAACTACCGCCTCCTGCCTCCCGCCGGCTCCGGTGGCAAAAGAAAATTCCTGAAAATCCTTTTGCGTGATGCCATGGTCGAAGAAGAGGCCAAGAGGATACAGAAAACCCCCTGCGGAATTGGGGTCAACGGCGATGATTCTTTTTCCTCGACAGTCCGCCAGGCTGTTTATGGCGGGGTTGTCGGCGCGCACGATGACCTGGCCCTGAAAATTGGCGCCGCCATCAGGCTCGACAATCCGCGCGAAGGCTTCGGAGCCAAGCCTGGCCAAGGATATGTACACGAACGGATTGGTGAAGGAGATGTCTATCTCCCCGCGTTCCACCATCTTGATGTGTTCGGCGAACGTATTGGGAAAGACCTGTCGCAGGGACAGTCCGGTCTTGTGCCGCAGATATGCAAGCAGGCGGCGATGACGTTCAAAAGACACGGAGTGGGAATACTGGGGCAGATAGGCATAGGTGATGGCCGAGGTCGGTCCGAGCGGAGCCACGCTTTCGACCTTTGACATGTCCACCTTCACCACGGACTCGTTTTCCGTGCAGGCGGCCATGGGGAACAACAATAATAGAATCAGGAGTCTCGCAAACGTCATGGTCCCTCTTGGGCAATAGTATTTCTCTTCGCTGCCGTACCTCAAAAGGCCAAAACCAACAACCAGAAGGTTTCTTCGCCCTTGAAGCGCAGGCGCTTCCGGGCATCCGGTTTCATTGCGGACGCGGCATCATCGCAGGATGGTCCAGGACGTAGGACGGGGGCGTTCGTCCACGCTGCATGCAGGCCGGAGGCTTTTTTGGGAGCACACCCTTGCGTCCTTCATCAATGCTTGATGCGCGGCCGCCGACATTGTATCGGTATGCACGTCAGCAAACCTCAACACCGGATACAATCATGCACTCGGTCAAACGACTTGCCCATATCGATTTCAATATTCCGGGCGTGAAAGCCGTCGGAATGGAACTGATGAGAC
>Ga0265295_1007948_pt1 | contig 11955 bp, 7 predicted proteins | sample Munlansysbiofilm_FD_192503 | JGI IMG/M metagenome (GOLD analysis project Ga0265295, IMG submission 192503) | Leachate microbial communities from a municipal landfill in Southern Ontario, Canada - Methane capture system biofilm | ecosystem: Engineered > Solid waste > Landfill > Unclassified ... | reverse complement strand
TGCGGCGGCGATCGCGTGATCTACATCTTCTAAGCGCGCTTTCCCCACGTATCCGATCACTTCGCTATGTTTTGCTGGATTGGTCGATGTAATCGTTCGACCCGGGTCAATCGCCTTTCCACCGATAACCAACGGATACGTCTTCCCCAGTTCACTCTCAACCGTCTTCAACGCTTCTTCAAAAGCTTTTTTGTTCTCCTCTTTACTAAAATCGGTTAGTGGTTCAGGACGAAAAAGTTCTCGCATGGTTTTCGCTCCCTTTCTATGGTTATTCACCATCTTCAGAGTATTGATTTCGTTTCTTAGCGTTTAAACCAAGACTTTACAATAAACATCACATTCTCCGGACGTTCAGCCAAGCGCCGCATGTAGTAACCATACCAGTCTTCTCCATAAGGAATGTACACACGGGCTCGATAGCCTTGACGCGCAAGCTCGAGAAGCGATTGAGAACGAATGCCATACAACATTTGAAACTCAAATTGCGTACGGGGGATACCGTGTTGATCGATGAAACGTTTCAGCGTCTCAATGATCGCAAGATCATGCGTAGCAATCGCAGCATAATGACCGGATAAAAGATGTTGTTCCACAAGCCGAATGTAGTTTTGATCAACATCTTTTTTATCCGGAAAGGCGACATCTTTGGATTCTTGATAAGCCCCTTTCACAAAACGGATGTTGGGTCGAAAGACACTTAAACGTTTTAAGTCGCCTTCCGTTTTGTACAAATAAGATTGTAAGGCTAGACCGATGGTCTCGTGACCATAATCTTGGATCAAACGTTCAAAAAGCGATAACGTTTTTTCATTGCGTGCGTAATCCTCGATATCGATACGCACAAAACGCCCCAACTTGCGGGCTTCGTCTAAAATGCGTCGCATGTTTTGTTCACAAAAACGCTCATCTAAGTCTAATCCAAGCTGTGTTAATTTGACGGAAAGATAACTCTCTGTACCAGAAGCATGCAATGCTTTGAGTGTTAATAGCGCCTGCTCCGTTGCCGCCTCTGCTTCTGCGTGAGACGTCACAAATTCTCCGAGATGATCAACCGTCGCCATGATGCCTTGAGCGTTTAACTCTTTGATGCGATAGATCGCATCTTCAATTCGTTCACCAGGTACAAAACGTCGTGTTCCTAAAAAAGGCCCCAAACGTTTGACGACACGCGCCATCGTCTGATTTTTCGACATACCGAGAAGTGTTTTACGCATCAGTGCACTCACGGGCATCCCCCCATACGTGGACACATAAAAAATGAACATGCGGACGCACAAACATGAAAGACCATGGCTTTAGACTGTTTATTTTTTAAACACTGTGTTATAATAATTATACATGATAACGCTTTCTTCAGCAAGGTCCCTTTTTGCACGGTATCAAAAAGATCCAAGGAGTGAGAGAAGTGAAACCATTGGATACCCATCCACCCTCCCCGCCAGCCGATGACAAAGTCCTTTCATCCCTTTTAGCACGCCAAGATGTTTTGTTTGAACCACTCTTGGACGGTTCACATGATGCCATCACCATCGTCGATGAACACGGCATCGTCCTCGCTTGGAATCGTATTGCAGAAATGATGTACGCCATTCCTAGAGATGAGATTATCGGAAAACCAATCCACAATTTTTTTCCTAAAGGTTCACTGATGCTTTTTCATGTTATGCAAAGTCGTCTGCCGGTCTACAACATCTACCATCGGCCGCGCGAAGATCGCCATGTGATCATCAACACCCTACCACTCATCGACGCCGCTGGTACATTGCGTGGGGCTATCTCGATTGAACGGGATATTACCGACAGCGTTCATCTTCAAGAAGCTTTATGGGAACAAGAACATGTTGAAATGGGCGATCTTTTTGTGTCGATTGTTGAACGCTCAACGCTTTATCCCCTTGCGCAATCGCTTTGCGAACAGATGAAAAAAAGACGTCCCGTGCTTATGATCGGTCCTTCCGGTGCGGGCAAACACCTTTTATTCCGATGGGCCGTTAAAAAACTTGTACACGACGGGGATCGATTCGAACATGTACGAACGTTGAACAGTCTGGCCGTCCCTGAAGGGTTGCTCGCTGTTCAGCTTTTCGGTTATGAAGGGCCACCGCAACCGTCCGCAGGTTTATTGGAACGAACCGCCGAAGGCTTCCTCTATATGAAAGATATTCATACGTGGCCCAAACTTCTTCAGGCGCAACTCAGCGAAGCGCTTTCCTACGGTCGTTTTCGGCGGCTAGGCAGTGATCAAGACCAACCATTGACATCGAGTCTGGTCGCCACGGCTGAACCCATCTTAGAGCATATGCTTTCGCAAGGCACATTTTTAGATGCGTTGTACTATCGCTTCTCAATCTTGCATATCCCCCCCCTTCGAGAACGCCCCACGGATCTTGGTTTGCTCTTGCGTATGTTTTTTGAACAAGCCAAGGAAACGTATCAAAAAAAGACAGTGTCGCTCTCCCGCGAAGCGCACATCGCTCTGTTACGGTACGACTGGCCTGGGAACATCCCTCAGCTTCAACAGACCATCGAACGCCTGGTCTTAGATGCAAAAGAAAAAGTCATTGATCTCGCCCATCTTCCTGAGCCTATTCAATTGAAAACGATCGATGCCTTTTCATCATCAACCATCGACCATCATCATCCCGGATTCACTGAGCCAGCAGCCTCACAACGAGCCTACGCTAAAGATACTGTTATGGCACACACTGTGGATTCAAACAGTTTTCAGCGATCACTAGCTGAACATACCACCGCCTTAGAACGATCGAAAATTTTAGATGCACTGCGCTTAACCGGAGGCAATAAAAAAAAGGCTGCCGAACTACTCGGTATTTCCCGCGGCGCCTTATATTATAAACTGAAACAGTTTGGATTATGAAACCACTTCAAAGAGCACGGAACCATCAAAACAAAGCTCCCAATGCATTTAAAAACAGCAATGAAAAGCCCAACGCAGTACGCAGTACCATGTGTCCAGCGCAGTGCCTAGGTACTGTGCTGGCATATGGTAAGACATCATCCAAGGGCCAAACCCCTTCAATCTCACGCCCTATGGCAGCCATTGTTTTTCGCCAATACGGCTATTGATTGCGATATAGATGATAAAAAGGCTCTTTACCCGCACCTCGTACATACAATCCTTGCAGCCGATCGATGGTCTGCACATATACACTGACGTCTAATGACTGAGAGAGAATGCTTTTATCAAGTTCAGCGATGGTCTCAAGGAGCGCCAAAATTTGTGTTTTGGAGCGATAATCCGCTGTAATGGTAAACGTCCACTCCACGGGTGTGTCATTAATCAATCGCGCTAGACCAACGACGGCCGTGTATTGTGAAAAAAACGTCTCGATGCCCTGATTAAAACTCGTAAATGTCGCCTCCATCCGCTTTTCATTGTCAGTTTTCGCCTTATTTCCCGGGAAAAGTACATAGCGTTCACGAAAGGTTTCCCATTTGATGTCATGGGCCTCTCCACTCATATCGACACCTTTCACAAAAAAACGTCCAGGTAGAAGTGTACTGTTCGGTTCACTCACAAAACCAACAAAAAGAATGGGAACATGTACCCCGCGTTCAGCAAGTCTTTGATTGATCTTGTCGCCTGCAGATCGCGTAAGGGCCATGAGTTCCTCATCTGTAAGATTTTTTGTCTCTGTTTTCTTACGTCCCGTCTCATCGAGAAGAGGTGCTCCTTGTGCATCTTTTAAAAAAACTTCAGGGTTCGGCCGAAAGGCAAGCGCAATTCCCACGCCAGCTAAGTCACCGTTTTCCGCGTTTAAGAAATCGCGTTCCATCAAATAGATGAGCGGTGGCCGCGTATAATCCGGGTCGTTTAAACCGAGTGTGTTTTTATTGGTGTCATACGTCGCCAACCAGTCCCGAATATCATCTTGAGATAAAATTTGGCCTTCTTGCATCGCAAAACGGTCCGGCGGAAACGTCGTTTGGGCAATTTCCATCATGCCTAGCTCTAAACGCGTTGTATCAATACGCGCAGGAAAAATCGATTTATCATAACTTGGTTTTCCACTTCCTTCTTGATACGGTAAAGGTACACGATAATACGTCTGTCCTAGTGCAACTTCCGGAATCATTTCTTTCGCTTTGGCCGGTTCTTCTAATGGCTGATCGTTGGATGTGCCGAGCTTAGGGAGGGTACAGCCCTGCAATAGGACACTGATCCAAACGACACTCAAGCTTAATACAACATAACCCCACAACCGTTTCCACCCGATCATTGGGCTTCACCTCGTGTCGATAAGGCACGCGTTTTGAGCAGTTCAAAAAAAGCACTTTCCCCTTCCAAAACCGGAATCCCTAACTTCAATGCCTTTTCTTTTTTGGAGCCGGCTTTCTCGCCAGCCAGAACGAACGATGTCTTGCGCGAGACAGTATCGGAGACTGAACCGCCTTTGGCTTCGATCAACGCACGCATATCCTCACGTGTATAATGTTCAAGTATCCCGGTGAGCACAAACGTCAGTCCTTGAAGCGGTTTTTCGTCTGCATCGTCGTGAGCGGCACGATCGGTTTGACTATTTTCTGGTAACGGTCGAACACCTTGTTGATTAAATCGCTCCAACGTTTCTTGCACATGCGGAGTACGGAAAAATGTATAAATGGCCTCTGCCATGATCTCGCCAATACCTTCTAAGGCCATGAGTGCTTCCTTTTCTGCCGACTGAACAGCTTCCAGCGTTCCAAAATGTTCAGCAAGGAGACGCGCTGTTTCTCGTCCTACGCCGTGAATGCCCAAGGCGTTCAAAAATCGAGATAGCGGACGCTCACGTGCATTTTGAATCGCTTCATAAAGGTTTCGCGCTTTTTTTTCAGCAAAACGGGGCAACGATAAAAAATCTTCTACGGTGAGCTCATATAAACTGGCTAAGTCAGATATCAGACCATGACTTAACAAAAGTTCCGCTGTTTTCTCACTCAAGCCTTCGATGTCCATCGCTTCCCTAGAAGCAAAATGAACAAGTCTTCTCACCAATTGTGGTTGACAGGAGAGTGTATTCGGGCAATAGATCAGTCCGTTTTCTACTTCGACGGGTGAGCCGCAGGCGGGACACACCCCAGGCGGCACAATGCGGTGCGCCTCATCGGGCGTGTCATCCTCATCCTCGGCCAACCCTAAAATCTGCGGAATAACATCATTACTTCGTCTTAATTTGACGCGTCGACCCAACGCAAACAGCAATCCTTTGCGTTCAATATCTTCAATATTGTTGAGTGTCGCATGGCGGACCGTTACACCCCCAACATAAACTGGCTCCAACACCGCTTGAGGGGTTAGTACGCCTGTGCGCCCAACATTCCAAAGAACATCCAAAAGTCGCGTGGTGACGATGTCTGCTGGGAATTTCCAAGCGATCGCCCAACGAGGGTGACGCGCTGTGGCCCCGAGACGCTCGCGCAATCTGAGATCATCAACTTTGATGACCATACCATCGATGTCATAATCAAGCCTCTCCCGCTCGTTTTTATACCGTTCAATTTCTTGAAGAAGCTCAGTTAAATCGGTAAAAACTTTGAGATAGGGGTGGACCTTGAGGCGCATCGCGCGTATAAAGTCGATCATTTCTTGATGCGAGGCAAACGTTTTATGATCGGAATAATTAACATGATAAAAAAAGATATCGACACCACGACGTTTGACTTCTACTGGATTTTGATTGCGGAGTGCACCCGCCACACCATTTCGTGTATTGGCAAGCGGTGGACTGTATCGTTCGTTATATTGAAAAAGACGCGATCGCGGCATGATGGCTTCTCCCTGGAATTCGTAACGACCTTTTTTTTCAAGGATAGAAAGGGGCACAGAAGGGATCGTTTTCACCGTCTCTACGATCATCTCTCCAACCTCTCCATCACCGCGGGTCGCAGCTTTGGTGAGATATCCATCTTCATACGTTAAGACAACTGTGAGTCCATCAAATTTTTGCTCTAACACCAGACGTACGACGTCGATATCCATCTCTTGCGCTGCACGTCGAACGCGCTCATACCAATTCCAAAGTTCACCTTCTGTCGTCGCTTTATCGAGACTATAAAGCGGGGCAAGATGACGGTGCGGGACAAATCGCCCTGTAATCGGAGCCCCTACTTTTTGTGTTGGTGAGTCGGGTAAAATGATGCCCGTTGTCTTTTCCAGTCGAACCAGTTCATCGTAGAGTGCATCGTATTCTGCATCCGAGATGAGTGGCTCACCCAACGTATAGTAAGCGTAGTTATAATGGTTCAATTGATGAACGAGCGCCTCGATCTTTTGTTTTTCTTGTTCCAAGTTGCGTTGACCGTTATCCACCTTCCGATCTATCCTTTCATTGATTTTTTATTATATTTTTTCCAAGGGCGCATAAGCTTGAATGAGCTGTTTGAGGCCATGAGGAGCCGCAAACGCAACGACGAGGATGGTATCGCTACCGCTTTCTTTGATCTGAACAATGGTTCCTTCACCCCATTTTTGATGGCGGACTCGATCGCCTACGGTTAATGCTGCATCATTCAGGCGGCCATGGTTGGGGCCTTTGGGACCGGGTTGAAACTGTTGACTTTCCCTCCTCTGTGCATGTGCGGAGGTGTCCAGTCGTTCCACGGCGTCCTTAGGTAGTTCCTCCACAAAACGGGATGGCTGTGTAGGGTTTGTTCGTCCAAAGAGTGTGCGCGTCGTCGCATAGGAGAGATACAGTTTTTCACGGGCGCGGGTAATCCCAACGTACATGAGCCGTCGTTCCTCTTCGATATCGTCATCTTCTCCGGATGTAACCGCGCGATACGTCGGGAACAAGCCTTCTTCCATGCCCGGCAGAAAAACAACAGGGTATTCTAGACCCTTGGCACTATGAAGCGTCATCAACGTCACTGCATCCGCAGTCTGATCCAGTGTATCGAGATCGCTCACCAAGGCAATATCGGCGAGAAACGTAAATAAGTCAGCACCCTCCTGTTCTTCTTCATAGTTTTTAGCCTGAGAGAGAAATTGTTGGACATTTTCTAGCCTTCCCTTCCCTTGCTCATCGATCGCTTCTTCTTCGAGCATCGTGAGGTAGCCGCTGATCGTCAACACGTTTTTAATGAGCGTACTTAAAGGCTCACCCCGTTCAACGTCTTTCCGTAAACGGTCCATCATTTCAGCAAAGGCGCCCAATCGTGCAGCGATCACGTTTTTAAAACCATAACGCGGCGCATCTTTTAAGAGTGTAAGAATGGATAATCCGCTTTCCTGAGCGAGAAGGCTTATACGCTCGATCGTAGCTTCTCCAATACCACGACGCGGTGTGTTAATAATACGTGCAAGACTGACGGTATCATACGGATTGGCCAAAAGTCGTAAATACGCAAGCACATCTTTAATTTCTTTGCGTTCGTAAAATTTAAGTCCGCCTATGACTCGATAAGGAATACCTGCTAAAGCGAGCGCCCGTTCGATCGGTTGTGATTGTGCATTCATACGGTATAAGACGGCGATCTCTTGGTACTGCCTTCCGTTCGCTTTGAGTTTTTGTATTTCATCCGCGATGAACCGGCCTTCATCGTTTTCATTATAAGCGATATAAAGTGCAACCTTTTCCCCATAAGCATTGGATGTCCAAAGCTGTTTAGGCTTGCGAACTCGGTTTTTTGAAATGACATGATTGGCAGAGTGCAAAATAAGACGTGTTGAGCGGTAATTTTCCTCTAATAAAATGGTCCGAACATCTTTAAAATCACGTTCAAAGGCCAAAAGGTTACGGACATCAGCACCGCGCCATTTATAAATCGATTGATCACCGTCCCCGACGGCACAGACATTCTGATAACGACGACCCAAAAGGCGGATGAGTTCGTACTGAACGCGATTGGTATCTTGATATTCATCAATTAAAATATATCGATGACGTTCTTGATATTTTTCCAGAATATCTGGTCGTGAACGAAAAAGAACGAGGGTGTACAACAATAAATCATCAAAATCGAGCGCTTGTTGTGCTTTTAATGCTTCATCGTATGCCTGATACAATTCAGCCAGTTTTTTTTGTTCAAATGTCTCAGCCTGATCCCAAAAAGCACGAACGGTCATACCTTCGTTTTTAAGCTGGCTAATTTTCCCTTTGAACAGACGTGGAGGAAATTTTTTCTCATCGAGATTCCGGGCGCGGATCACCTGTTTTAATACGCGCTCACTATCATCTGCATCATATATCGTAAAATCCGACTTCAGACCAAGCGCCGCATATTCCATGCGTAAAAGTCTCGCCGCCCAAGCATGAAATGTAAACAGCCACACACACCGAGCATCTTCTCCCACCAGTTTTTCGGTGCGCTCTTTCATCTCTCGAGCCGCTTTATTGGTAAAAGTAATAGCTAGGATATGTTCTGGTCGTACGCCTTTTAATAAAAGATAAGCAATGCGATGTGTCAGAACACGTGTCTTTCCACTTCCGGCGCCTGCCACGACTAAAAGCGGCCCTTCTGTCGTCAAGACTGCTTCACGTTGCGCCGGATTCAGGCCAGAGAGAAGTTTTTCCAGCCGTTCTGCACCGACGCGATGATCGATATGCGCATGATCATCTTCGACGTTTTGCAGCTTTTCCTGATTCGATGTTTCATATGCGCCGATGGTTTGTTGGGCACGTGTCTTTTTCATCGTACTCTCCCCTTTATGCGAATCAACGTTGGCAAGATACAGAGACGGTCATTTCATGCTTCCTTACGATTGTACTGAACTTAAGCGTTGAGAGCAAACTAAAAACCAAGGCCATCTGCCTTGGTGGATAGACGATACACCAGCGCACGGTGCGTGCATCTTCTGGTTGTACACGATTTCAACGATATGGACTCGTAGAACTTATGCTTTATCAGGAACCGTTTCCGTTTCTTTTTCTTGTGACATCTGCTTTCGTTTCAAGCGTTCAAAGACGAGATCATACCCATCGTTACCATAATTCAAACTGCGTTTGACACGTGAAATCGTGGCAGTTGAAGCACCCGTCTTGGCTTCGATGGTCGCATACGTCTCACCTTCACGTAAAAGTTTTGCAACTTGCAGACGTTGTCCAAGCGCTTTGAGTTCATTGATCGTACATAAATCATCTAAAAAAGCATAGCATTCTTCCATCGTTTCTAGGGAGAGAATCGCTTCAAACAATAGGTCAATGCCATATGGTTTTAACCGTTCTATGCGCATGGTATCACCCCGCTCTCATTATACACAAAAGCTTTAGTATTGTAAAACATAAAAGGACGCTTTGCTTATTCATATTTTACAGATACACCGACATCCGGGACGACTTCTACCCACGTCGTCCCGGGTGTATAAGCCACCTCAGCACCATTTTCATAAAACACGCGCAACAAGCCCCGTACATTTTCCCAATGAACGGGATACACTTTGCCTTGCATAAACACATACCCTTTTCCGCCACTTGTAAAGTTGACTGCCAGACGACCTTCTTTGTCCAATGAGCGGTGTTTCGCAAAAAGAACAACGATGTTTGTCGCATGAAGTGTCTCTCCGGTCGTTAAATCTGTATGTGGCTTCTTACCAATATACCGATCGTACCGTTTATGTTCTTGATCGTATGTGTAAACGACTTTATAACTTGAATGATAAGGAATATCGATCGTCTGTGCTTCATCCCCACCGACTGGAGGCGTCCCATCGATAAAATGAAAGGTAGGCGGTACAGACTGTGTGCGAAACTTCTTTTTTTCTGCCAACGCAAAAAGATGATCTAGATCGGTATAAAGGTTATGGGGCGCTTTCCTTAAATTTGAACGCCAAAAATAAGGGTCGGCTGCACCATCATTAACCGCATTGAGACTCGGAAGCCCACCTTGAGCGATGATTTTAAGTGCTTCTGGGGATCCGCCAGCGTGTGCCATGATCGCATCATAGCCCTGCGCCAGATCAATAAAATATGGACGAATGCTGCGAACCGGCCCTATCGTTTGCGGTACTTTACTTTGATAAAAAGCCGCAAAACGTGTGATCCCTCCTTCTACCAATACTTCATAGACGACATCGGCCTGATCGAGTCCCGATTGCGGGCGGGCGGCATCTGAATTCTCGATCATCACCATCACGATGCGCCGGTCACTAGGCATATCCGAGGGCAGCCCGGTGAGAGGCGCGATATAAGGTCGATCAGCTGTCGATGATGGTGAATTTTGATCCTCGCTCGTCGTGGATGGTGATGGTTGAGTGTTTTCTTCACTTTGCTGATTTGTCGTATCGTCAGGTGTTGAATGCATCGTTTCAGTAGACGATTTTTGACAACCACTCGTTACAATCAAGAGCATAACCAATACCCCAATCAACATCAACCCAAAAAATTCATGTTTGTTTTTCTTCTGCACAATGTATAACTCCTTCCTCTTCCCTTTTCATCTCGTACCTCTAAAGAATGAAGAAGATCCACTCACCGGTCATAAAAAAATACATTTTATCACTTTAACACTTTTGAAGGAAGCACCACTTTTCGTTCTTTCACTAAGTATACACCTTCTTCTGTCATACGTACGCGGGGAAGATGCGTTGATGTCAAAAAAAGCAGTGTATAAATCGGATCAGGATGCTTAAACCCTAACGCTCTTAGATGCCCAACCAAAGTTTTCGTTTCAGCAATCAGTCGATCCATGCTCAAATCGCTCATATGTCCGTCGTAAGGTAACGGTAACACATAACGTTGATACGCTCTATCTTCTTCCCACTCCACATATATCCCGCCTTGGCGTTTAGCTGCATCTTTTAATCTGAAAAGAGACCCTGGATGCGAGCCAATCAGCAATAGATCACCACTTGCAGTGTACGTTGAAGCAAGGGAGAAGGCACGTTCAGCAAAACCACTGATCACACCACGCGCCAACCACTTTCCCTCTCGATCAAGAACATAGATGTAGTGTAAGTCGGAACGGGTACTTAGATCAATGATGCCATGTTTTACCGGTAAAGACATCGGCTTTAAAACAGTAATGACATCGCTTAATAGATGAAGTACAGGAAAATCCTCGGAAGCGGACCACGCAATCGCCATGTCATCGACGGTTAAGGCAGAGGGATCGATCCATACACGTTCTTTTTTCTCATACGGAAATGACGGCAACGGGTCTGTCACCATGCCATTTTTGACGCGTATACGTCCGCCAATGATTACCGACGTTGGAGTCGGTTCATTCACTGCGGGAAGAATGTTTATATCGGCCAGACGTCCTGGGGCAATCGAACCAAGACGCCCGTCTAGACGATAATAAGTTGCTGGATTGAAGGTTGCCATGCGGTAAGCAAGTTCAGGCGGTATGCCTTCAGTCATGGCCAGACGTAAAAGCGCATCGGTTAAACCCGCTTCTAAAAATGGCGGTGTAGAGCCATCGGTCGTGAGCATAACACGTTCCCATCCGGTCGAAAGCGCTTTAAGCCCAGTCAGGAGGGTTGGAAGGTCGCGCCGAATTGAGGAGTGCCTGAGCGCGGCGTAGTAACCAAGGCGCAAGCGCCGTAACAATTCATCTTCATCGATTGCTTCATGATCAGCCGTCACACCTGCTAACTTGAGCCGAGTCAACGTTTCTAAAGACGCACCGGGGGCGTGTCCTTCAATGCGTTTACCTGCTTCAATAAAAGGGGAAAGCCGTTTAAGATATGACACATCCCCTTCCACAAGCGGTCGAATATCCGTAAGTTCACCCGCCTGAATCACATGAGGGTCTACTGCCAAAGTGTTCAATGCTTCTTCTGTATAACGATGATGAGATCGTGTATCACGAGCCTGGGGTGTCACGCGTGCCCACCACAACCAGTGCAGCGGATGAACTTGCATGCTTTCCATCAAAGTCTGCCATGACTTCAGATCAAGGGCATGAAACATCATCATGTTGTCGGCAATAAGAACGGTTGTCCCGTGCACAAGAGCAAACTCCGCCAACGTATACGGATGATACAGTTGAAAAGGATGCGCATGCGGTTCAATATAA
>Ga0265295_1007946_pt1 | contig 11956 bp, 9 predicted proteins | sample Munlansysbiofilm_FD_192503 | JGI IMG/M metagenome (GOLD analysis project Ga0265295, IMG submission 192503) | Leachate microbial communities from a municipal landfill in Southern Ontario, Canada - Methane capture system biofilm | ecosystem: Engineered > Solid waste > Landfill > Unclassified ... | reverse complement strand
CGCCGTGGACCATCACGGAAACATCCGCGTCTGCAACCAGGCGGCCCGGCGCTATGCGGGCCTGAGTCCAAAGGAGCGCTTCGCGGGCAGGGCTGCCGCGAGCATCCTCCCGGAAGCGGGGCTCGAACATGTCCTGCACACAGGGCAGGCCGAATTCGATCAGGAGCGGACCGTGAACGGACAGGAGCTGATCTTCAACATCGTGCCCGTCTTCCAGGACCAGAAAATCAGGGGAGTGGTGGCCAGTTTCCGGCGCAAGGACGAACTCGACCTTTTGGCTGCGGAACTGTCACGGGTGCAGGAATACTCCGAACTGCTGCGCGTGCAGACCCACGAATACTCCAACAAGCTGCACACCATCGCGGGCCTGATCCAGATCGAGGCCTACCGCGAGGCCCTTGATCTGGTCGTCACCGAATCCTCCGGCTACGAGGAGTTCATCCGTTTCCTGGGAGAATCCGTGCCGCATCCGGTCATTGCGGCCATCATCCTTGGCAAGTACAACCGGGCCAAGGAGCTACGCGTCGATTTTTCCATCGACCGGGACAGCACCCTGGCCGACGTGCCAAAATGGATCGGCCATGAAAAAATCGTGACCATCATCGGCAACCTTTTGGACAACGCCTTTGAAGCGGCCCTGCAACGACCGGCTGGCCTGCGCAAGGTGGAGATGTCGTTCACGGACCTTGGCAACGACATCGTCTTCGAGATCGAGGACTCCGGCCCCGGAGTGGCCGTGGACGAACAGGACCACATCTTTGAAAAGGGCGTTTCCTCCAAGGGCCATGGACGGCGCGGCGTGGGCCTGTATCTCGTGCGGCAGCGGCTGGAAGAGCTGGGAGGACAGATCATGGTCAGCCGCAGTGGTCTGAACGGGGCCCTGTTCACCGTGATCATCCCCAAGGAGCAGGCATGAACACCAGGGTACTTATTGTCGAAGACGACGTGCGCATCGCGGATCTGCACCGCCGCTTCACCGAACGGGTCCAGGGCTGCGAGGTGATCGGCGTGGCCCATCGCTTGGACGACGCGCGGGACATGGCCGAGGCCCTGGAACCGCACCTCATCCTGCTGGACCTCTACTTTCCCGAAGGGCCGGGCACGGCCCTCTTGCGCGAAATCCGCGCCAAGAACCTGGAAATCGACGTCATCCTGATCACCGCCGCGCGCGAAATGGGCCCCCTCAAGGAAGCCCTGCGCGGCGGTGTATTCGACTACCTGATCAAACCCGTCACCGCCGAGCGTTTCCATGAATGTTTGACCAAATTCTGCCTCTACCGAGAGCGCCTCAAACGCGGTAGCGCCATCGAACAGCACGACGTGGACACCCTGATCCACCCTGCAAGCCCCTGCGCCCCCATGAGCAGCAATTGCCTGCCCAAGGGTATCGACGGACTGACCCTGGCCAAAGTGCGCGGCGCGTTCGAGCAGCCAAGCCCCGACGGTCGCAGCGCCGAGGACGTGGCCGAAATGATCGGCATCAGCCGCTCCACCGCGCGCAGATACCTTGAATACCTCATTGCCGAGGGCACCCTCTACGCCGACGCGGTCTACGGCAGCGTGGGCAGGCCGGAACGACGCTATTTCAGTCGCTGAGCATTTTCCCCGGCGAAGAGAGCCCTAAATGGCGTGAACAAAATGCGCAAAATCCGCAAAAGGACTCTTTTCCCTTTTTACGTTCCAAACAATATTTTTTTCCCTTCCAGGCATACTCCGCACACATAAGACTTGAGGTCCAGTCCCCGCGCGTCCGCGCCCATAACGTTTTTTGTTGACGGAGGAGTCATGAAACGTTTCTTCATGTGTGCAGTCATTATGATCGCCGTAGCCCTGACCATTCCCGCCTTTGCCAAAACAGTGCTCAAACTCGGCCATATCGCCGAAGTCAGCCATCCCTACGCCAAAGGCGCCGACCATTTCGCCAAGCTGGTCGCGGAAAAATCCGGCGGCGAAATGGAAGTCCAGGTCTTCCCGTCCTCTCAGCTGGGCAGCCAGAAGGACATGACCGAAGGACTCATTTACGGCACCATCGACATGGTCCTGACCGGCACCGCCGACCTGGGCCAGTTCCAGCCCAAAATGTCCCTTTTTGACCTGCCCTTTCTGTTCAAGGACCGCGCCCACGCCTATAAGGCCCTGGACACCGTGGGCATGGAACTGGGCAAGGAACTCGAGCCTCGCGGCCTGAAGCTGCTGGGCTACATGGAAAACGGCATCCGTCACCTGACCAACAACGTGCGTCCCGTGAAGGCCCCGGCCGACATGGCCGGCCTCAAGATCCGCGTCATGTCCAACAAGATTTACATCGAGACCATCAAGTCCCTCGGCGGCTCTCCCACGCCCATGGCCTTCGGCGAACTCTATTCCGCCATGCAGCAGGGCACGGTTGACGGCCAGGAAAACCCCAGCGCCCACATCTACACCAAGCGCTTCTTCGAAGTGCAGAAGTACGCGTCCATGACCGCCCACGCCTATGCTCCGGAACCGGTGCTCATCTCCATGATCACCTGGAACCGTCTGTCCGACGCCGAAAAGGCCATCATCCAGGAAGCCGCCACCGAGGCAGTGGCCTGGCAGCGCGAACTGTCCACCAAAGAGGACAACGCCTACTGGGACAAGATCAAGGCCACGGGCAAGATCGAGGTCATCGAAGTCGACCGTGCTCCGTTCATGGCAGCGACCCAGGGCGTGTGGAAAGAATTCGCCCCCATTGTCGGGCAGGACAACATCGACAAGGTGCTGGCCCTGGCCAACTAGTTTGCATGCTCTTGCCCGCCCCGGATTTGCGGGGCGGGCCTCATTTCATTTCCACCGTAGGAGGATTCCATGGACAAGCTCCTCAAGGGCGTGCGCTCGGTACTGTACGGGTTTTCCGTCGTCGCCATGTCGATCATGCTCCTGATCATCTTTGCCCAGGTCGTGACCCGCTACCTGTTCGGGTACACGCCGGAATGGTCCGAGGAGCTGGCGCGATTCCTCTTTGTCTGGGTCGTATTCCTGGGTTCGGCGCTGATCATGGGTGAAAGCGGACACCTGGCCGTGCAGTTCCTTCCCGACAAGTTCAAGGGAACGACCTTCGGCACGATTCTCGATGTCATCATCAACCTCTGCGGCTATGTCTTCATTATCCTGCTCCTGACCCAGGGCTGGAAAATGACCTCCATCATGACCTTCCAGCGCGCGCCTGGCCTCGATATCCCCATGAGCTGGGTCTACGTCATCATCCCCGTGAGCTGCGTGCTGATGCTTCTCTACCTAGTGCGGGAATCCCTGCGAATCATCAGAAATATTTCCGGTCGCGGCACCGGGCAGGAGGGATAGTCATGGAATTCGTCCTTCTTTTCGCCTTCCTGGGCTTGACCGCCCTTGGCGTGCCCGTGGCTTTCGCCCTGTGCCTGGCTGCGGCCACCATCCTGCACTTCTTCATGAACATGCCGCTGGTCATGGTTTCGCAAATGATGTACGCGGGCATCGATTCCTTTTCCTTCATGGCCGTGCCCTTCTTCATGCTCGCCGGAGCCTTCATGTCCGCCGGCGGCGTGACCGGCCGGCTGGTCAATTTTTCCCAGGCCCTGGTCGGATCGTTCACCGGAGGCCTGGCCCAGGCCGTAGCCGTCTCGGGCATGTTCTTCGCCGCCATTTCCGGATCCTCGGCGGCCACCACCGCCGCCTTGGGCTCGACCATGGTCAACGAGATGGAAAAGAAAGGCTACAGTCGTGAATGGGCCACGGGCATCGTCGCCGCGGGCGGCACCGTGGGCATCGTCATCCCGCCGTCCATCACCCTGGTCGTGTACGGCGTCATCGCCGACACCTCCATCGGCGACCTCTTCGTGGGCGGATTCCTGCCCGGCATCCTCATGGGACTGTCCATGATGCTGGTCAGCTGGTATCTGGCCAAAAAGAACGGAATCAAGGCCGAAGGCTCCTTTTCCTTCGGCGCGGTGTGGACCTCCTTCAAGGACTCCTTTTTCGCGCTGATGACCCCGGTCATCATCATCGGCGGCATCTACGGCGGCATCTTCACCCCGACAGAGGCCGCGGCCGTGGCCGCCGTGTACGGCATCTTCGTGGGCCTTTTCATCTACAAGGAACTCAAATTCAGGGATTTCCCCAAGATCATCTTCCAGGCCGTCATCGGCACGACCATCATTATGTTCCTGGTCGGCGCGGCCAATGTCTTCGGCTGGCTTTTGACCAACCTGCAGATCCCCCACCATGTCGGGGCTTTCGTGGCCAGCCTGACCTCGTCACCGGTGCTTTTCCTGTTGGCCATGAACGTGCTGCTCCTGATCATCGGCACCATGGTCAATGCCTCGGCCGCGGTGGTCATCCTGACGCCCATCTTCCTGCCCGTGGCCAAGAGCCTGGGTATCGACCCGCTCTTTTTTGGCGTGCTCATGGTCTGCAACCTGGCCATCGGCTGCATCACGCCCCCCGTGGGCCTGGACCTCTTCGTGGCCAGCGCCATCACCAAGGTGCCCCTGGAAAAAGTCATGAAGGCCACCACCCCCTATCTGTTCGCCCTGCTGGCCACCCTGATGATTCTCACCCTCTTCCCGAGCATCATCACCATCCTGCCCGACCTGCTGCGTTAGGAAAGGCGCGCAAAAAAAAAGGGCGATCCGCTTGGACCGCCCTTTTTTTTAACACATTATTGGAGTTCAGTTCATCACTTCGGCCTTTTTAATGACCACGGACTCGACCGGAACATCGCCGTGCATGCCTTTGGAGCCCGTGTTCACGGCCTCGATCATGTCTACCACGCTTTTGCCCGCCACGACCTTGCCGAAGACCGCGTAGCCGAAATCACGCGCGCCATGGTTCAAAAAAGCGTTGTCGCCCGTATTGATGAAGAACTGGGACGTGGCCGAGTCGACTTCGCCGGTACGGGCCATGGCCACGGTGTACTTGTCGTTTTTAAGGCCATTGTCAGCCTCGTTCTTGATGGGCGCGTGACCTCTTTTCTGGCGCATGTCCGTGTCCATGCCGCCTCCCTGGATCATGAAGCCCTTGATGACGCGATGGAACACCGTGCCGTCATAAAAGCCTTCCCGCACGTAGGTCAGAAAATTCTGGGCGGAAAGAGGGGCCTTGGCGTCATCGAGTTCGATAATGATGACGCCTTTATTCGTGGTCAGGGACACCTTGGGGCCTTCCGCCAAAGCGAGGGATGCGGAAAAAAGAACCAGAATCATGGCAAAAATATACGTACGCATAATGCACCTTCCTTTAGCAGGCAGTTAAAAAATGACGGCTTCAAACCACCAGATCTCCGTCTTGGGCTTGCGCCAGGTTCCCTTGGGCAGACCGGCCTTGACGCAGGTCTGATCCAAAAACGTCTCACGGTCCCAGCCCCACTCCGTGGCCACCTGCGGCAGGAGCAAGCCGGAGTGGATGGACTTACGGATATAGAGTCCGTGGCGGCCCACCTCGATGAGTTCCGGGTCGGGGCAGGGGGTGAGCGGTCCCATGACCGAGACCTCGATGGCAAGATCGTCAAGCTCCCCGGCGGTAAGCGGAGGAAATCGCGGGTCCTCGAAGGCAGCCGCCCCGGCCATGCGTTCGATGGTGGCGGCCAGGGGCCCGCTGCCGACAATATTGCCGATGCAGCCGCGCAGACGTCCGCCCCGCTTCAGGGTCACAAAAGCGCCGAGTTCCTCGCTTAAAGTTTTGGAGTCAAGGACTGGCCGGGGATCGACGGTCTGACCAAGATGGTGCCGGATGGCCCAGACCACCAGATCCTTGCAGAACCGCTTTTCCGCATCCGTCAGAACCAGCTCGAAGGTGTTCACGACGTGCCTCCTTACAAATCAAAAGGGGTTTCCAAAGACGGACTGGTCCACATCGCGCCCATGGTTCTGGACGCGTCCCGCACCAGCACCTGCCGGCCAGATACCTGCACCCGGCCCTGGGCGATCCATTGCAGGGCCTGGGGATAGATGCGGTGCTCCATTTCCAGGATGCGGGCTCCGAGCGTGGCCTCGTCATCGTCCGCGAAGGCAGGCACGGCGGCCTGGATGATGATGGGACCGTGGTCCATTTCCTCGTCCACGAAATGCACGGTGCACCCGGCCAGGCGCACCCCGTGATCCGCTTGCTGCCCCTGGGCACCCAGGCCGGGACAGGCCGGGAGCAGGGCCGGGTGGATATTGATCACGCGCCCGGCAAAAGGTGCCAGGAATTCGGGCGTCAGGATGCGCATGAAACCGGCCAGCGCCACAAACTCCACCCCGGCCGCCCGTAGCAGGCGGACAAGCTCGCGATCAAAATCCGTGCGCACGGGAAAATCCGCATGCCGGACGCAGGCGGTGGAAATCCCGGCCTGACGCGCGCGCTCAAGCCCCTGGGCGTCGGGCTTGTTGGCGATGACAAGGCGGATGTCCGCGTCGAGGCTTCCTTCCCGCACCCGGTCAAGGATGGCCTGCAGATTGGAGCCGGAGCCGGAGACGAGCACGCCCAGGGCGATGGTCATGCGACTATCCCTTCACCAATGCATCGACCAGGGCCGGGATGGTGTAGTCCTCGGGCATGATGTCCGGGGCGAGCCCATAGCTTTTCAAGGTCTTGGCGGTCACGGGTCCGATGCAGCAAATCTTGAGCCCTTTGCCGACATAGGGACGCAGACTGTCCGCCGGGACCAGGGCAAAGAAGTTGTCCACCGTGGAGGAGCTTGAAAAGGTCAAAAAATGCAGCCTGCCCTTTTCAAGAAGCTCGAGGATCTCGGCTCCGTCTTCCTGGCTCAGCACGGTCTCGTAGACCGGCAGCACGTCCACCTTGGCCGCGACCTTGGCCAGTTCCTCGGGCAGCACCTCGCGGGCGACCTTGGCGCGGGGAATGAGCACCTTTTTCCCGGCCACGCCGCGCTCCAAGAGTCCTTCGACTACGGATTCGGCCACGTACTTGGGCGGGATAAAGTCGGGCCGGATGCCGCGCTCAAGCAAAGCCTCGGCCGTGGCCGGTCCGATGGCCGCGATCTGCATGCAACCAAAAGCCCGAGCGTCCTTGCCCACGAGTTCGAGCTGGTTCCAGAAATGGCGCACGCCGTTGACGGAAGTGAAAACGGCCCAATCGTATTCAGGCAGCCTGTCGATGGCCTCGCGCACCGGAGCATAATCCTCAAGGGGCACGATGGTGATGGTCGGAAACTCGTAGCAGGCAGCGCCAAGACTCTCCAGAGCGTCTTTCAGGCCGCTGGCCTGCTCGCGGGCGCGGGTCACGACCACTCCCTTGCCGTGCAGCGGCAGCTTCTCGAACCAGTTCAGGGTGTCGCGCAGCTGAACCACCTCGCCCACGACCAGCATGGACGGGGCCTTGACCCCTTCGCGCTCGGCCATGGCCGCGATCTCGCCGATGGTCGAAACCCAGGACTGGTGCTTGGCTGTCGTGCCCCAGCGCACCAGGGCGGCGGGCATGTCGGCGCGCATCCCGTTCTCCATCAGCTTGGCCGAGATGTACGGCAGATTCTTAACGCCCATGTAAAAGCACAGGGTGCTAGCCGCCGTGGCCAGGGCGGGCCAGTTGTGGGCCGAGTCGGGCTTGGTCGGATCCTCGTGGCCGGTGATGAGCGACACGGACGAGGCGTACTTGCGGTGGGTGAGTGGAATGCCCGCGTAGGCGGCTCCGGCCACGGCCGAAGTCACGCCGGGCACGACCTCGAATTCGAGGCCCGCCTCCAAAAGCTCTTCGGCCTCCTCGGCCCCGCGTCCGAAAATATACGGATCGCCGCCCTTGAGGCGAGCCACGTTCTTGCCTTCCCTGACCTTGGCCACGATGAGATCGTTGATCTGATCCTGGGGCAGGGTGTGGTCACCGCCTTTCTTGCCGACATAGATGATCTCGGCGTCAGCGCGACACAGGGCCAAAAAGCTCTTGTTTGCCAGGTAATCGTAAATGACGACCTCGCACTCCTGCAGAAGACGCTGCCCCTTGACCGTGATCAGGCCCGGATCGCCGGGACCCGCGCCGATGAGATATGCTTTGGCCATGATTTTTCCTTTCGTTGGCAGGCCATTGAAAAACGGCGATCTGCTGCGTCAGCGAAAAATGCCAGACCGCTTATCTGCGCATAACTGCGCGTCCTGGCATTTTCCGCTTCCTTGCATCTCACCATTTTTGAATGGCCTGCACATTTCGAGTTGTTCAATGATAAAATATATAGGTCGGCTAGCCGATGAAATCCTGCATCCGGGCCCGCAACTGCTCCAGGGCGGCCTTTTTCTCGGCGAACTCCGCCTCCTTGGCCTTTTCCTTGACCACCACTTCCTCGGGAGCCTTGCTGACAAAACTTTCGTTGCCAAGCTTTTTGGTCACGAAATCAAGCTCCTTGCTGATCTTGCCCAGTTCCTTGTCCAGGCGGGCCAGTTCGGCCACAAAATCGACCACGCCCTCAAGGGGCACGAAAAGCTCGCATCCACGCACCACTGCCGAGGCGCAGCCCTTGGGCGGCTCGATGCCCGCGTCCACATGTAAAGACCCCACCCGGGCCAGGGCCGCGATCTCGGTCTCGTGGGACAGCAGAAAATCCCGGTCATCGCCCCCGGCGCGAATCATGACGGTCAGGGGCACGCCGGGCGCCACGCCCAGCTCGGCGCGAATGTTGCGCACGGCCACGATGGTGCCCTGCAGAAACTCCATGTCACCTACCGACCCCTGGTCCTCGCATTCAGGCCGGGCCTTGGGGTACGGACGCACGGACAGGCTCTCGGCATCAAGGGACGGGATAGAGGACCAGATCTCCTGGGTGACGAAGGGAATGACCGGATGGGCGATGATCATGATCTCGGACAGCACATGCTTCAGGCAGGACCTGGCCGCCGCCTTGGCCGTCTCGTCCTCGCCGTACAGCTCGGGTTTGACGAGCTCCAGGTACCAGTCGCAGAACTCGCGCCAGACAAAGCCATAAATGCCCTGGGCCGCCTCGTTGAAACGGTAGCCCTCGATCTGCGCCGCGTGCTCTTTTTTGAGCGTCTCCAGGCGATGCAGAATCCAGCGATGGTGCAGACCGGAGAGCTTGCCGGCATCGAACTCGGGCTCGTTTCCGTCCAGATGCATGAGCGTGAACCGGGCCGCGTTCCAGATCTTGTTGATGAAATGGCGGTACCCCTCGATGCGCGCTTCGGACAGCTTGATGTCCCGGCCCATGGCCGCGAACGAGGTCAGGGTGAAACGCAGGGAGTCGCAGCCGTACTTGTCGATCATCTGCAAAGGATCGATGACGTTGCCCGTGGACTTGGACATTTTCTTGCCGTGCTCGTCGCGCACCAGGGCGTGGATGTAGACGTCCTTGAAAGGCACGTTGTCCATGAACTGCAGGCCCATCATCATCATGCGGGCCACCCAGAAAAAGAGGATGTCAAAACCCGTGACCAGAAGCGAAGTCGGGTAGAAGGCCTTGAGTTCGTTGGTCTTGTCCGGCCAGCCCATGGTCGAGAACGGCCACAGGGCCGAGGAGAACCAGGTGTCGAGCACGTCCTCGTCCTGGATAAGAGCGGTGCTGCCGCACTTGCAGGACGAAGGATCCTGGCGGGCGACGATGACCTCCCCGCAGTCCCGGCAGGTCCAGACCGGAATGCGGTGCCCCCACCACAGCTGACGCGAGATGCACCAGTCGCGGATGTTGTCGAGCCAGTTGAAATAGGTCTTGTTCCACTGCGCGGGCCAGATGGTCGTGCGGCCGTCTTCCACGGCGAGGCGAGCCTTTTCGGCCAGGGACTTGACGGACACGAACCACTGCTCGGACACGAAGGGCTCGATATTGGTCTTGCAGCGGTAGCACTGGTTGACCTTGTTCTCGTAGGGCTCCTCGGCGGTGAGCGCCCCGCAGGCGCGCAGGTCCAGGGCGATGCGCGTGCGGCAGTCGGCGGCGCTCATGCCGCGATATGCCTCGGGCGCGTTGTCGTTCATGCACCCCTTGTCGTCGATGACGCCGATGGCCTCCAGCCCGTATTTGCGCCCCAGCTCCCAGTCGTTCATGTCGTGGGCAGGAGTGATCTTCAGGCACCCGGTGCCGAACTCGCGGTCCACGTAGGCGTCGGCGATGACCGGGATGCGGCGACCCACCAGCGGCAGAATGACAAACTTGCCGATCATAGGCTGATAGCGCTCGTCCTCGGGATGCACGGCCACGGCCGTGTCCCCGAGCATGGTCTCGGGGCGTACCGTGGCCACGGTCAGGGAGCCCGAACCGTCCTCAAGAGGATAGCGCAAATGGTAGAGGGTGGACTTGGCCGGGGCGTATTCGACCTCGTCGTCGGCCAGGGCAGTATGGCAGCGGGTGCACCAGTTGATGATGTACTTGCCGCGATAGACAAGACCCTGTTCGTACAGGGAAACGAAAACCTCGCGCACGGCTTTGGACAGGCCCTCGTCCATGGTGAAGCGCTCGCGGGTCCAGTCCACGCTGGCGCCCATGCGCCGAATCTGGTTCAGGATGCGTCCGCCGTAGTCCTCTTTCCACTCCCAGACTCGCTCCACGAACTCTTCGCGGCCCAGGTCCTCGCGCTTCTTGCCTTCGGCCAAAAGCTTGCGCTCGACCACGTTCTGAGTGGCGATGCCCGCATGGTCCGTGCCCGGCACCCAGAGCACGGTCTTACCCTGCTGGCGCATGTACCGGCACATGATGTCCTGCAGGGTGAGGTTCAGGGCATGACCCATGTGCAGGGCCCCCGTGACGTTGGGCGGCGGGATGACGATGGAGTAGTTGCCGGTCGGATAGGTGGCGGCCTTGGCCGCGTCGGGCGTGAAACTCTGGTGGGTTTTCCAGTACTCAAGCCACCGCTCTTCCACGTCGGCAGGTTCGTATCCCTTGGAAAGCGTCTCGTTGGCCATATGATGAACTCCGGATAATGAGCTGGTTGCGGCAAAAAAGCGCCGAAATGTCCGGCGCCACGGAAACAAAATTGAGTACTGGGGGCCATGCCAAAAATCAAGCCCGACTTGCCCGCCATCCCTCTTCCTGCTAGGCCCACGGGCATGCGCCGACAATCATCTCCCCTGCTGCTCTGGGACGAATCGCACCTGTGGGCACTGCTGCTCCTTCGCGCCCTGAAAGCCCTGCATGCTCCCGTGACGCTGCTCAAGGCCGAAGATGTCCGCGCCGGAGCCTTGGAAGGACGCCAAAACGCCACACTGCTCGTTCCGGGCGGTTGGGCCAAGCTCAAGTCTCTGGCCCTGGGCGAGGAAGGCCGGGCCGCAATCCGCGCGCATGTGCAAGGCGGAGGCCGCTATCTGGGCTTTTGCGGAGGCGCGGGACTGGGTCTGGCCTCGGAACGCGGCGCACCCTTTCTGGACCTGTGCACCTGGTCGCGCAAGGCGGCCAAAGAACGCCTGCCCAATTTCAGCGGCCACCTGCAGTGCACGGTCAGCGAGAACGGAGCGGCTTACGAGGCCGCCCTGCCGGTCTGGTGGCCGTCGCAATTTGAGCCCGGCGCGGATAACCTTGAAGTGCTGGCCCGCTACGAGACGCCGGGACCCGATTTCTGGTCCGCCGATCTGGACTGGTCCGGAGTCGCCGCCCCGGAGGTCTGGCAATGGGAAAAACTGTACGGCATCAACCTCGACCCGAGGCGGCTGCGCCGCGAACCCTGCATCGTCAGGGGCACCTACGGCCAGGGCTCGTTTGTGCTCAGCTACGCCCACCTGGAAACACCGGCCTCGCCCCAGGCCAATGCCCTGCTCTGCCGCCTGCTCGAACACCAGTCCACGGCCACGGTGCCAGCCACGGTGCCAGCCACGGTGCCAGACTGGAACCTGAGCCGGGAAAACCCGCTCTGGGATGACGCAGTCCTGCGCGACATGCACCAGCACCTGACCGCTCTTGTGGACTTTGGACAAAGCCATTTCCTGCTTTTCTGGCGCACGCCCTGGCTCTTGGGCTGGCGTCGCGGGGTGCCGGGGTCGCCCCTGAGCTTCCTGCTGGCCATGGTCTGGCAGGCCCGGCACAACCAGGCCTCGC
>Ga0265295_1007945_pt1 | contig 11957 bp, 10 predicted proteins | sample Munlansysbiofilm_FD_192503 | JGI IMG/M metagenome (GOLD analysis project Ga0265295, IMG submission 192503) | Leachate microbial communities from a municipal landfill in Southern Ontario, Canada - Methane capture system biofilm | ecosystem: Engineered > Solid waste > Landfill > Unclassified ... | reverse complement strand
GGCGGCGGTACGAATAATTGTTCGCCGGTGGTCTGGGCCAGGGCCGGGCCGGACAAAAGCAGCAGGGCGGCCAGGATGCGTGAAACCGGCGACAGGACGGAAAAGTGCATCGGGAACTTTCATGGAAGCGGGGTGCCGGATGACTGATCCATTATGACTCGGACTGGGCGTGGTGCGCCAGCTTGCGCATGATCGTAGGCAGCGCTTGATCTCCCAGCCGTCCGACCGGACACCATGTCCCCAGGTCGGGGTCCGCGTCGGAAACCCGGCCCCGCAGCACGGTCATTTCCAGACGGAAATGAGTGAAGACATGGATCACGGAACCGGGCAGCACGGTCCAACGCGTCCGCGACGGCGCGAAAGCCAGCGCTTCCTCCAGGCTCCAGGGCATTTCGCGCCAGGGTGTCGAGGGGATTTCCATCATGCCGCCCAAAAGGCCTTTTTCGGGACGACGGCGCAGCAGCACCACGCCATCCGGCCCAATTGTCCAGAAGGCCGCGCCATGGCGGGTCGGGCGGACGGGTTTGGCGGTCTTGGCCGGCAGATCGGCGGCGATGCCCCGGCGGCGCGCCAGGCAAGGATCACGCCAGGGGCACAAGGCGCAGGCTGGTGTGCGCGGGGTGCAGATCGTAGCGCCCAGATCCATTACTGCCTGGGCGTAGTCGCCCGGACGTTCGTCCGGGGTCAGTTCCGCCGCGCGTTCCTTCAGCCGGGGTTTGACGCCGGGCAAGGGGTCGGTGATGGCGAACAGGCGCGCCATGACCCGTTCGACATTGCCGTCGACCACGGTCGCCTTGCGGCCAAAGGCGATGGCGGCGATGGCGGCCGCCGTGTAAGCGCCGATTCCGGGCAGGGCGCGCAAGGAATCCTCGTCGTCCGGAAAGATTCCGCCTTGCTCCGCCACGGCCCTGGCGCAGCGGTGCAGGTTGCGTGCGCGGGCATAATAGCCAAGTCCCGCCCAACGGGTCAGGACATCGTCCAGATCGGCCGCCGCCAGCGCCTGGATGGTCGGCCATCGGTCCAGAAAAGTGAGGAAATAGGGAACGACCGTCTGTACGGTGGTCTGCTGCAACATGATTTCGGACAGCCATACCCGATAGGGATCGCCCAGCCGGCCGGGCGGGGCGCGCCAGGGCAGGGTGCGATGATGGCGGTCATACCAGTCGAGCAAGCGGCGGGGATCGGGGAAAACTTGCGGCATTGGCGGCAGACTAGCATAAGATCGGGTACGGACGTGACAGCGGAGAGATCGATGACCGCGCCGCCGCGGGACAAAAACGATGATGTGCGCCGTTCGGGGATGGGACCGCGCGCGATCGCCGAAATCAGCGCCCGGCTGACGCGCAGAGCCTTCGGGCGGCATGGCTTCGCCGAAGCGAGCCTGATCGCCGACTGGCCGCTGATCACGGGCTCGCTCATCGGGTCCTGGACCATGCCGGTGCGGATCGTTTTTCCGCGCGGCGAACGCAGCGGCGGCGTGCTGCATATCAAGGCCGCTTCCGGGTCGGTGGCGCTGGTGATTCAGCATCAGGAACGGCTGATCAAGGAGCGGGTCAACAGCTATTTCGGCTATGGCGCGGTCGCGCGTATCGCCCTGATCCAGGGGCCTATCCCTAAACGCGCGGTTGCGTCCCGTCCCGCGCCGCCCCCTCTTTCCGAGGATCGGGCAAAGCATCTGGGCGGTCTGCTCGCCCCCGTTCCCGACGCCGATCTTCAGGCGGCGCTGGACAGGCTCGGGCGGCGGCTTGCAGCGGACTGGTGAAGAATCCTATATATCGTCGCTCGAACTGAAGCGTGTGGAGGTCATCTTGAAAGCATGGGCGTGTGTGGTGGCTTTGATGCTGGGGCTGTTCGCCGCCGGCGCCGAAGCGCAGGCCGTGGATAAAAGCTGGGCCATCGACCATGTGTTGGGACGGGCGGATGCGCCGATCACCATCATCGAATATTCCTCGCTGACCTGTTCTTATTGTGCCCGCTTCTATGAAGAGGTCCATCCCCGCCTCAAGGAGGAATGGATCGACACCGGCAAGGCCAAGCTGATCTTCCGCGACTTCCCCCTGGATTCCGGCGCGTTGGCGGCGGCTCTGATCGCGCAAAGCTCGGGCGACCGCTACTTCGCCTTCCTCGGCGCTTATTTCAAGGCGCAGCACCAATGGACCCAAGCCAAGGACCCGCTGGCGGCGATCAAGAATATCGGGCGGCTGGGCGGACTGGATGCGGCGACCATCGATGCGGCCCTGGCCAATCGCGGCCTGATCCAGGAGCTCAAGAACCGCAAGCAGGACGGTGTCGATCGCTATCATATCGAGGCGACCCCGTCCTTCATCATCAACGGCAAGCTCCATACCGGCGGGATGTCTTACGACGAATTCGTCAAGCTATTGAAGTAACAGCGGCTTTTGAAAGCAGCTTGATGTGATCCGATTCACCCGCCTGCGTCTTTCCGGGTTCAAGTCCTTCGTCGAGCCGACCGAAATGGCGATCGAGGAAGGCTTGACCGGGGTCGTCGGGCCCAATGGCTGCGGCAAGTCCAATCTGGTCGAGGCGCTGCGCTGGGTCATGGGCGAATCCTCGGCGCGGCAGATGCGCGGGTCCGAAATGGACGACGTGATCTTTGCCGGTTCGGCGGTCCGTCCGCGCCGGGACGTGGCCGAGGTGACGGTGACGTTGGCCAACCGGGACGGGCGGGTGCTGCCCGGCGCGTTCGATCCGGGGGCCGAGATCGAGGTGACCCGGCGCATCGAACGGGGTTCGGGATCGAGCTACCGCGTCAACGGCAAGGAAACCCGGGCGCGCGACGTCCAAACCCTGTTCGCCGATCTGGCCAGCGGCGCGCGTTCGACCGCCATTGTCGGCCAGGGGCATATCGGCGCGATCATCAATGCCCGTCCGGGCGAGCGGCGCGGATTGCTGGAAGAGGCGGCGGGCATCGCCGGCCTGCATGCGCGCCGCTATGAAGCGGAGCAAAAGCTGCGCGCCGCCGAAACCAATCTGGAACGGTTGGAGGATGTCCTCGCCACCCTGGAAACGCAATGGCAGGGCTTGCGCAAGCAGAGCCGTCACGCCACACGCTACAAATCCCTGTCGCAGCGAATCCGCGAGACCGAAGCGGCGCTTCTGAACAGCGAATGGCGTCGTTGCTCCGCTGTTTGTGACCGGGCGCGGGCCGCTTTCACCGAGATCGAGGCCGGGGTCGAGACGCTGACCGCTCTGGCCGTTCAGGCAGGGGTTCGTCAGACCGAGGCGGCGGCGGCGCTGCCAGGATTGCGCGGCATGGATGCGGATTCCTCGGCTCGCCTCCAGCGCTTGCGTCAAACGGCCAATTATCTGAACGCCGAGGAAAGACGGGCCGAGGCGCGGCGCCAAGATGTCGCCCGCCGGCGGGCGGAGGCCATGGATGATGCCGGTCGCGAGGCGGCGCGCGCGGGCGATGCCGCCTCGGCTCTGGCGCGGCTTGGCGAGGAAAGAGAGGCGCTGGAAGCGCTTGCCGCCGGAGAAGGCGAGCGTGTGGCCGCCGCCGATGCGCGTCTTGTTGCCGCCATGGAGTCGGCCAATCTGGCGGATGCCGAGGCGACGCGCCGGCTGGAAATCCTGGCTGCCGCCGAGGCCGCCCGAACGGCTGCCCGTACCCGTCTGGCCGAATGCGAGGAACGGGTTGCAAGGCTGGCGCGCCGCCGGACCGAACTGGATGCCGAGCATGCGCGGGCCGAAAGTGAACGTCTCGATCCGGCGCGGCTGACCGGGGCCGAGATGGATAAGGAAGAGGCCGAGGAATATCTGGAACGATGCCGCGCGCAGCTCGAACAGGCCGAATCGGCGCGCCGCGCGGCCCGGGAAAGGGTGGACAGGGCGCGGGACGCCGTGCGGAGGCTGGCCACAGCCCAGGCGGCGCTGCGTGCCGAGGCGGACGGGTTGCGCGCGGTCCTGGTCCAGGCGAAGGACGCCGCCGCCGCGCCGGTGATCGATTCGCTGATGGTTGCGGCGGGGTGCGAGGCGGCGTTGGGCGCGGCGCTGGGCGAGGATCTGTCCGCGCCGGCCGAAGGCGGCGGCGCGGCGCGGTTCTGGCGCGAATTGCCGGATCGGGATGACGGACCGGCCCTGCCCGAAAATGTGCCGGCCTTGGCGGCTTTCGTCGAGTCCCCGCCGGCTCTGTCCGCCCGCCTCGCCCAGATCGGGCTGGTCGAGGAAGAGGCGCAAGGGGTGCTGCTTCAGGAAAAGCTGGCGGTCGGTCAAAGGCTGGTGTCGCGCGATGGTGCGTTATGGCGTTGGGACGGTTTCACCCAGGCTGCGGGCACGCCGTCCTCGGCGGCGGCGCGGCTGCGCCAGCAGGCGCGGTTGCGTATCCTTGATGCCGCTCTTGCCGAGGGCGTAGAGCCCTTGCGCGCCGCCGAGACCGAGGCCGGGGCCGCCGCGAAGGGGGAAGAGGCGGCCAATACCGCCGAAGCGGCCGCGCGATCGGCGCTGAAAGCGGCGGAGATGGATAGCCGCAAGCGGGCGGAAGCCTATTTCGTCCTGGCGCAGAAAGCGGCGCGGATCGCCGAGAAACGGGAGGCTTTGGATCGCCGCCGCGCTGAAACGGACGCCGAGGCCGTCGAGGCGGCGTCGGCCCAAAAGCGCGCCGCCGAGGCTTTGGCGGGGCTGCCCGATGATACGGACGCGCGCAACCAGCTGGCCCAATCGCGTGCGCTGGCGGCGGAGGCGCGCACCCGTCTGGTCGAAGCCCGCGCCGCGCTTGATGGCTTGAGGGGCGAAACGCTGCAACGCAGCCGCCGGCTCGAAGCGTTGGCAGCGGACGAGGCGTCATGGCGGGAACGCGCGGAATTGGCGGATTCCCGGCGCAAGGCGTTCGAGGAGCGGCAGCGCGAAACGGATGAGGAGTTGGCTCATCTGGCCCGATTGCCGGATGAGATCGGTGCAAAACGCCGCGTTCTTCTGTCCGAAATCGCGGAAGCGGAGCGCGCCGCACGGCAGGCCATCGACGCCCTGGTGCTGGGCGAACAGACGGCGGCGGCGGCGGACAAGACCGCGCGCGAGGCGGAAAACGCTCTGGCCGGCGCGCGCGAAGAGCGCGTCCGGCGCGAAGCGGCGCTTCAGGCGGCTGACCGGGATGTGGCGGCGGTCGCGGCCCGGATCGCGGAAACCATGGGCGCGCTGCCGGATCTGGCGGGGAAGGAAAGCGGCGGGGAAAGCGAGGCTGCGCTGCGCCAGACATTGGACCGGTTGCTGCGCGAGCGCGACGCCATGGGTGCGGTCAATCTGATGGCCGAGACGGAAGCGGGAGAATTGCGTCAGCGCATCGATACGCTGATCGCCGACCGCGAGGATTTGCTGGGCGCGATCGCCAAGCTGCGCCGGGGCGTGGCCGAGATCAACCGCGAGGGGCGCGAACGGCTTCTGGCGGCGTTCGAGATCGTGGACCGGCATTTCCGCGATCTGTTCGTGCGGCTGTTCGGCGGCGGCAGGGCGCATTTGTCCCTGACCGATTTGTCCGATCCCCTGCAAGCAGGTCTGGAAATCATGGCCAGCCCGCCCGGCAAGCGGCTTCAGGTGCTTTCATTGCTGTCGGGGGGCGAACAGGCGCTGACGGCGCTTGCCCTGCTGTTTGCGGTGTTCCGCTCCAACCCCGCGCCGATCTGCGTGCTTGACGAGGTCGATGCGCCGCTTGACGATGCCAATGTCGACCGGTTCTGCGCCTTGGTTTCGGAGATGACGGCGGCCTTGGGAACCCGGTTCCTGGTGGTGACGCATCACCGCATGACCATGGCGCGCATGGACCGTCTGTTTGGTGTGACCATGGCCGAGCGGGGCATTTCCACCCTGGTTTCGGTCAATCTGCAAAAGGCAGAGGCCTTGAGCGAGGCTGATGTTCGCGGCGGGTCAACGCCTTGAATCAGTTGCCGCAACGCGGTATGAGCGGCCTTGACAGGGAGGGTTCCATGACCGTAAGGTTCGAGCGCGCTTGGAAGCGCCGCCATCGGGGGAACAACCTGGGAACTGTCCTGTAATGGCCGATGAATCGCCCGATTCGTCGCCTCTCGGCAGACTAGGGGCAAGGCTCGAAGCCGCCCGCGCCCGTGAACGGAACGGGGGGCAGGACGAGAGGGAAGCATCTGGAGCTTCCCGGTCCGCGTTGGCGCTCGGATTTCGGGTCGTCACCGAAGTGGTGGCGGCGGTTGGTGTGGGTGCGTTGATCGGCTATGGGTTGGACCATTGGCTTGGAAGCACGCCGTGGCTTATGGTCCTGTTCCTGTTTCTGGGAAGCGCGTCCGGGGTCCTGAACGCTTACCGTGCCGCGCGCCACCACGAAATGCGCCGCGCCCGGGATGGCCGGAAGGACGGCTAGACAGGAAAGTGCGGCAGCAGTGGCAAGCCCGGTCGAGCAATTCAAGATCAAGCCCCTGATTCCACTGGAAGTGGGCGGGGTGGATGTCTCTTTCACCAATTCGGCCTTGATGATGGTCATCTCGGCGGGGTTGATCATCGCTTTCCTGACCCTTTCGGTGCGCGGCCGGGCGTTGGTTCCGGGGCGCTGGCAGTCGATGGCCGAGGTTTGTTACGAATATGTCGCCGGCATGCTGCGCGAGAATGTCGGGCCGGAGGGGCGGCGCTACTTCCCCTTCATCTTCACCCTGTTCATGTTCGTGCTGTTCGGCAATCTTTTGGGGATGATCCCCTACAGCTTCACCTATACCAGCCACGTCATTGTTACCTTTGGTCTGGCGGCGGTGGTGTTCATCGGCGTCACCATCATCGGTTTCATCCATCACGGGATCGGCTATCTGCGCCTGTTCATGCCGCATGGCGCGCCGGCGGTTGCTGCCGTCGTGCTGGTGCCGATCGAGCTGGTTTCCTATTTGTCACGGCCTTTCAGCCTGGCCGTGCGTCTGTTCACCAATATGACCGTGGGGCATATCCTGCTCAAGGTCATGGCCGGGTTCGTGGTGTCCCTGGGAAGCATCTTCTTCCTGTTCGGCGCCGTGCCCCTGGCGTTCGACGCGGCCGTCATGGTCCTCGAATTGGGTATCGCCGTTCTGCAAGCCTATGTCTTCACGGTTCTCTCTTGCATCTATTTGCATGATGCGATCCATATGCACTAAAGCGAGGCGGAACCAGAGCGTCTTCGGTTTTTGTTTCTGGAAAGGTAAGGTACATGGATCCTGAATCTGCAAAACTGATCGGTGCTGGTCTCGCCACCATTGGCGTCATCGGGGCTGGCGTGGGCGTCGGCAATGTCTGGGCGGCTTTGATTTCGGCCGTGGGTCGTAATCCGGCCGCCAAGAGCAGCGTCGAGCTTTATGGCTGGATCGGCTTTGCCGTGACCGAAGCCATTGCGCTTTACGCTCTGGTCATCGCTCTGATCCTGCTGTTCGCTTAAGGGGCCGGGGTCCTTAAGACCCCGATCGTTTCTAGGGATGAGCCGGCGGTTGTTTCAAACAGGCCGCCGGCCCCGCTCCCTCCCTTGATCAGGACCGTTCCTTGACCGGACGGCCCGAACCTGGATTTCCGCGATGCCCCAATTCGATCCATCCAGCTATTCGGAGCAGCTTTTCTGGCTGGCCATCCTGTTCGTCGCCCTTTACGTGGTGATGGCGCGGCTGGTTCTGCCCAGGATCGGCGCCGTGCTCGATGAGCGCCAGCGCCGTATCGACGACAATCTCGACAGGGCCGGCCGGCTTAAGCTTGAGGCCGAGGAGGTCGCCGTTCTTTATGAACAGGCCCTGACCAAGGCCCGCACCGAAGCGGGGCAGGCGCTCAAAGAAACTCATGAGCGGCTCGAACAGGAAACCGCCCGCCGGCAGAAGGAATTGGGCGAGCGGCTGGAGGAGAAGATCAAGGCGGGTGAAGCTCGTATCGCCGAGGCCAAAAGCCAGGCCTTGACCGAGGTCCGGGATGTCGCCGTCGAAACCGCGCGTCTTGCCAGTTCCCGCCTGACCGGTCTGTCTTTCGACAATGCCGGGATCGCGGCCGCAGTCGAAGCCGTTATCGAGGAGCGCGCCTGATGTTCCCGATCTCTGTCGCCCATGCCGCCGACGCCGCTTCCGCGGCTCATGGCGGCGGCTTTTTCTCCCACGCCGAAAATTGGGTCGCCATCATCTTCTTGCTGGTGGTCGGAGCCCTGGCCCGTCCGGTATATCGCGCCATCACCGGCGCGCTCGATCTGCGCCGCGAACGGATTCGCATCCGGATCGAGGATGCGGAAAGGCTGCGCGCGGACGCTCAGGCGCTGCTGGACGAGTATCAAAAGAAACGGCACGAGGCTTTTAGGGAGGTCGAAGAAATCGTCGCCCGCGCCCGCGCCGATGCCGCTCGTATCGCCGAGGACGGCGCAAAAGCGCTGGAAGCTCAGCTCAAGCAACGCGAGGAGCAGGCCGGGGAACGTCTTGCCCAGGCCGAGATCGAGGCGTTGCGCGAAGTCCGGGAACGGGCGGTGGAGGTCGCTATCGCCGCGACCGCCCGGCTGATGGCCGAAAGGATTGGCCCGGCGGAAGCCAAGGGGTTGATCGACAACGCAATTCAGGATCTGCCCAACCGGCTGCATTGATCCTGGCACCCTGATCACCGGGGGCTTCTCATTCGCCCTCCGGAACGGACATGAAGAATGTCCGATTCGGGGGGCGAATTGTTTTTATGCCCCCCTTTTCCCCCTCCTCGCCGTAACCGGTTCGCGCATTCAGCCATTCCGGGGAGGCATGCATCCCCGGCCTGCGGCTGGAGGATTCCGGCAGCCGAGCGGCCTGATTTTCCAGGAATTGACCAGGGAAGGGAGCAGAAAAACGGCAAAAATAAAGATAAAATTCGATATTATTGCAATCAAACACAAAATAGTATGTAGGCTGTCATCGTGATAAGAAGAATTATAGAGAGATACTTTTATATTTTGTAAATATTTTATGTAAAAAATTTTTAGTCACACAAGTTAAATATTTGTTATCTTCCTTCCTCGCTTTTGCGGGTGTCCTAGCCTATCGGATGTGCACCTGAAGGGTTAAAAGGTTTGGAAAGAAGGGGCAATGTTTGTGATCTCAAGACTTAAAATCGGTCACCGCCTGACGTTTCTGGTCCTGGCGTTCGTGCTGGCCCTGGCGGCGACGTTCATGGTCATGCTGAAGATGACAAGCGACCAGATGTATGCGGATCGCGTGGCGAGCTTACGCAATATGGTGGAGATGGGCGTAGGCCAGGCCCAGATGATCCGCAAAAGGGAGGAGGCGGGGGAGATCACGCGCGAGCAGGCCCTGGCCCAGTTCCGGGAGGCCTTGAATAATCTGTGGTACGACAACCACAAGAACTACGTCTTTTCCTACGATATGCAGGGGATCAACGTAGCCCTGCCGGCGGACCCGTCTTTTGTCGGCCAGAACAAGATCGATGTGGTCGATGTGAATGGCATTCCCATCGTGCGCGGCTATATCGAGCTTGCGCGCAATCCCGATGGGGGCACGCTGACCTATCATTGGATGCGGCCCGGCGAAAGCGAGGCGGTGCCGAAACTGGCCTATGTCCGCCCGTTCGCGCCTTGGAATCTGTTCGTTGTCACCGGAGTCTATATCGACGATATCGACGAAGCCTATAACCGCTTCTTGCTTTCTGCGGGCGGTGTCGGCCTGGGTCTGGTGCTGCTGGCCGGGCTGGCGGCCTGGCTGATTGCCCGGGGCATCATCAATCCCTTGTCCCGGTTGCGCGGCGTGATGACGACGATGGCCCAGGGGAAGATCGACATCACGGTCCCGGACACCGACCGGCAGGACGAGTTGGGTGAAATGGCGCGCACCATCGATGTCTTCAAGGCGAATGCGGCGGAGGTTCAGCATTTGCGCCTCGATCAGGAGCGCGAAAAGGAACGGTCCGCTTTGGATCGGAAAAAGGCGATGCACGATCTTGCCGATCGTTTTGAAGCCACGGTCATGGGTGTGATCCGGTCGGTTCTCGACGCCTCGACAGGATTGCAGACAACGGCGCAGATCCTGTCCACGGCCGCAGCCCAATCGATGTCCCAGGCCAGCTCGGTCGCGGCGGCGTCGGAACAGGCGACCGCCAATGTCCAGACCGTGGCGGCGGCGACCGAGGAATTGTCGGCGGCCATCGGCGAGATCAGCCGGCGGGTGGACGATTCGGCGAGAATATCGGCCTCGGCCTCGGAATCGACCAACCAGACGACGCAGATGGTGCAGGAATTGTCGGCCTCCACCGATCGCATCGGCGAAGTCGTCCAACTGATCACCGATGTCGCCAGCCAAACCAATCTGTTGGCTTTGAACGCCACCATCGAGGCGGCACGGGCCGGCGATGCCGGCAAGGGCTTCGCGGTCGTCGCCGGAGAGGTCAAGAATCTGGCCAACCAGACCGCGCGCGCCACCGACGAAATCAGCCACCAGATCGCGTCGGTGCAAGAGGAAACCCGCAAGACGGTCGAGGCGATTTCCACCATCGACGGGGTGATCGACCAGGTGCGGCAGATTTCGGCCAGCATCGCCACGGCGGTCGAGGAGCAGGGCGCGGCCACCCGAGAGATCGCGCGCAATGTCCAGGAAGCGGCGCAAGGGACGCAAGAGGTGTCGTCCAGCATCGCCGGGGTTTCGGAAAGCGCTTCCCGCACCGGGGCGGCGGCCAAGGACGTGCTGGAGGCATCCGGCAATCTGACCCGCTATTCTGAATCCCTGCGCAACGAGGTCACGGGGTTCATGGAAGAGGTCCGTTCGGCCTGACGGTTGAGTGGGGCCGTCGTTTAAAAAAACCGGGCGGAATTTTTCCTGCCCGGTTTTTTGTTTCCGATGCCGTGATGTTCTATCCGGCGATCATGCGCCACAGGGCGGCAAGCGCTCCGGTATTCCACAGGACGAAGAGCAGGATCGCGGCCGCCGTCAGGGTCAGGACCGACCGCCAGGGCGTCCGGCGCTGGGCATAGGGGTCGTGAAGCGCGCGTTCGGCTCCCTTGGGCAGTTTGGCCATCTGGGTCAGCGCGGAGCCGAAGGGGATGTTGATCCGCGCCCGCGTGTTCACCGCCCAGCCATTCGCATCGAGAATCGGTCCCAGATTGCGCTGATGCAGTTGGAAGGAGGCGATCAGCATCGAAGGGGCCGAGATCAGCAGCAAAAGCCCGATCGGCGCGAGCGGGATCTGCCACCAGGGCAGGGACAAAAGCCCGGTCACGACCGAGGCAAGGGCGGTGCCGATGGCTCCGATAGCCAGACCGATGGCGGCGAAGATGCCGGCGAAGCGGGCGACGTCGAAGGGCGGCGGCGCGGCGGCGGTCGGTGCAGCCGTGACGGTGGCGGCAAGCTTGGCCTGGGACGCGGCAGCCTTGGCGGCGGCGAATTTCTCCACCTGATCGCTGATGAAGCGGCCCAGTTTCTTGTAGGGCGACCAAAAGGATTGGCGGATGCTGATCGGGTGTTCGACGATACGGACCACATGGGCGTCCCAATCCTGGCCCTGGCGATCGTAGAAGACGCCGTTGCGCCCGACCTTCAACTGATCCGAATCGCCGGCGGTGACGGCGGCGGCGATATGGATCTTTTCCGGGCTGGACCCGTCGCGGCGGGTGCATTCGCAATAGACCAGATAGATCCGGCTCAAGGCCGCCAGGGGCGCATGCGCCGCCGGGTCGCCGATTTTGATGCACAGATCGCAGGACCGCCCGTCCAGATACAGGGTTCCGGCCTGGAACACGGCCTTGTGGGAATGGGTGTAGAAATCCCGGAAGGCGACGAAATTGTTCAAAAGAGCGTCCAGATCGCGGCAGAAGCGCAGCAATTGATTGACCGACGCGATGGCGGCGGCTTCGTCCGCTTGGGCCAGATCCTTGCCGATCAACGCCAGGATGGCGTTCTTGACGTCCGAATGCAGAATGGCGGTTATCCGCACAGCGCCCAGCGTGGCCACCGGGCTGGCCGGGGCTTCGGCGCGCCAGGCGGCGCGGGCCGCGAAACGGGCCTTGATCGCGGCCCAATCCTCGG
>Ga0265295_1007944_pt1 | contig 11957 bp, 14 predicted proteins | sample Munlansysbiofilm_FD_192503 | JGI IMG/M metagenome (GOLD analysis project Ga0265295, IMG submission 192503) | Leachate microbial communities from a municipal landfill in Southern Ontario, Canada - Methane capture system biofilm | ecosystem: Engineered > Solid waste > Landfill > Unclassified ... | reverse complement strand
AGGCTTCTGCCAGTTGCTGCATGCTCATCCGCTGCAGGGTTTCGGGGGTGTATTTCAAATAATATCTTACATAAGCCCGCAATACACGATATTTGTAAGACACGGCCTTAACGATGTCGTGGCGTTCACCTGCACCGGGCTTTTTTATCTCCGCAAGGCCTAAAGCTTTTCCATCTCACCATCCACCTTGTCTATGATGGAGCCTAACCAGTCGAACAGGCCTAATTGATATTTTGTAATCGTCCTAAACTCCTCATCACCGGCAATCCAGCAGTTATCTACAAGTGCCTTATCGAACTTAATGCTGCTGCCACCGCTAATGGTTCGGCATGCATCAATCACTTCCAGGTCGGGCGACTTCAACAGGCAGCTTTTGCCATCCTTTGTTTTGTAGTGATGTACATTGCCATGTTGCTTTTTGAATGCAGCTATTTGCTCTTTTGTAAATTCCATCCTGTTTAGTTTTTATAAACAAGCGCAGCCGGCCTGTGCCAACCGCGCTTGCAGTTTATCAATATTTAAAAAATCTCCTACTGCCCACTGCCTACTGCCTTAATTCCACTCGATGTGGCTGGGCAGCAATGTTAATTTTACCTCCGTTTTGGTTGCCGCCTGGGTGTGGCTTACCGGATTGTCGGTAAATTGGCAGTTGCGGATTTTGTGTGTAATGATTTTAGTGCTGTTTACCGGTGCATAGCTCACTACGATGTCGAAGGGAGCAATGTCTTGCAGGCGGCCTGTGGGCGATGCGGCACGTATGGCCTCTACCTCGCTCATCAGCAGCGACAGGCTTGCAGTGGGTTCTATGTTTCCATAGCCGCGCCCTACCGGCGTTTGCCCCATTCCATAAATATTTTCGATGGTTTGCTTGTCGTCGTAGTCGATGGCCGTAATACCAACTACCGGCACGCCGGCAATGTTTACTGTTATGTTTGCCCAGGCCGGCTCTGTGCCATTGATGAGTGGCGGTGTTCTAAGTCCGTTTATCATTGTTATCCAATTTTTGTGGTGTATCCAATTTTAACATTAAATATCCTGCTCACGCCCACAGGCACCTGCTTTATTACCACCTCTACGGTGGAAGTGCCCAGGATGTCCTGGTTGGGGTCGATAAGTGCTTTGTAGCCCGATAGCTCGCCACGGCGCTCCATCTGCTCAAGAGCACGGTTGGCCAATATTTCCAGGTAAGCTACGGCATCGGGTGCCAGCTTGCCGCTTTGGGCATCTACACGCACCGGGCCGCTAAGTTGCTGGGTAAGGTTGGCACGTATGCCGCGTATGGCCTTGTCGATGGTGCGCACCCGCTCTATGTAGTTGTAGTCGCTGGTGGCCAGGTCCAGGTTGTGACTGTCGTTGAGATAGCTGCCCGATATGCCTGTGTAGGTACGCAGGAATATGAACCGCTTTTCGTCCAGCGAAGTACTTCCGAACATCACGCTGTTGGCGGTATCGCTTACTTTTGTGCCATCCACAAAGCCGGGCACGTCAATGCCGGCAGGGAACTTTTGCACCCAGGCAATGCTTTCGTGTACCTGTGCCAGGCTTGTCATGCCCAGTACGGTGCCTATGCAGCTTACGCTCATGCCGAGCGCCTCGCGGATGGCAGCCACTGCAGCTCCTGCATCTTCGCCAATTACCACGCTCACGTTAGCCATTCCGCCGGTGCTCATGTCGGTGAGCGAAGCAAGCGTTTCTACGTTGGCAGCATAGAGGATGCTTAGTGGCATCTCCTCGGCTTCCAGGGTGGTGGCTATTGTTTGCAGGGCTGTAAGCGATGCGGCTACAAGATCGGCAGTGGGGTCATACACAGCCACCTGGCGCATGTCGCCACCGGCCTTCTGCTGCATGGCCTGCACCTCGTCGTAGTCGTTGTTCTCAGCTACCGTTTCGTACAGGCCTACATATACTTCTGCCCCGGGGTTTATTCTGAACACCTCCGACAGGTGCAGCCAGAGCACTTTCGTGCTCACATCGGCAGCGTCGGATGTAATGCCAAGCGCCTTCACCTCTGTAAGCGAGCTAACCTTGATGATGCGGTTGTCGGCAGCAAAGCCCGTAACGCCACTATCGGCGGTGGGCAGCGTGTCGGTGTAATACACAAAGCCGCTTACGTGATCTTTTCCGGGCAGTGTTACGGGTATGCCGCCCTGCCCTTTGGTGAATGTTATTTTTCCCATGTCGGTTTACGTTTTGTCGGTTGGTAATTCGTTGTGTTGCTTAGCCGCTTTTTTCGTTTTGGCGGCGGGGCGTGCCGCTTCGCTGCGCAGTATCTTGCGCAGCTTAGGGCGGGCGTTGTAGCACAGATACACCTGGTCGTTAGGCTCGTCGTACCACACAGCTTTAGCCTGCGGGAAGTTGGCAAAGGCCTGTTTTATTTTATCCATGATGCCTCACTGATTTTTTGAAAAATAATACCTTGATAAGCGATGCCAGCATGTCGGCGGCCTCATCCACCATGCCCAGGGCATCGGCCTGCAGATAGGCTTCTACAAGTTCCAGAAACTCATTTGCCAGTTCGGGGTTAAATCGTTCCAGGGCCTTGTAGCCCTCCTCTAATCCCTTCTCAAGCACCACGCCATCCAGCATCTCCCAGATGCCTTTTAGCTTGATAAGCTCATCCAGGTGAGCTGCCAGTTGTTTGATTTGTTCGTTTTTCATTGTTGTACTTTTTTAATATTAAAAATAATGAGCAAGTCGCCAATCCTTTATTATAAGGGAAAGGCCAACTTACCCATTCATTCTATGTATGACGGTGTCATTCCCAGTTTTATTTCCAGAGCCCTGAGCTTCTCTATGGTGAGGTCGGGCTCGTATATGAATATGTCGAATTTGTCGTTATCATGTTTAAGCCGCATGGCCCAGCACTTGCGCGTATCATGTGAAATAAGCAAATAGCTGTTGTGGGAAAGAATACTACTTTGCAAATAAAGCACTTGTTTCCTGTAATACATTTTCGCGACGCTAGGGTAATCGTTTGTCTTTTTAATAGTTTTAAAATTGCGGTTCATGCACTCGCGCTGGTAGCGCTCGTAAGTGAAGATGCCCGGGTCAATATCGAGGGTTAATTCGGTGTCGTTATATGCTGACCTACATTTCATCGACACCCTGCTTTTCCATCCCAGGCTCAGGTTTCGCTTGCCATCGAAGCTGTATTGCAGCACAGCCTTGTAGCGCGCGGTGCGGCCTGTCTCTTCAAACTCTGCCAGAAAAGCCTCCTCGGTAGCATCTAATGCCTTTATCTCTATTGCCGGGTGTCCGTCGGCGCGCGTGAATTTTACAAGTGCCATTTTGTTTGCTTTGCTACTTTTGCTTTAATGTCTCTTTAATGTATTCAGTCCTGCTCCAGAAGCTTCCAGGCTCGCCTTCGTCGATGTAATCCTTGTAAGACTTTGTACCCATGTACCCTACGCCGAAGAGGTACAGATCGACGTCATCGGCAGTTATCAGCACGCGGTCACCCGGCTTGGTGCGCGCGTTGTGCACGGTTGCGATATATGTTTTATTACCGATTTCGTAGATTAATCGAACCCCGTGTGTAGTAGTCGTTTCGAGATAAAGCCCGCCTGTATCGCGCACTATTCTAAAGTACTTACCCGTGTAAACCACCCCTTGATTTTGCTCGAAGAACTCCCTATCAACAGTCACCTCATGCGTTGCGATAACTATCGACCTATCCCAAGCGGATTGTGCCGTGGCGGTAAAAGTTATGTTAGTTTCGTCGTTTTCCGGGAGCGTGTAAAGATAAGTTACCCAGCCCTGCCCGGTCACCCAGCGCTTTACTTTTTCAAGCGTGCCGCTGCCGGTGTGAGTGAGGGTTACATTTTTCAGGTTTTGTTCGTCTATTGAAATAAATAACTGATTACCCTCTTTCACTTTAATAATCGAAGGCGCTTCGATGCCTAGTTTGACAGCAGCAAGCTCGTTATCAATCGTTAATTCAATTTGCCTGACTACGTGCGTCACTTCGTAGGTGTATATCGACAGCGTATGCCAGGTGAGCGCTGTTTCTTTATTAGTTATGTAGTTGTATGCCTGTCCGCTGAGTTCATAGAACTTATTCGACTGCGTATCGTAGATGCCTACCCGCATCACTTCTCCAGGCGCGAAACCGGACACGCCAGAGGGCGAATCGTTTCCCATTGCGGCTACAAAAACAGGATCAGAATAGATTTTTGTAGCGCCATAACACCTGTTTGCTGATCCGTAAACAAATATGTAATCCTCTGCATCGGCAAAGTCGGCGGTGATGCCGCTAACCTTGATAAACGCTGGGTTTGGCTCCGTCTGCCGGTAAAGCAGCTCCGGGGCCGGTGGCTGCGCAAAGAGCGCAGAGGTGAATACTGCAAGTAGCAGTAGCATGCTAAATTTAATTCTTGTTAGTAATGTCATTGTCTCTTGTGTTTGATTGTGAATATTCCTCTAACTTCTTGTCGATCCGTTTGCTGTCGCTCGACAGCGCAACTATCTTCTTACGCAGATTGTCGATCTCAGACTTGAGCTTGTTGTTCTCATCACCAAGCTGATTCATGCTCCGTTTGAGCTTGTCATTTTCACCACCAATCTGATCTACACTCTGCCTGAGCTGATAGTTCTCAATGCTGATCTTATTGATGTCAGCCTGCATCACTTGCAGCTTTTCAGCGTAGCTCTCTGCCAGCTGGCGCCATATCTCTACAGCTTTCTCGATGTTGTCGAGCTCTATGGTTCGCGTTTGTGCAACGTTCTTGCGCCTGCCTGCTATCCAGCCAGCTAAGCCGGTTATTACGCTAAAGAGCGTTGTGATTACCAGTTCCTTCATCCGTTTCATTGTTTTTTTTAGAATAGCTCCCGCCCTTGTGGCGGGAGTCTTCATGGTTTCTCTTTTGCTTTACGCCATCGCCCCGATCTTACTTGCCTGGAAGGGCAGCGCGATAAAGTAGTGTCGATAGTTTAGTAGGTTGGCCTGATTCTTCGGGTCGGTACCTGCAGGGCTGAAATACTGTTTTGTAAGCCCCGTTTTTTTAGCAATGTTTTCTTTCACAAAAGCCACAGAGGCTTGCAGATCAGTACCTCCAATAGCAGCTCCCCAGGCTTTTTTGGCACCCGCAGCTGTGTAATAAGGGTTACCCGCATAGCGATGTATTTCAAAGCCAGCAATCAGCGGAGCGGGCTTGCCGGCAGCATGGTTTATCAGCAGATCGGCGAACCGATCGCGGTCGAGCAGCAGGTCGTTCCAGTGCTTTGGCGACAGCACCAGGCGAATAACATCTTCTTCAAATCCGGCTTTGTCGCATTTGTCTTTAAAGGCGATCAGGTCGGCATAGGTGAGCTTACCTGCTGTGAGGCTGTGCAGTGGCGTGGCGGCAGCATTGCCGGCGGGGGCAATGGCATGAATCGCTTTGCGGTACTTGTTGCTTGCGATTGCGTGCACATGGGCACGGGTAACGCTGTCGATCTTCGGGTACGATGCGCCAATGATGGCGTCATCGGTGAGCGAAGTAACTTTAGTCTGATACTTATCGAGTGTGATCTCGATAGTATCGTCAGCGTAGTTCTGCACAGGGATCGGATAGGTTGTGTTGTTGAGCAGCACATCTACTGCGAAGTCGGTAGCGGCTACGTAGATTTTGTTTTGCTCCGAGAGCTGGCCCTCGTTTATCTGTGTTACATTCACATCCAGCTCGCTGATCCCGTCGAGGAAGCTCGCTTTATCGGTGTTGTCGAGATTATGGATTACTCTGTTCAGCCATATCTCCGGAAAATTTTGAGGCATATCGTTTTTCGTTTTTTTGGTTAATTACTTCATTGGCTGTTGCACCAGTGCCTTGTAAGCATCAAGGTTTTCTGTTTTCCACTGCAACTGTGCCTGTGGGGTGAGTTTCTGAAACTCATCCATCGTCATAGCTGCTCCGCTGATGGGGTGCAGGCCGGTGCCCAGGCTTGCTTTTCCTGTAGTGACAGTCAAGTGCTGCTCGGCAAGCTGATAGTCGAATTCGGCCATCTTCATAAAATGTTCGCGTTTGTCGGCAGTGATTTTGCCGGCTTTGATGGCAGCATCTACCAGAGTAGCGTTGCGCTGCGCAAGGCGTGCAGTTTCGGCATCTTTGTCTTGTTTTTCTTTAAGCTCAAAGGCTGCCACCTGCGCGGTAAGGGTCTCGTTTTGCTTACTCATCGCCAGTATAGCGGCATTGATTTCGGCAGCCTGCAGGTTCTCCACCTGTGCGGCTTCAAATCCCAACACAGCCAGTGCCGCAAGGGATAATTGCATTGTTTGTTTGTCCATTTTTGTTTTAAAATTATGTTCGTTGTTGTTTAGCGACATACAAAGTTGATTCACATCCTCCAATTTCATCAGCTGTCCTTCGGTGTTGTAAAGCTTCAGTGCATTCTTGTTCGACGGAACGGCTACAATGCTTGCTTCGAGCAGTTCGCATTTGGTAAGCACGAGCTGCGATCCACGCTTTTTCATATCGTCAGGACTAAACTTGATACCGATTGAGGCGCCGCGGATGAATCCGCCATCGACCTTTGCAGCAATCTTTTTTGCATTTTCATCGGATGTATCGAAAAACGGCACTGCCGACAGCCTGTTGGTTTTGTCAACTATGATGTCGTCCCAGGCACCCAGCACACGCTCATTGTCATTCACATGTCCGTCGAGCATCACCGGGTTGGCTTCAAACCGGGCCGTGTCGATACCTTCCGTTGATACGACGAAACCATAGCTGTTGATGCTTTCGTCTGACAGAATAAACCGTTTCTTTTTTTTGAATATGCTCACTGATGCGCTATTTTTTTATTAATAAAATCAGCAGCAAAAAAACAGTACGCTTCCATGCTGTGCAAATTATTGTAACACAGTGTTACAACCTTGTAAAACAGCCAGACAAATAATTGCACGGTAGATTATATGATATGACTTTTGCGCATATATGAAGAACGCAAAACGAACCAACAAATCACAGCTCCGCACACTTGCAGAGAAGATGTACGTTGAGGAATGCCTCACGGCTAAAGCCATTGCCGACAACCTGGGTGTGTCGCAGCAAACCGTCGGGAGATGGAAGCAGGGCATTGGCAAACATAAAGATTGGGATACGCTGCGCGAGGAGTTCAAGCGTTCGCCTTTTAATCTGCGCAAGCTCATCAACGACGAGCTGGCACGCCTCACCAACGGCGAGGAGGCGCAACTCGACATGAAAGCGATAAACGATGCTGTGAAGGTGCTCAACGCAATGAGCAACCGGGTATCTGCCGAGGTGGTTTATTCCGTATTCCGCGAATTCGACACATGGGTAAGCGGCCAAGACCCACAACTCGCTATCGTCTTTACCGACATGCACAAGCAGTTCCTCATTCACAAGGTTTCAGAAGAGGAGGGCAAATGAGCCTCACAGGTGGCACCAATCCGGCAGGCGAGCGGCTTATAAAGCGCTACATAGCGCATTGCCGCCGCATAGCGCTCGCTACTACTATCGACATCAACGAGAAGCTGGCCGAAAAGGTAAAGCGACGCAAAGCGCTCGAAGGCAACTATACCGCGTGGTTTGAATACTACTTTCCGAACTATGCAAAAGTAAAGTGTGCTACTTTCCATCGCCGCCTGGCTGATACGGTCATCAACAACCCTTCGTTGCGACTGCTGGCTGAGATGTACCGCAGCGCTGGCAAATCGGTACACATCGACTTAGGCCTGCCGCTCTACTTATACCTTGCAAAAAAAGAGCTGCGATTTATGCTGCTGCTCGGCGAAACGGAAAACAAAGCCAAAAAGCTGCTCAGCGACATCAGCGCACAACTGGCGCACAACAACCGCATCATTAACGACTACGGCGACCGCACCGGTACCGGGTCCTGGGCCGATGGCGATTTCCTTACCGGCGACGGGGTGCGCTTTATGTCGCTCGGCTTCGGGCAAGACCCTCGTGGCGCACGCGAGAGCGCCGACAGGCCTGACTACATCGTAGTGGACGACTGCGATACCAAGAAGCACGTAAACAGCGACCGCCTCATGCGCGAAGACGTCGATTTTATAACCGAAGACGTGTGGGGTTGCTTCGATGCTGCTTCCGGCAGCCGCGAACGCTTCATCTTTGCTAACAATAATTTTCATAAAAACGGCATCACCAACCGCCTGAAGCTCTACTTTAATGAAGTGCTGAAAAAGGGCGAGGAGACCGGCACAGCAGTGTTTAAAGTGCTCACGGTTACTGCCGTCAACAATATCCGCGATTTCAAGCCATCGTGGCCTGAAAAGACCGACGCGGCCTACTGGCGCAGCAAGTTCAACGCTATGCCTTATCGCAGCTTCATGCGCGAATACATGCACACACATATCGAAGACGGCGCAGTGTTCAAGCATGAAGACTTGCGGTATTGCAAGCCGCTGCCGCTCAAAAAGTACGACGCCCTCTGCTTCTACGGCGACCTGTCATACAAAGCCAACGCCGACTACAAAGCGATGGTGCTGATAGGCAAAATCGGCAGAGAGTTTCATATCATCCTGACCTACCTGCGACAAAAAAGCCGTGCCGACTGTGCCCGCTGGCTCTACGACATGTACGAGCAGCACAAGCTGCATCAGTATAATATAAGGTATCTCATCGAAGGCCTCTTTGCACAGGATGAATTTGTAAACGACTTCGATATCGAAGGTGAAAAGCGCAACATGTACATCCCTGTGGTAGCCGACAAACGGCCAAAAGCCGATAAGTACGACCGCATCGAAAGCCTAAGCGGATACTGGGAACGAGGCTGGTGGCTATTTAATGAAAAAGACGCAGGCGACCAGCAAACGCTGATCGACCAATTCCTGGCCTTCGAGAAAGGCAGCAAAGCGCACGATGACGGCCCCGACGCCTGCCACGGTGCCACCGCTAACCTCAACCTGCGCACGCGCAACAACAATGCAAAATATAGCTTCGGATTACGCACCAACCATAGATATTAATACAAATGTTTGCACAACAAGACGACTTAGGTCAAACCATCTACAGCTACCAGGTAGCACAGATCACCGAGGGCAACGACACACTTGTGACGCAAGCCCTCCTCACCGCCGAGGAGGAGGTGCGCGGCTACCTCTCCGAGAGCAACCGCCGTGAGCACCTCGACGGCAGGCTGCACTACGATGTGACAGCCATTTTTGGCGCTGCCGGCAGCCAGCGCAACGCACTCCTGCTCACACTCACGCTTACTATAGCAAAATGGTACATCGTAGAGCTTTGCAATGCCGACATAATATATGAAGTAGCAAAAGAGCGCTACGACCGCGCCGTGGCGCTTCTCAACAAAATTGCCAAAGGCGATATAAACCTTGCAGGCCTGCCGCTCATCACTCCATCCGATGACCAACCCTCCGGCTGGCGCTACGGAAGCCGCCCTAAATTCACACACGAATAAGACATTACAATGAGCAAAAACAGAAACGTAAAGACGTACAACCTGCCCCGCGCAAGTAGGAGCCAGGCGTCTCAACAGGCCACCCTTTCGCAATCGCCCATAAAAAGGATAAGTAAAAAAAATACGCTGCAGATTATGGGCAACATCGTGCCCAAAGCTACTTCGCGCCTGCGCCTCGATGTAGCTGTATGGAAGTCGGCTCTACAGATGGCCGAGAACCCCGACAATCAAAAGATGTATCCGCTGCACAATCTTTATAAGGAGGCAAAGATAGATGCCCGCCTCACCTCACAGATTCAAAACAGGAAGCTTAAAGCAACCGGCAGCGGATTTGTGATCAAAAACCTAAAAGGCGATGTGGATGATGAGCTTACCGCAACGCTGTCGAAAAACGACTTCTTCAACACCATCATCTCGCACGTCTGGGACACCATCACCGACGGGCATACCCTCCTCGAGTTCGACTACCCAATCGACCGCTATACCTGCTCCCTGATACCCCGGCAAAATGTGGTGCCCATCGCCGGCTTGGTGCTCAAAGATTACACCGACGACAAGGGCATCAAGTACCGCGATGCAAAGGAATACGGCAACTGGCTCATTGAGCTTGCCCGACCTGGAGAGTTGGGATTGCTAAACAAAGCTGTGCCGCATGTCATCTTTAAGCGCTTTGCGCAAAGCTGCTGGAGCGAGCTGTGCGAGATATTCGGCATACCGCCGCGCGTGATGAAAACCAATACCGCCGACACCACAGCCCTCAACCGTGCCGAGCAAATGATGAAAGACATGGGCGCCGCCGCCTGGTTTATCATCGACGACACCGAGAATGTAGAATTTGCCAACGTAACATCGACCAATGGCGAAGTATATGAAAACCTCATCAAGCTCTGCAACGACGAGATTAGCCTGCTCATAAGCGGCGTGGTGCTGGGACAGGACAGCAAGTTTGGCAGCAAGAGCAAAGAATCGGCATCCATCGACGTGCTGGATGACGTGGTGAACGCCGACAAGCGCATGATAGAGCAATACATGCAGGACAAGGTGATGCCGGCGATGTACCTCATCGGCTTTGTGCCATCCGCTGACCTGGTGTTTGCCTGGGATCAGGTGGCCGACATAGCGGAGCTGTGGACACGCACTAAAGAGGTGCTGCCTTATAAAAACGTGGACGACGACTGGATTCGCGACAAATTCGGCATAGAAGTTACCGGCGACCGCCAGCCGATGACACAACAATTCTCGACACCGCCAAGCGATTTTTTCTTTTAAGCCCCGACTTGCGGCGGGGCGCTGAATACTTCAACGCTTTCCACAGCGCTACCAAAGCGCTCTATGGTATTAGCGCCGGCTCTCCGCCTTTAGGGGGCTGGGAGGCAGCATTGGCTGCCGGCGAGGGTAAGTTTCAACAAATTTTAAAAGCCGCTGAAAAAGCTTTTAAACGGGTTTTTAAGGATGGATACAAACCCGAAGACCTTTTCGAGAAGAAGGAGTTCGCAGACCTTATCACCGAAACCAAGGCCGCCTTTAACCCGGCAATCGAGTTTGTGCAATCCGATGTACTTAAAAGCTACCTCGACCAGGATGCATTTATCTTTAGCGGACTGAAAGCACACAAGCAACTTAGCCAGGCGCGCAGCCTGCTCAAGGATGATAAAGGAGCCATAAGGCCTTACCACCAGTTTGAGCAGGAGATTGTGAAACTCAACAACAGCTATAATAAGCTCTACTTAGAAGCTGAATACGAGTTTGCCGTACACAGTGCCCAGAGTGCCGACCGGTGGAGTAACCTGCAGGAAGATACCGACCGATACTGGCTGCAATACCGCACCGCACAGGATGAGCGTGTGCGCGAGGATCATGCCGCCCTAGCAGGAACCACCCTACCCAAAACCGACCCTTTCTGGAACGAATATTACCCGCCTAATGGGTGGCGCTGCCGATGCGTGGCAGTAGAGGTGCTGGCACGCGACAACGAGTTATCGAGCAGCAAAGAGGCGATTAAAAAAGGTGAGACCTCTACCACCCAGATTGGCAAAAATGGCAAAAACAAAGCTGCTATGTTCCGCTTTAATCCCGGAAAACAACAGAAGCTATTCCCGCCTAAGAATAGCTACGTGCCGCGCGGATGTGGTGGTACGCTGAATATTACCAACGCCGCGTTCCTGGCACTGGATGATGAAGCATGCAGGGCTAAAAAGATCATTGAGGAGAAGGTGAAGAAAAATCAAAATAAACATATCCAAAAAAATTATGAACAAGCCACCGAATTTGGTAATAAAAGTAAAGCTATTGCCAGGGAACTTGGAATAAAAGTTACACCCGTTAACCTGAAAAAGCAAACCCGAATCATCGAAAAGGCAAACCTTGACTATGGTGGCGATATTAGCAAGGTAAATGACATAGTTAGAAACACTTTCGTTGCAAGCGGCGATAAGATTGAAAAAACAATACAGGCAATTTCTAAAAAATTTGAAGTGGTAAATATTAAACGCCAGATCACCCCGGAAGGCTATACAGGAGTACTTATGAACGTGAAGCAAAATGGAGTAATAATGGAATGTCAGGTAAATACACCT
>Ga0265295_1007942_pt1 | contig 11957 bp, 5 predicted proteins | sample Munlansysbiofilm_FD_192503 | JGI IMG/M metagenome (GOLD analysis project Ga0265295, IMG submission 192503) | Leachate microbial communities from a municipal landfill in Southern Ontario, Canada - Methane capture system biofilm | ecosystem: Engineered > Solid waste > Landfill > Unclassified ... | reverse complement strand
AAGTAAAAAAACAATTTTCTTCCTTCAACTGGGGCAAAATCGCAGCGGTATTACTCTTGATTATCAGTGTATTCTACTACGGGTATTCGCGTCCACTTATTAAGTAAATAACTGGAAACGGGATTACAAATTATGTTTCCCTATTTTGTTTTTACGATTGCAGGCATTTCCTTTTGTCTGGATTTCCGTTAAGATATTATCAGTAAACGGGAATACTTCCCAGTTTTTTTTCGGATTACTAATTTCATAAACCTTTTATACGTTTTCCAAAGTGTTGCTCATGATTCGGATTGCTTAATCCATAAATCATTTTAATTAGGTTTTAATCCTTTGCGTTTACAATAACCTCTGCCTGTTGCCTTATGTCTTTGGATGAGGCTCCGATAAAAATACGAAACAAACCAGGCTCAACAGTCTTTTTTAAATTTTGATCATATAAAATAAGCTTTTCTGGGGGGATAAAAAATTCTACCTCTCTGCTTTCACCAGCTTCAAGATAGATTCGCCGGAAATCTTTAAGTTCCTTAACTGGTCGGACCACAGTAGCAAGTGGATCATGAATATAAAGCTGCACAACCTCATCTCCGGCAACTTTGCCTGTATTAGTTATCGTTATGGCAATTTTAGCCGTATCACTGGTAGTCATTACCTGATGCACCGGATGTGGTAAAGAATAAGAGAAACTAGTGTAACTGAGGCCGAAGCCAAAGGGAAACAGGGCTTCACCTGTGAGGTTATCATAATCATCACCCCGGCCGGTAGGTTTATGATTATATACCAGCGGCAATTGACCCTCAAATACCGGGAAGGTAATCGGTAATCGTCCGCCAGGATTGTATTCGCCAAAAAGCACATCTGCAACGGCATAGCCTCCCTGATCTCCGGGATACCATACATCCAGAATAGCATCGGCCTGTTGGATCCATCTGTCCATTGTTATTGCACTTCCTCCCATAAGCACAACAATCACTGGAGTTCCGGTAGCTGCCACACGGTGAATAAGCTCTTCCTGACGCCCGGGCAGATTCAAAAAAGCTCTGTCGCGAAACTCTCCTTCTTCAATGCCTGCTACTATTATCGCTACTTCTGATTTGGCCGCAATTGCTGAAGCTTTTTGTATTTCTTGATCTTCATCAAAAGCAATCCCAATATCCCAAATAAGAGAAAACCATGCAATAGTATTGGGCTCAAAATATTCTATTTCAAGGAAATATTCTTTACCTTTCTCAAAAATAAATTCAGCCATACATACGTCATGCGAACGTTTTATTATGTTTTCAAGCACTATCTTGCCATTAATTTTTAATCGATATCCGTCATTGCCATCGATACCTATATGAAAATTTCCAGTTTCCGGTGCCGTAATAATTCCGCTCCACCGTACACTCCAGAAATCATTCCCGAGCTTTTCGGGGTCAGGAGAGAAAAGAGTCCATCTAAAATCAATTTGCTTGTCACATCGTGAAAACGCAGCATTCCCTTTAAAGTCAATATTATCATAATAATCACCCCGAAGTCCATTTTCTTTTTTCCCGTTTATTGTACAGGTGAGATTTTCCGTGGGCACTACAACGTAGTTTGTTTCTGTTCTGGAGCATCCAGAGGCATAATAAACGATTGTTTTATCACCAACACAACTTTTTATCCCTTTCAGGATGCTTACTTTATCTTCAGCTGGGCCGCTATACCCTCCCAATCGTGCCTCCTTTGCGTCAGCACCTATTACGACAACCGATGCAATAGTGTCGGGAAGAGGTAATATTTTTTTTTGATTTTTCAGTAATACGATAGATTCCTGTGCTGCTTTTTTAGATAATGTTTTATGATGATCGCAACCGTTTACCTCTGCAGCAAAATCAGGATCCACAAATGGGTTTTCAAATAATCCGAGTTTAAATTTAGCACGCAATACTCGTGCAACGGCGCTGTCAATGACTGTTTGGCTAATCGATCCGTCATGAAAAGGAGGTTCAAAAAGTACGGTATGATGAATACTGGTTTGAAAGATAACATCCAGCCCGTGGCTTATTGCAGAAGCCGTGGCTGAGGGATAGTCAGTGGCTGTATGATGGAGGATATTGGCTCCACCCGTAGCACCTGCATCTGAAATAACAAATCCATTAAACCCCCACTCTTCCCGCAAGATTTTTTCAAGAAGTACAGAATTTGCCGTACAGGGTATTCCATCATATGAGTTATAAGCGGTCATTATCGACTGTGAGCCACCTTGCCGGATACAGGTTTCGAATGGAGGCAAGAGTATCTCACGAAGGTAACGTTGACTTACATGAATTGGGTAGCTATCGCGGCCTCCATCACCCACATTTGCAATAAAATGTTTGGGTGTGGTAATGATTCCAGCCGTTTCAAAAGCGGAGACAAACGCCAGGCCCATTGCAGAAACCAGTAATGGATCTTCACCATAGGTTTCTTCTGTGCGACCCCAGCGCACATCAGTGGCAACATTTACTACCGGTGATAATATTTGCCGTATACCCCGGGAAGCACTTTCCAGGGCAATGGCCTTTGCCACTTCATATACAAGATCAGGGTTAAAGGTTGCAGCAAGGCCAATAGCCTGAGGAAAAACAGTTGCTCCTTTTCGTATTAGTCCATGAAGCCCTTCATCAAAAGGAATAACAGGAATTCCCAGCCGTGTCTCTTCCAGGAAAAATTTCTGTAAGGCATTAATTTTTTCAGCAGACGCAAAGGCTGAACCACTGGGAGTGTATTGAAGTAGTTGGGCTGTGGCTCCCTCCGTGCTGCCATCGGTATTCACTTGAAACCCGAAAATACCGCAATTAAACAATGTTGTGTCATCCCCGATATCGCCTGGAATCATGAAAAGCTGACGAAATTTTTCTTCAGGGGTCATCTGTGACAGCAAATCCTGAACCCTTTCCTCCACTGGAAGTTCCGGATTTTTATATTGTTGCGCTTTAATATAAAACACAGAAAGAAAAAAACAGAAGAAAAAAACAGCAATTTTCATGTCAACCAGATTAATTATTTTACAACAATTTCGTCAATAAAAACCCACGAACCTCCACCAGCAGAGGGATGCCAATCGAAAAGCCTTAGGCTTCCCGCAATATCAAATCTAACATACTGATAGCGCTTTCCTGAGGTATTAAACGTAAATGTACGGGTTATAGGTTCCTCTTGCTGATTACCCTGAACCGTCTTTTTTTCAATTAAAGAATAAATCTGTCCATCTTTAGAAACAAAACAACAGATGGATAGCGGATGAAGAATCCAGCTTTTGGGGTCATACAAGGTCGATATTTCAATCGTTGAGGCCATAAACGGGGTGCCTAAATCAACATCCACTGAAAAATCAGTTGACTCCCAGCCCAGCCAGTTTACTTTATAATCTCCGGCACCTCTCACTCCATTGGTAAGGTATGTGAGGTCTCCCTGGCTGTATTTCGACGATGGCAAAGGATTAGCCCAAACGGCCTTTCGAAAAGCGTAATTACCTTTCACCTGAGCCGCAAGAAACCTTTTTGTGGCTAAATAATAGTCGTCAATAGTTAAGCCTGATTCGTTCAGTGAAACACATTTGGCTTTTTTGCCGGTTTCGTAAAAAGATTCGAGCATATCCGTCATTTCCTTATTGGGAATGAAATCATCCTCCTTTTCAATATACCAGCCTCGGGGTCCAAACATATCACTTTTTCCAATCTCCATAATCGCATATTGCAGCGACATTCGGGCTGTTTTTACATGAAGAAGATAATCAGTCTCTCCTTTTACAGCCTGTTCCGCCTTATCAAAAAGGGCAGAATAGACTTTTAACATTGAATCTGAGAGAAACGTATTTTGATAATTGGTAGGTGGGCCATAAATATCCAACCATTCTCCGGTTTTAAGAATTTCATCCTGTAAAAGAAAAATATATTTTCGAATCCATTTTCCTGCCGATCCATAATATAAATTAGTAAATTCTTCAATTAAAAGAGCTACATTGGCATTGGGATCCCATAACAATTTTGCTATAATCCATGTTTTTAGTTCAGAAAATTCATTTCCGGCAGCAGTGTTAGTCTGCTGAAAATGTGCACGGATACTATTCTTAACAAATAACTGAATATTAGGTTGCAATACATGAAGGTTTGGGAAAGGACTGTATTTATGTGCAAAATTGATAGTATAATCCCATAAAAACAGCTGATTGCTGATTTTTCCCCATCCCTCGAGATCGTTCAAAAAATTCTGACTGGTTGAATCAGTAGAAATCGGCTTACTACGGTTGAGTTCTATTGTACATAACATAACCTGAACATTATCAGCTGGCACCGTTATTTTTGGAGGTTTTCGGGTGTACTGATAAGCCAGGGTAGAGATTGTCTTTTGAGGAAAGGCATTTGCTACCTGATTGACAAACCGAATCATTGGACCGGCAGGGCTGCCTTCTTCCTCAATAATCTTTGCGCATTTTTCACATTGACAGTAGCTGAAATTGTCATTTTGGCTTACAGACCAAACCTGTTTGTCCGGTTGATGCTGCATTTCCTCTTCCAGTTTTGTAATAGTAATATTCACCACCTCTGGGTTAGAGAGACAAAGTTGATCTTTTATCCGTTTTTCATTCATAAAAGCAAAATATTCGGGATTTGTTTCAAAATATTCCTGCCAGGGTACCAGATATCGGAAGGTATGTACAAAATAATTATCAGCAAAAAGATCGCTAATGGTATGAAGTCGATGAAAATCCTTATAGTTTTCATTGGTAGAAAATACTCCGTTTATATTGCGGTAAAAATTCGGGGATGCCTCATTATATTGAATTTCAGGTAGTATGAAATTTGGTGATTCCGGTAAAATAACATACTCAGGACTCAGATATTTCACGCTGGCATAGGTTTCGAGCAACCAGGCAACTCCATAGATGGCTCCACGTTGTGAATTACCGGTAATTATTAAATTTTTTTCTTCAGTATGAATGGAAAAACCATCACCAGAGCACCAATCTTCCGGTGCAGATGTCGCGATGATAATGACATTTTTTTTTGGTGAAGAATGCATACGGATAATCGGAATAGCGCAGCCGGAAATATCTTTCAGATGATCGGAAAGAAAATTTGCAGCCCTGAGCTCTTCAGGGGTAGCATTTTCCTGTAAAATTATAGAATAATCTGATTGTCCGTTTTTAATCACAGTTATCGCATTGTTATCCGAACAGGAAATAAGAACAGGGAAAACAAGCAAAAAAAAAATAAAAATTCGACTCATTACTATTGTCTTGATTAAGAAATACGATATTAGATATTACCAAATATCTTTAAAAAATTTACATAATATTTTTTTGGAATTCTTCAATATTTTCATTTTTTCCAACAAGATAAAGGCAATCATCGCGCTGTAATACTTCATTGGGCCCAATATGATCAAGGATGTTGCCATTTCGGGCAATAGCGAGAATATTAATTTTAAAACGGGCTCTGATGTCAAGTTCTTTCAGCGGCTTATTGATACAGGATCCACTGTCTTTAATCACACGCAGGCAGGTGATATTTAACTCAGGAAACAGGTTATGTCGTATAGTTAGGGGGATTTTCTTATCATTTTGAAACAAATTGTAGTCGTCAGCCCGCACAGATTCAATAAGATGCTCAATATCCTTTTCCGGAATAAGAAATTTACGAAGAACCCGAGAGAAAATTTCGATGGAGGTTTCGATGTCGGCCGGAATAACATCATCAGCACCCAGCGCAATCAGTTCCGGGGTTTTTTTAGCATACCTGGAACGTACCAGTAAATAAATGGATTGTGATAATTGGCGAATGGTACCAATAATCGATTTTGCTGCTCTGGGATCACTGATGGCCAATACAACTGCCCGCGCATACTTTAAATTTACAAGATTGAGCATATGTGCCTGTGTCGCATCCCCAAAAAGAATGGGAATTCCCTTCTTTCTTTCGTTGCGCACTGTTTCTGCATTCATTTCCAAAACTACAAATGGAATATTACTAAACTGTGCTGCTTTTGCCAGATTTGCCCCATTCACACCATAGCCGATTATAACCAGATGGTTACTTAATTTAATTGGTTTGGTTTTCTCGCCTTTCTGGTTAATAGTTGATGTGTTTTTACTTATTTTTTTGCCAAGCCGGGTACGAAGAAAACGATAAGTAAAATGCTCTGAAACCATGATAACAAAGGGAGTCAGTAACATAGAGACAATACTAACTGAAAGAAAAATTTGGTTTAAATCGTTGCTAAGAAGTTGATTATTGAGCCCGATTTTAGAAAGAATGAATGCGAACTCACCCACTTGAAAAAGTGAAAAACCGGTAAGTAAAATTGTACGTGCAGGATATTTTAAAACAGCAACAGCTGCTGCTGCGATTGCAGTTTTCACTAGCAGTAATCCCAAAACAATCAGCATCACAAAACCTGCATGATTAAGAAAAAAATGAAGGTTTAACATCATCCCTACCGAGATAAAAAAGAAACTGGTAAATAACTCCCGAAAAGGAAGAATGATTGTGGTAGCCTGATGGCTATATTCTGATTCAGAGATAATCAGACCCGCAAGAAAGGCTCCCAGTGCAAGCGAAAGTCCTGCTTCGTTGGTTAAAAAGGCTATCGCAAAACAAATTGTTATCGTGGTAAGCAGAAAAAGTTCCTTACTTCTGGTTTTTACAATGGCGTACATAAGTTTTGGTATCAAATAGCGCGCACTGAAGAAAGAAATTCCAATAATTCCAATAGATTTAAGAACAAGGATGATAATACTCATCGTAACATTGGTCGACTGTCCGGCAAGGATTGGGGTAAACAGCATCATGGGAACTACAATTATATCCTGGAAAATCAATATGCCCAGTGCATTCCTGGCATGTGGCGAAGTCGTTTCATTTCTGTCCTGAAAAACTTTTAATACAATTGCCGTACTCGACAAAGAGAAAAGAAAACCAACAAACAGGGATTCATTCCAGGAAAGCCCCAGGAGGAAACAAATGGCTCCGGTGACTATAATGGTAAGGGCAACCTGAAGAAAACCACCAATAAAAACAGTTTTTTTTATGGATACCAGTTGTTTTATCGATAATTCCATGCCAATTACAAACAGAAGGAAAATAACTCCGATTTCAGAGATTGCATCAACTGTTTCCACTGCTTTGACCAAACTAAATCCAAAAGGACCAATAATAATTCCGGTAATCAGAAAACCAATAATGGACGGAATTTTAATACGTTGAAGAAGGAATACAATGACCACGGAAAAGGCCGACAGGATTAAGAGATCTTGTAGCAGGTAATGGTGCATAGAATGAATTAAACGGTAAAAATAGTTTTATTTATGTTCTACCCAGATCAGATCTGCAGTGTTATAGCCGATACTTTCAGCAATTTTAAGGTATTTTTGCTTTATGTCCTCTGGAATAGTTGGATTGCGCGACAAAATCCAAAGATATTTAAGGCTTTCACCAGCAACGAGCGCATATTGATAGTCTTCATCAAGTGCGATTACGTTGTATCCTGAATAAAACGGACCGAAAAATGATACTTTTAGCATTGCAACATTTTCGTCGCTTGCAAATTTTGCTTTTCCAATGGCTTGTGCCCATTCTTTTTTCTTATAATTATAACCTTGATTATCGACTTTTATGGTTCCATTTTTATTAAGGCTGTAGTTTGCGGTGGTATTGTTTAGATTCCGTTCAAACCGGAAATCCAGCCGTGCGATTTCATACCATTTCCCCAGGTATTTTGTTTTATGAAAAGGAGTTACAGCTATAGCGCCATGCGGTATAGTTGAGCAGGAAAAAAAAGAAAGTGTCATCAGAACCAAAATTACAATTTTTAATAACGAATGATTTTTCATTGTAAAATTTTTTATAAAGATAAAAAAATCAGCGAAACCGAAGATAAAATTTTTTCTTTTCGCGTTTGGTACTTTCTGTTTTAAAAATATTCTGCCTGGACCACATTTTACTCTTTGTTTGCGGCCTTTCAGAAATAGTGCTTTCTTTTTTTTATATAATCCTTTACATTTGTATCGATAAGCGTGTCTAAATTACGTTGGTTACTAAAAATTCATCTCATGCAAAAATATTTATTCATCGCCGCACTGCTCCTGTGCTCATTATTTAGTTATTCGCAGGAATGGAATTCTGTCTTCTCTACTGCAAAAGTACCTGCTGATGCGAAGGTTACACTGATTTCCTCTGATCTTCAAACTTCAGTTTTTCAGGTTAATGTGGCTGGATATTATTCATCGAAAATTACTATTGCCAATGACGATTATACGGTTTTATCCCTTGGGGGTACTACGCCAATGCTACGGAAGGGAGCTCCCGGAATACCAAAAGTTGCAGTTTCCCTTATAATTCCAGATAAAAATTCGACGGATTATACTATTATTTCATCAAAATATGTGGATGTTAAAAATGTAAAATTAGCACCGTCCAAGGGCAGTTTGAGCCGTGCCATTGATCCTGCCACAGTTCCATATGTTTTTGGTCCCGAGTATGATCAAAATGCTTTTTACCCCGAAAAAATGGTTTCTTTGCAGGAGCCTTATATTCTTCGCGATGTAAGAGGGCAAAGCGCATGGATTTTCCCCTTCCGCTACAATCCGGTAACCCGGACTCTTCGTGTTTTCTATGAAATTATTGTTGAAGTCTCCTCGACAAAGGAAAAAGGAAATAATACGCTCGCACCACACACAAAACCTACTGCTCTGAGCGCTCCATTTAAATCTATTTATCAAACTCAATTCTTAAATGGAACTCAGGTAAAATATACTGCAGTGGAGGAGCAAGGTAATATGTTGATTATTAGTTACCCTGATTTTATTAGTGCTTTGCTTCCATTGGCAGATTGGAGAAACAAAACAGGCCATCCCACAGAAATTGTCAGCGTATCGACAATCGGAGGTTCGGCTGAAATAAAAGCATTTATTGCCAATTACTATACTACGCAAGGCCTGACCTATGTTTTGCTTGCAGGCGATGCAGTACAGGTGCCTCCGGGATACAGTAACGGCGATTCCGATAATGAATACACCTATATTAATGGAAACGATCATTATCCTGAACTATTTATTGGCCGTTTTTCTGCTGAAAACCTCGATCAGGTAATTACGCAGGTTACACGTACACTCGAATATGAACAAACACCCTATAATGTCATCGATTGGCATAGCCACAATATAGGTATTGCATCCAGTCAGGGTACCGGTGATGATAATGAATACGACTATGAACATATCCGCAATATTCAAATTATACTGGAAGATTATACATATACAGTCTCTGAGGAGCTATTCGACGGGAGTCAGGGTGGCGACGATGCACCGGGCAACCCGACACCAGCTATGGTAGCCGCAGATATTGAAACCGGCGCCAGCCTGATAAACTACGTGGGTCACGGTTCCACTACTTCATGGTCAACCTCAGGGTTTAATAATTCTGATGTTAACAATCTTACAAACACCGGAATGCTTCCCTATATTATTTCAGTAGCTTGTGTAAATGGCAATTTTGTAGGTTCCACCTGTTTTGCCGAAGCCTGGCTCCGTGCTACACATAATAATGCCCCTTCCGGCGCTGTAGCGATCATTGCATCTACTATTAATCAGGATTGGGATGAACCAATGGAAGGACAGGATGCCATGAATGATATTCTTGCGGAAGTCTATCCTGCGAATATCAAACGTACTTTCGGCGGTATCACTTTTAATGGCATGATGCAAATGATGGATTCTTACGGCAACAGTGCCTTTGATATGGCTGATACGTGGACAATTTTTGGTGATCCGGCGCTGATGATTCGCACAACACAACCAGTGGCTATGACGGTGTCACATGAAGAAGCGATTTATTTCGGCCTCAACTCTTTTACGGTGCAATGCAACAAAAATGGAGCACTGGCAACTTTAGTTCAGGACGGTGTGATTATCGATACACAGGTCGTAGCTGAGAATGAGGTGACTTTTTCTTTCTCTCCATTTACTGAATTAGGAGAAGTGGATCTCACAATAACTGCTTTTAATACGATTCCTTATATGACAGTTGTTCCAATTATAGGAGGAGCCCCCGGTATGCCATGCAATCCTTCACCGGGTGATAACGCACCTGGAATTTCCTTATTGACGGCGTTTGATTGGGAAATGGAAGTGGGCGGACCTGAGGAGGGCTTTTTATTCTATCTTGGAACTGATAATCCCCCGTCAAATATTTGTTATGGAATTGAAATCACCGAATCAGGGTTTCCTGGAATGTCGCTAAATCCTGAAACGGTTTATTATTGGCAGGTAAAGGCATTCAACGATTTTGGAATAGTAGAAGGCCCGATTTGGTCGTTTACTACAAAACATGCTCCTGATGATGACTTTGAGTCTGGTGATTTTTCTGCCCAAAATTGGATGTTCTCAGGAGATGCAAATTGGATTATTGATAACAGCAGTTCCCTTCATGGAAATTATTCTGCCCGTTCTGGCGCCATTGATGATAATCAGTCATCAACGCTTCGAATTGAAATGGAAAGCGTCTCTTTTGGAACTCTTTCTTTTTGGGTTAAACCTTCATGCGAGATGGAAAACGATTATCTTACCTTCATGGTTAATGGTCAACAAAAAATGATTTGGACTGGTCAGCCGGAAAATTGGGTGGAATATACCTATTTTGTAGGTCCAGGGCCCTTTATTTTTGAATGGATTTATTCAAAAGACGGCAACGGAAATATTGCCGGTGAAGATTGTGCCCGTATTGATTTTGTGTACTTTCCTCTTATGGCTGCTACAAGCTGTATAGCAGGGGAGGATCAGGTTATCTGTTCGAATGACATTTTACAACTTGATGCTGTCGCTTACAATTATAATGATGTGATTTGGACTACCTCCGGAGACGGAGTTTTCAGTGATGCTACTGTCCTAAACCCTGTCTATATTCCGGGTGAAAATGACATTCAGGATGGAACTGCCTTATTAACATTAACGGCGATGGGCATAACCGGAAATGTTTCTGATGATATGGAGGTATCCTTTATCCCTGCCCCAGAAGTATTTGCAGGTAATTTTTCTGTTTTATGTGCCAATGCGGTACTTATGCTTGACTCTGCACAAGCCGAACATTATACCTCACTGATTTGGTCGACATCAGGTGATGGGGTTTTTTCTGATCCTGCAGTGACCCACCCCGAATATTATCCTGGACCAGAGGATATTGCATCCGAAAGTATTATTCTTACCCTGACAGCATCTGGCAATACGCCTTGCACTGAGGTTTCGGATGAATTACTGATTTCAATAATACCCTTGCCGGAAACCCCTGAAATACCTCAAGGGCCTGAAGTAGTTGATTTATTTTACATTTCTGAGTCCGTTTATTCCATCGAACCACTGACTAACATATCTGCTTATGAATGGGTTGCCGAGCCTGAGTATGCTGCAGTTTTGCAACCTGTTGAGGACGGCAGTTCAGTTATTGCTCAATGGAATAACGATTATGAAGGAGAAGTAATCCTGACTGTACGGGGACATAATTCATGCGGGGAAGGAGAGTATTCTGAGGGATTGGAAATAGTAATCGGAAATACCGTGGGGATTTTTGCTCAGAACAATAAATTATCGATGTATCCTAATCCGACCGAAGGTTATATATATGTCACTTTCCCTTCGGGTGTGTTTTCCCGGATCATAGTCTTTTCCCTTACAGGGGATCGTCTTTTAGAAAAATCAATTGGTGCTGAGGCCATTCAAGAAAACATCGATCTACGCCAACTTTGCAGTGGAGTATATTTTATTACATTAAATGGAGATAATCACAAGGTTACGAAACGCTTACTGATAAAATAGATTAACAGGTTGTTTTAAGTAATCCCGTTTCCAGTTATTTACTTAATAAGTGGACGCGAATACCCGTAGTAGAATACACTGATAATCAAGAGTAATACCGCTGCGATTTTGCCCCAGTTGAAGGAAGAAAATTGTTTTTTTACTT
>Ga0265295_1007941_pt1 | contig 11958 bp, 15 predicted proteins | sample Munlansysbiofilm_FD_192503 | JGI IMG/M metagenome (GOLD analysis project Ga0265295, IMG submission 192503) | Leachate microbial communities from a municipal landfill in Southern Ontario, Canada - Methane capture system biofilm | ecosystem: Engineered > Solid waste > Landfill > Unclassified ... | reverse complement strand
ATGAGTTGCGATTTTGAAAACGGTTTAACCAAATCGGCACTTTTTTCACTCGAAATATAAAAAGAACGTGCATCGCCGGGCACTTTTTCATCGCGTATAACGATATCGCAATGTTTTGTCGTACACAAATATTTTGCCAAAAAAAGCTCCAAAGATTTTTGTAACAACGGAGACTTACATTCAACTGCCACCTTCATCTCTACCCTTTTAAATGATAATCGATACTATAGCGCAAATCCTCGTCCAAATCCAGAATATTGGACAAAATCCACTCCAAATAGCCGCGATCGTACGCCGCTATCTCTTCGATGGTGCGCCCTTGGTATTTGCCGAAAGGAAGCTTATGCAAAAGTATTTTCCGCTCCAAGAGTGCTACCATTTTTTCATGGCATGTGTCTTCTAAAAGATACTCGTACAAAAGTTTCGTCACCAAAGCATCCCCCAAAGCGTTGTGCGGCGTCACACCATCTTGCATGCCACATGCCAAGCATTCGGACGGCTCTTGTTTGTACAGCTTCAGCTCGTAACGCAAAAACTGCAAAGAGAAAAATTCACATTCCGGAATAAGAGCGCGCGTTAGGCGCAGCGTGTCGATCGTCTCGCCTGCAAACTCGTAACCGCATGCCATAAGTTTTTGCAGATCAAACGGAGCATTATGGGAAACTATCGTCGTGGTTTTAGAGTTATGTTTTTGCAAAAAAGCGTACACTTCGCTCTCTAGCAACTTCGGCTTGCCGCGCACCATTTCGTTTGTGATATGATGGATGGCAGACGCCTGAGGAGGGATCTTTTTGCCTTCGTTGAGAAGTTCGTACATGGCATGGAGCGTTCCGTCTGTTTCTACGCCGATAAGACCGACGGAACAAATTTTTGCATCCTCTTCCAGCCCCGTCGTCTCGAGATCCAAAAAAATCAGCATCGCTGCATTCTCACTTTTTTGCATCGACTCCCAAGCAACATAAAAGAGAGATACCCCGCCAAGAGAATCAGCCCGTAAAGCATGTATATGTTAAACCATCCAAAAGCCCCCTCTTTGTCATAAAAAACAAAAAAGAAAAGAGCCAAAAACAACGACAGCGCGGCAACAAGCCATAAGAGCAGCATGAACCATTTACGCCACACTTTTACGATATCTCTATCTCCTATAACCTTCAAAGGTTCGCCGCTTTGGCATGAGAGCAACCTTAACCTGTAACCACCGATGCAAGTATTAAAAATCGTTTTAAGCCTAAAAAAGAGTGTTCCCAAGATGCTAACGCTCCATGCCACGCCGAGCCAAAAGAAAAAAACGCTCCAAAGCGCCTCTTTTATCTGCACATCTATCTGCGGAGCCCCCTGATACAAATAACTCCCCAACGTAAAAAACAAAGCCAGAATTACGGCGCTCGCAGAGCTGTAAAGCGTCACAAAAAATGCCCACCTCGCCCAAAGCAAAAAATAAAACTTAAACATTTTCGGGCTTAAACCCCTCAAGCATCTCGTGGTAATGCTCCAACGTCATAAAACTTTTCTCGAATCTATAGCGCAAAACAAATTCAATCACTTTATTTTTAAGTACCTCATCGACGTTCTGCGCCCTGCCGTAGTACCCCAAAGAGATATTCGATGCTTTAATCACGGCATGTTTGTCGTAACCGATCGCTAAAATTTGTAAATATTTCCCCTCTTTGACCTCGCCGAGGTTCTCTTTATTCAGAGATGCACCCGAGAGGTTGACCGCTTTAAATTCAAAAAGTTTCTCGAAACTTTCCACTTTTTTGTCGATCCCGATTTCGCCGTAGAGATTTTTTAAAATTTCTAAATTATTCTTCCTTGCCAACTCATAACTCGAGATTTTATTGGTCAAGTTTTTTAATCTGTCTAAAGCTGAACTCATGATGCTTCCTCATATAATTGACGAAAAAAATGCCTATTGTATGCGATTATATCCCAATTCCCATAGAAAAAAGATATAATGGCGCCACTTAAACTAAAATTTAACTACCAATATTATATTGCAAAGAGACCGATGGATTACTTACAAATAAAAGGGGTTAAATCCCTCAACGGAACGATCAAAATTTCAGGTGCAAAAAACGCTTCGCTCCCTCTTATAGCGATGACTATCCTTGCAAAAAACAAAGTCAAAATCAAAAATCTCCCTCAAGTCGCCGACATCAAAACCCTTTTGAAACTTCTCTCAAACCTCGGTGCAACCTGCGAGATGCAAAACGATGCGATGGAAGTCGATACATCGACCCTCACCCAAACCAAAGCGACCTACGACATCGTCAAAACGATGCGCGCTTCTATTTTGGTACTCGGTCCCATCCTTTCGCGCTTTGGACACTGTGAAGTATCGCTTCCGGGGGGATGTGCCATTGGGCAGCGCCCGATCGATCTGCATCTTAAAGCACTAGAGCAAATGGGAGCCAAGATAAACATAGAAGCAGGGTACGTACAAGCAAATGCCCCTAAAGGCTTAAAAGGGTGCGACATCATTTTTGATAAAATCACCGTCACGGGAACTGCCAACATCGTCATGGCGGCAGCTTTGGCAAAAGGGGTTACCACCATCACCAACGCCGCACGCGAACCCGAAGTGGTGCAACTCTGCGAAATCTTAAACGCAAACGGGGTAAAAATCGAGGGGATCGGCAGTGCTTCGCTAAAAATCCACGGCACAAACGGCAAACTTATCGACATCGACGAGTTTAGCATCATCCCCGACCGTATCGAAGCGGGAACCTATCTGTGTGCCGCGGCGATTACCAAATCTACTTTGACGCTTGAAAACGTCGAACCGTCCCACTTGGGCGCGGTGATAGCAAAACTCGAAGAGATGGGATGCAAATTTTCTATTGCCCCCCAAACCATGACGATCCACCCTGCTAAAACCTTAAAGCCGATCAAGATCATCACCCAAGAGTATCCGGGGTTTCCGACCGATATGCAAGCACAATTTTTGGCACTTGCCACACAAGCAAACGGCACTTCTATTATAGAAGAGCGTCTCTTTGAAAACCGTTTTATGCATGTGAGCGAGCTTCAGCGTATGGGCGCAAACATCACCCTAAGCGGCAATATTGCGACCGTAGTGGGCAAAACAAAACTCAGCGGCACCGATGTCATGGCAACCGATCTGCGCGCTTCGAGCGCACTCGTGCTTGCGGCTTTGGTCGCCGATGGAATCACCAACGTCCACCGTATCTACCATCTTGACCGCGGGTATGATTCTTTGGAGAAAAAACTAGAGAATGTGGGAGCTAAAATAAAAAGGTTGCAAGAGTAAATCTAGCAAACCTCTTGGCACATGCCAAGGGATTAATCTTTAAAAATCACCATCTCATACACCGATTTCTTCGTGACAAGCGCTTTGTCGGGGGAAACGGAATGGGTACTTCTGGCTTTTGCTACCTCGTGTCTGAGTGCTGCGATCTCTTGTTCCATATCGTCCACATTGTCTTTAAGACGCAAGATAATATCTACCCCCGCCAAATTCACACCCAGATCACGCGTCAGACGCAAAATCAATTTGATCTTGTCGATATCACGCTGAGAATAGAGGCGGATACGCCCGTTGGAGCGTGAAGGTCGTATAAGGTTCTCCCGCTCGTATTGGCGCAACGTCTGGGGATGGATATCCAAAATCTTCGCCACGATGCTTATAAGGTAAACCGGCTCGTCGTATTGATGTATCATCGTCTCCTCCTATTATGATTTGGGTAGTTTTTCTTTAAGCATCGCAACCAAAGCCGAATCAAGCTCTTCCGCCTTTGGAAGCACGATGTTGGCTTTGAGATACAAATCGCCGCGCACCTTTGTTTTACGGTTCATCGCACCCATCTCTTTGACACGAAATCTCTGTCCATTTTTGGTATTTTGCGGTACCGAGAGTTTGATCTCTTTCTCTAAGGTTTGCACACTCACTTTATCCCCGAAGAGTGCGGCATAAAGGGGTACGTCGAAAGTTTTGACGATATCGTCCCCTTCGCGTACATATTCGGGATTGGACGCTACCGTAATAATAAGAAACAGATCCCCCGCAACGCCCCCTTGCGCATGACCTTTACCTTTGACACGCATCTTTTCACCCGTTTTTACACCCGCAGGAATTTTGATGTCAAAACGCTCGCCATTGACCGAAACCGAGTGTGATCCTCCCAAAATGGAGACGCTAAAAGGGATCGTAACGTTTGTTTCTATATCAAGATTTGGGCGTTGTTGTTGCTGGAATCCGCCAAAACCGCCCCCTCCAAAAGAGCCGCCAAAGCCCGACGAACCGCCGAAGCCTCCAAAACCGCCGCCTGAGAACATCTGCCGTAAAATCTCGTCCAAATCTGACGCACCGCCGCCGTGGGCGCGGCTAAAATCGTGGAAATTCTGCCCTCCGAACATCCCATCGCCGTAACGGTCGTACTGCGCTTTTTTCTCTTTGTCGCTAAGTATCTCGTACGCGGCGTTTATCTCTTTGAATTTATCCTCCGCATCTTTCTCTTTATTGACGTCGGGATGGTATTTTCTCGCTAATTTTCTATACGCTTTTTTAATCTCCGCTTCGCTTGCGTTTTCAGAAATCTCTAACGTTTCGTATAATGATTTACCCATAGTTGTTTCCTAAAATAAATATGTTTTATTAAGCGAAATTGTATCACAAAAGTTGAGTGGATGTCAATCAATGTTATACAAGAGAAACAAAAAAACTTTAGACTAAGAATGAAAAGAGGAGCGTAGATTCAAGGCGCCTAGCGAGGAAGCGTACTCATGTACGTGACGAGCGTAGCAACGCCGAAGATGCGCTGCTATTTTCATTCTTAATGCAAGAAGTGGCGAACTTCGGAGAAGTAGAGCGACATGCCAAACTCGTTCGCCGCTTCGATGATCTCCTCATCTCGAATAGACCCGCCCGGCTCGATAACCGCGCTCACGCCCGCCGCCGCCGCCGCGTCGATAGAATCTCTAAACGGGAAAAACGCTTCGCTCGCTAACGCCGCGCCGCGTACGTCAAGCCCCATCTCTTTGGCTTTTTTAAGCGCACATTGGCTTGCATCGACGCGCGAGGTCATCCCCATGCCGACCGCTACCATTGCGGAGTTTTTCACGTAAACGACACAGTTGGATTTTGTCAGAGAAGCTACTTTGTATGCGATTTCCATATCTTTGAGCTCTTGCGCACTTGCCGCTTTTTTACTCATAAGTTTTGCGTTTTTCACCTCATCGTCGCTTACTTTGTCTGCATCTTGGTACACAAACCCGCCGTCGATATGTTTGAAATCTTTTTTGTCGTCGGCTAAAACCAATCTATCTGCACCCATCTCGAAAAGTTTAATACGTTTTTTACTTGCGAACACCTCTTGCGCCTCTTCAGTGATGCGCCCCGCGATAATAACCTCCAAGAAAATCTCGTTCATCTTCTCTGCAAGCGCTTTCGTTACCACGCCGTTGACCGCTACTACCCCGCCGAAAGCCGAAACGGGATCGCATTTGAGTGCCTCCGTATAAGCCTCGATTAAATCGTCTTTGATGGCAAAACCGCAAGGGTTTCCGTGTTTTGTGATACACACTGCGTTGGCATCGCCAAATGCCGAGGCGATCTTCACCGCGCCGCTTAGGTCGTTTAGGTTGTTAAAGCTCGCTTCCCCTTTGAGGGTTTTAAAGTTGTTTGAGTAATGGTTGTCAAACTCGTACAATGCCCCTTTTTGGTGCGGGTTTTCGCCGTAACGGGTATCCATCACTTTGCTTCCCACTACGAATTGTTTTGCGCCGAAACCGTTGTTAAAACGCTCGTTCATGTAATTGGCGATCATGCTGTCGTATGCCGCCGTATGCTCGTAGGCTTTAATCATAAAGTTGCGTCTAAATTCCAACGTATTTTTTTCGTTTTCGATCGCATCGATCACGCTTGCGTAATCGCGCACGTCGGTTACGATAATGACGCTATCGAAATTTTTTGCGGCAGAGCGCACCATTGCAGGTCCGCCGATGTCGATATTTTCGATGATCTCTTCAAAATCATCCGTTTTCTCTATAGTCGCTTTGAAAGGGTACAAATTGACACATACCAAATCGATCGCTTCTACGCCCAACTCTTTGGCTTGATCCAAATGCGATTGTTTGTCGCGGCGATGTAAAATCCCGCCGTGTACGAAAGGATTCAACGTTTTTACGCGCCCCTCAAAACACTCGGGGAATTTCGTAACCTCATCAATTTCTATGGCATGTAAGCCGTTTTCGACCAACATTTTGTAAGTTCCGCCCGTAGAGATAATCTCGTATCCGTTTTTTACCAAAGATTTACAAAAATCAACCACGCCGCTCTTGTCGCTTACGCTTACCAATGCTCTTTTTTTCATTTCTTACCTTGTGAGAATAAATTACGAAATTTTAACCTATTTGAGATAAGAAAATGGTAAACTCTACAAAATCAAAAAAGGTGTCACGAATATGAAAAATATTGCTATTTTATGTTCCGGCGGAGACGTTTCAGGGATGAACCCCGCTATCAAACATTTTGTCGAATACTCTCTAAAAAAAGGGCTTATCCCTTATCTTGTTTATGACGGATATGAGGGGCTTATCGATAACAACATCAAAAAAGCAACCTATAACGACGTAGCGGGGATTATGATTCGCGGCGGTACGGTGATAGGGAGTGCGCGCAGCAAACGTTTTATGCAAAGCGAATTTCGCGCGCAGGCAAAACGCAACCTCGATGCGCACAATATCGATATGCTCGTAGTTCTCGGCGGCGACGGTTCGTTTCGCGGGCTTCATACCTTCTACAAAGAGCACGGCATCAAGTTTTGCGGCGTGCCCTCTACCATAGACAACGACATCAATGGAACCGATTACTGTCTGGGGGTCGATACCGCGCTTAATATTATCAAAGTCGCCATCGACGCCGTGCGCGATACAGCGGCATCGTTTCGCCGTGCCTTCGTAATCGAGACGATGGGACGCGACTGCGGCTACCTCGCACTCGTCTCCCACCTCACTTCAGGCTCCGAACTCTGCCTCATCCCCGAACTCCCATACAACCTCCAAGATTACAAAGAGGAGTTTCAAAAGCAGATCAAAAACGGGCGCCGCTACTTTCTTGCCATCGTCTCCGAGGGGATCAAGCAAGATGCACAGGAGATCGCCGAGTGGTTTGAAAACGAAGTGGGGATCGAGTCGCGCGTAAGTGTTTTGGGGCATATCCAACGGGGAGGCAATCCAAGTATTTACGATCGGCTCATGGCATACAAGTTTGTCAACTATGCAATCGACGGACTGCTTGGCGAGCATGATGAGAGCGTCATCTGCTACACGAAACAAGGGTTTGTGTATCGAGCCATCGACGAGGTTGCAGGGCATATTAAGCCCCTTGACCCCGAACTTATCTCCTACCTTTCCTAGAGTCTTGGCATGTACCTTTTAAGCTACTATGTTCCCTCACATGCCAAAGAAATAACCAAAGAAGCGCTCTTTGCTATAGGAGCGGGGATGTTTGAAAACTACGAACAATGTGCTTTTGAAACCCTCGGCACGGGGCAGTTCCAACCCGTGCGCGGCGCCAACCCACACATCGGCACGCTCGACGTGCTTGAGCGAGTCGAAGAGTACAAAGTAGAGATGATCTGCCCCGACCACCTCATAGCCAAAGCGGTCGCAACCCTCAAAGAGGCACACCCCTACGAAGAGGTCGCCTACGGGGTTTTTAAGATGGAGGAGTTTTAAGTTAATAACGAGAACTCTCTTCTTTAAAGTTCTTCGTTTTCTATCGATTGGAGTAGAGCGATTATTTTAGCGTCCGATATACTCTCTTGATCTGATTTTGAATAGATTGTTAAGAGATAAACACTAGATGCTTTGTCCACGTAATAGGTAACCACTCGAAAGCCTCCGCTCTTGCCTGTCGGTACACTTGAGTTTGGAATTCTTATTTTATAGCAGTTACCGAATAGATGCACCCCTTCGTAAGGATCTTTTTCCAGCCGAGTGACTAACGTTACAATATCGATTTTGATTTTTTTATACTTTTTGGCAAGTTTTTTGGTATTTTTCTTAAATTCATCAAGAACTAAGACGTTATAACTCATTTAAAAAATCTCTTGCTCTCTGAGGCTTCACATTTCCCTGCTTCACCTCTCTTAGCTCCTCTAAGGACGTTCTAAGACTTGCTAAGACGTCTATATCGTCCGAATCGATTCTCTCAATAGATACACCGTCATTTTTAAAATGTTGCAGCATCCAAAAAATTTTCTCGGCAATGCTACCGTCTTGAATTTCTATATTAAGCCTAGTCATCACCGTAATCCTTTATTTTTCTTTTCGCATTATAACAAAAGCTCGTAAAATGCTTCTAACCCGACATGCCAAGGTGCGCAAAAGACTCTTCTCTAATTCCCCAAGCGTTTGAGTGCCTCTTCTTTATCTAAGTCATGATTAAAAACAGGCGCTTTTTCATCAACTTTTTTTACTAATTCGTTTTTAAACTCCGTAGCCGTATGCCCCGTTTCATGCGAGTAAACGATATATATCCCCACAACCAAACCTATAAACGCCATAACCCCGTGATTTGTTCGCAGCATCGAAAATACAAAAAACGCTATGAGCAACAAAGCCCCGTAATACATCATTCCGTCCATATCTTACTCCTTTGATCAACTATTGCACAAGCTTTCATTTTTTTTCATTATTATACATACTTCAGGCAATATCTTGGCATGTTGCATCTAAAATTAGACTTCTTTCATAACCCGTAAACTTGATTCCGTCTCGCGTACGGAATGACGGAGTAGACCATCTTTCGTCACCCTGAACTCGATTCAGGGTCTAGGTTTTGCAACAACTCTATTGTAGTAAATGCAGGAGCAACGAAAATTTTTCACTTCTCCGCCCTTGGCATGCCAATAACTTCGCCATTCTCGATGCAATAGGCACTCAGCATCCCGTAGCCTTCCTCTTTTTTATAGCAGCCCGTATCGACGTTGGCGTAATTGTTTGCCTCGTCTATGCCAAAGGGTTGCGGGGTGTGTCCGAAGACGTTAAAGATTCTAACGTTTGCATCGGGGTTGCGTCGGCTTGTTGTAGCGGTTTTATGGAACATGCCAAACATCGCTTCGCTGTTGCGCAGTTCCCATACGCTCCCTAGCGGGGCGTGGGAGACGACTACGCTCAACCCGTTTTTTTGCAACGGCAACTCCAAATAGGTAGGCAATCTCTCCATCCATGCCATATCCTCCTCAAAAACCTTAAGCGCCTCTTCGAACTTTTGTACTTTTTGGTAGGTTGTACCTTTTTTTTCCAAAAGCCCATAGGAGAGCAAAGCTTCAATGCCGCCGTTGCTGCACCAAAAGTTTCCCAGATCGAGCATCGAGTCGTTGCGGTACGCTTCGACAACCAAGCGCCCGTAGGTAAACATCAGCTCTTCATGGTTCCCCATTACGCAGGCATATTTTCCCTCCCGCACGAACGCTACCACTTCGCGACTCTGCATCCCTCGGTCTATCAAATCACCCACAAATAGAAGCGTAGCATCTTCGGGGAGCTGTTTGATAAGTGCGCAAAGGGTTGCATAGTGGCCGTGAACGTCGCCTATGACATAGTGCATCGCAGTCACCTTTTGAATTTTTTTCGGAAGATTATAGCAAGAAAAGAGGCTTGGCATGTAGCTCTTTAGAGTTGCAAAAACAGCTTCTCACCCTTATGCCACTTCGCTCTTTCGTTGCAGAAGGTTTTGTGATTGCATTTTTTCGTGGAGAGATTCGGCACTGAGTTCCAAAGAGTTTTTCCAGCACAACGCACCGAAATCTATAAAACAAGATTTAAAATAGTTCCTATCTCGCAAAGGTTGCGTCAAGACGGTTTGCTTCTCCAAGAGATAGGAAAAATCAAAAACGCCGAATGTTTCGTTTGAAAAATGAAGTTCCAAAGTGTAATCGTGAAGGTAAACGATTTTTACGAGACTAATCATTATCTGCTCCTTGAATTTTTTCTAACGGCTCAAAGTTTTGCGCAAGTTCCCAATCTTTATAGAGTTCACTTTGATGGTTTACGATCCATTCCGATACAAGTTTTTCTGCTTTTTTAGGCAGTGAACCTTTGAGAATAGCGCCGTTGTCTATGCTCATAAGCGCGACATACCCTTGATACTCTACATGAATATGTGCAGGGGGATAATCGTCGTGATACATGCGAATAGAGATACCGAAAAAGTAGGAAATCACGGGCATATATCGCAACCTTTTTATATAGCATTCCGACAATTATAACCAAAGTAGTGCAAAAAATCTTGGCATGTAGCGCTTTGCCACATGCCATAGAAATAGTAAGAAATCTTAGAGGTCTCTCTCGATCGCTCTTTTGAAGGTGTTGTAGTGGTTGTCTTGAAGCTGCGTCATGCTCATGGAAACATCGTTGATGACCACTTTATCGCCGCCGATTGTTCCGATTTTTTCACATGCCAAACCGCCTAGCATCGCTTCGAATGCCGCTGCATTTTCGGGTTTAACCTCGATGATAGCACGTGAGAAACTCTCTGCAAAAATGTCGCGCGGATCGTTTACGCTCATTTTGACGTCACATCCAAGACCGCTAACAGCCGCCATTTTAGCTAAAGCTATCGCCACGCCGCCGCTGCTTGCGTCTTTTGCACATGCCAAGAGATGTTTTTTATTTGCTTCGATCACCAAATCCCAAAGAGCAAGCTCTTTTTTGTAGTCGATTTCAGGGAGTTCGCCTGCGACTTTGCCGCAAATCTCTTTCATATAAAGCGACCCGCCGAACTCCGATTTTGTCTCGCCTACAAGGTAAAGAAGGTTCCCTTCTTTTTGAAAACTCGACATAAGAACGTTGTTTTGATCGTCGTTTACCCCTACCGTAGCGATGGAAGGAGTCGGGAATACCGATACCCCGTTTGTTTCGTTGTAAAGCGAAACGTTTCCGCCGATTACGGGAGTGTTAAGCTCGGCACATGCCTCTTTGATCCCCAAACATCCTTGTCCGAACTGCCACATAACTTCAGGGTTTTCAGGGTTTCCGTAGTTCAAACAGTCGGTGATCGCCAAAGGTCTCGCCCCGCTCATCGCCACGTTTCTGCCCGCTTCAATAACCGCAGCCGCCGCACCCCCTTTAGGGTCGATGTAGCAGTAGCGCACGTTACAGTCCGCACTCATCGCAAGCGCTTTGCCGTTTTCTTTGACGCGGATCACCGATGCATCAAGCATCCCGCCTTTTTTGATCGTGTTTGTTTGTACCATAGAGTCGTACTGCGTGTAGATCCACGATTTATCGACCACTTCCATCGATTTCGTGAGCTTCTCAAATGCCTCTTGGTTAGAAACTTTTGCAAAATCGTCGATCGTTACCTCTTTGATAGCCGCCAAATATTTCGGCTCGCTCATCGGGCGGCGTAATACGGGCGCTTCTTCGCTCACAGGATCGACCGGAACCTCTGCACACTTTTCACCGTGCCAGAAAAGTTCCATTTTCCCCGTATTAGTTACCTCACCGATAACCGCAGCATCCAGATCCCATTTTTCAAAGATTTTTATAATCGCCTCTTCGCTCCCTTTTTTTGCACAAAGGAGCATACGCTCTTGGCTTTCTGAGAGCATAAATTCATACGGTTGCATCCCCTCTTCGCGCGCAGGAACACGGTCTAGGTGCATAATCATCCCGCTTCCCGAACGCCCCGCCATCTCAAACGAAGAAGATGTCAGACCCGCCGCACCCATATCTTGGATACCTACAACGTAGTCTGTTTTAAAGAGTTCCAGACATGCCTCTAAAAGAAGTTTTTCGGTAAAAGGGTCACCCACTTGTACCGTCGGGCGAAGCGATTTTGACTCCTCGGTAAAGCTGTCGGAACTCATAACCGCACCGCCCAGACCGTCGCGTCCCGTTTTTGCACCTACGTAGATTACGGGGTTGCCGATACCGTCCGCTCTTCCGTAGAAAATCTCATCGCTTTTTGCAAGACCAAGCGTAAACGCG
>Ga0265295_1007940_pt1 | contig 11960 bp, 8 predicted proteins | sample Munlansysbiofilm_FD_192503 | JGI IMG/M metagenome (GOLD analysis project Ga0265295, IMG submission 192503) | Leachate microbial communities from a municipal landfill in Southern Ontario, Canada - Methane capture system biofilm | ecosystem: Engineered > Solid waste > Landfill > Unclassified ... | reverse complement strand
ATATTCCCGTTGTTCTAATCTTGATTCTTGTTTTTGGAGGATGCCCAAAATCTATACCCCAACAAGAAGCTCAGTCTTCTACTTCCTTTAGAAAAGATGGAACCCTGCAAATAAATGGTTTAGATGGCAATCTCAAAGCCTCTTTCGACATTGAAATTGCCGAAAAAGAAAAGGAACTGATGCAAGGCTTGAAATACCGAGAAAACATGGAAGATAATCAAGGTATGCTGTTCATTTTTAACAATGTAGATTACCATTCCTTTTGGATGCAAGATACATACCTCAGTTTGGATATGATCTTTATTGACCACCACAATCAAATTATTAGCATTGCGAAAAATACAAGTCCCTACAATGAAGAACCAATATTCCCCGAAAAACCAAATCAATATGTATTGGAAGTAATGGCCGGGACATGTGATAGATTAAATATTGAAATAGCGGATGAAGTAACATGGCAAAAAAACTAATTATTCCCCTATTGGGATTACTCTTATTGTGGGGCTGCAAAAGCAAACCAGAAAGCAGCGATGTGAATGTGCCTCCCCCTCTTGAGGCTAATGAAGAGATATACGAACCAGAGGAAGAAAGTCAAACCCTTCAAGAGACTGATCTGATGAGCTATGAATACAATTGGAGCAAATCTGATGATATGCCCGATGTTGTAATCATAATCGACGATTTTGGCAATAGTGCCGGGCAACTTTTAGAGGATTTTGCCGATCTTCCCAAAGAGATCGTTTTTGCAGTACTTCCAGACCTTCCTCATACCAAAACTGCAGCTAATTTGGCAAGCCAAAAAGGGCATGAAGTAATAATCCACATCCCTATGGAAGCCGAAAATAGTAGTATTAGCCCGGGTGAGAAGTATATTTCTCAAAATATGCAAGAGAGAGATATTGAAGATGTTTTAAACAATTTCATCAAGCAAATGCCCATGGCGATTGCAGCCAATAACCATATGGGCAGTGCTACCACCGCCAGTTTGCCTACAATTACTGCCGTACTCAGCCATTTGGCCAATAAAGGACTTTTCTTTATTGATAGTGCCACTACCTCAAAAAGCGCAGTATATACTGCCGCTAAAAATCTGGGGATCTTTAGCACCCGAAGAGATATCTTTTTGGATGTTCCGGATAACAGTGACGCTACTTTGGCTTCGAAGATACAAAGTATGGGAAAATACAAGGGGCGTAAAGAACCCATTGTAATTATTAGTCACTGTCACAATAGGGAAAAACTTGAAGCTTTACGCAAATTCATCACTCAAATAGAAGCGATGGGATTACGTATAGTGGCTTTAAGAAATGCCTTTCCTTCGGTTCGAGCATAATGTTCCATGAGTATTTAGCGTGGTTGTTGCAAAATTTCCTCAAGCTCCAAAAAGTGCTCTGATTTTCCTTGACAGGAAGACTATGTGCATCATACTGACCCAAAGAGGTAGTGAATGAAGAATTACATATTAATCATAATCCTGTTTGCAGGTCTGATTTCATCAGCATGGAGCATTTCCATATTCGATATTCAGTATACTGCTTTCCCGGGTAATGATAATACATATCCATCACCGTATGTCGGAAAAAGTGTTAGCACAGAAGGCATTGTTACGGCTGTGGATTATAAATCTGATGGTTTCTTTATCTCTGAACCGATAAGTGGTCCATATAGCGGTTTATTGGTTCTTGATCGCAGGAATAATGTCCGAACAGGAGATCGCATCCACATATCTGGTGTTGTACAAGAAAGCTTTGGGATGACCTCTTTACAAAACATAACATCTCTTACCATTCTTGAGCGCAACCATCCTCTTCCCCGTCCCGCTATTCTTACTACTGCTCAAATCACTCACGCTGTTGAAGCGGAAGCCTATGAAAGCGTTTATGCCAAAATTCAATCTTTAAGCAGTTCAAATAAGAAAAGCAGTCGCAATCGTCTGGGTGTAAGCGATGGCACAGGTTTATGCAATATCTCATTGGGTAGTTTTGGAAATATGCCGCTTATTTCATCCAAGAGTTACAGCCAGTTCTCTTCAATTACTGGCATTGTAACCTTTAGTTTTGGCGAGTTTTCTCTTAATCCCATTTCTGTTTCTGATATTGAAATTCACGAACCAGTATCGGTGCAAAACCGCAGCTGGGGAAAAATCAAATCCATCTACAAATAACGAGGTATAATAATGAAAAAGTTCTTCAAAACCATGCTTTTCATCGGCGGTACCGCAGCAGCAGCCCACTTTGGGATGAAGGCTTTCCGTCGAGTTAGCGGAGTGGTTAAACTCTCCAAATCCCTTCCCGAATTTCTTTCTAATGTATATGGTGAATTTCCCAAAGTAGATATAAACCAAACTATGAGCTACATTTCGCTAAAGATTTGTTTTAGTCAGGATATCCTTGATAAACACGATGATATCGAAAATACCGTGCGCGAATATATTGACGATTTCTATCCCGAAGTAGCCAAATGCTCCGTAGATATCGACATTCAAGCTAAGACAGTTGAAGAAGAAGTGGAACCCCCAGAACAAAGCGATGAGGAGCCAGAACAGGAAGCCTAATTTGTCTTGGCTGCTTAACATTTTGGTGGAGTACTTGTTATTCCACCTTTTTTGTATGTAATCTTGTGGTTTTATTACATAAAACACTTATCTTTTTGATATGAAATCATAGATACTGGAGGATACCAATGAAAGTAGTTCACTACGACAATGTTGAACTTGAACCCGTTTATGCCGAAGGAGCTCAAGGAGCTCAGATTCGCTGGCTTATCAGTCAAAAAGACGGCGCTCCGAACTTTGCTATGCGTATGTTTGAAGTAGAGCCCGGAGGTCACACCCCTTATCATCAACACAATTGGGAACACGAACTTTATTGCCTCTCCGGCAAAGGCGCACTCGTTACCGAACGCGGAGAATTACCTTTTGCCGAAAACGATATAATGTATGTAGATCCCGGTATGATGCATGCTTTCAAAAACGTAGGCGAGGATACACTTAAGTTCCTCTGTCTCATTCCGCATGAACAACCGGTAGTTAAGAAAACTCTTAATCCTTTTGCCGATGAAGAAGCTAATAACTGTTAGGATGTACTATGAACAAAACTAATAAAGAATATCTGTATCAACTGCTACGTGTTGCCAGTCCCTCCGGTTTTGAAAGCGATGCTCAAAAGATTACTAAAGGGTATCTGCGTGGAACTTGCGATGATATTTCCAGCGATATAAACGGTAATCTGATCGCTTTTAAACGCGGAAGCGGAGATTTAAAGATAATGATTGTTGGTCATGCCGATGAGATTGGTTTTATGATAAATTACATTGATGATAGCGGTTATGTATACGTAAAACCTTTAGGTGGATTTGATGTAAACTTACTTCCAGGTTTAAGGCTTGACATCCATCATGAAGGCAAAGTAGTTCGAGGAATCATCGGTAAGAATGCCCCACATATGACGCGGGGAGATTCAGATAACCCCAAGCTCAAGATGGAAGATATCTGGATCGATATTGGCGCAAAAGATAAGAAAGACGCCGAAAAAAGGATTAGCATAGGTGATATAATTACCTTCCATAGTGAGATAGAAGAGCTTAGTGAAAACGTAATCGTGAGCAAAGCTACCGATAACAAAGTTGGTGTTTATATTGCGGCTGCAGTTATGAAAGCTCTTGCTAAAACTCAAGTTTCCGCAAACTACTATGCAGTATCTTCTGTGGGTGAAGAAACAACAATGAAGGGCTCTCGCACCAGCTCCTACAAGATCGAGCCGGATATTGCCATCGCTGTTGATGTTACCTTTACTTCTGATGTACCAGGCGCCGATAAAAGGAAATTTGGCGACGTCAACCTGGGTAAGGGACCTGTTCTTGCTTTGGGTGCTGCGCTGCATCCCGGATTGAACAAACATTTGCAAGATATTGCCAAACAACATAAGATTCCTATCCAATTGGAAATTTCTCCCAGCTACACTGGCACCGACGCCGATGCTATTCATGCCCAACGAGGTGGAGTGGCAACTGCAGTACTCAGCATCCCCAATCGCTATATGCATTCGCCTAATGAAATAATCAACTTAGAAGATTTGGATAATGCGGTTAAGCTCCTTACAGAATTTGTTAAAACCGCCAGTGATAAATTGGACTTGAGCAGATAAAGTTCAAACTTCAAATGTATAAGGCACTGTTCCTCATGAGCGGTGCCCTTTTTAATATGCACCCAGCTTTTTATGTCGCAGCAGTATAAAGAATCACCCAAATTTACAAATGGCGATCACCAGTACAAATGGGGATAAAGCCTTGCGTGGTTTGGATCTCCGATTATTGCAAATTGAGCTGATTTCTGACTATTTGTTGACTTTTGGGTTTCGCTCCAAAATGCCCGATTTTTTAATAAGCCGCAAAGAAGTGACAAAACTCCAAAACTGAAATCTATCCAAATCCTGATCCTGATCTATATTTAAGGCTCTTAGATCCGAACAACGATATCTCTACAATCTGAGACCGCCATAATGCAATTCTCAGAACATCATGTATCGATAAAAATCTTGAAACCCGGCTCTTCGAGCAAAACGCCTACCAAGCCTAGCTTCTCTCTTTTCTTTGTCCGTATGTAGAAGCAGGGAAAAATACCTGGATATCCCTTTTATGATCTGCCGTGAAACCAGGACAGATTTTTAGCTCGAAGATACTGAAAAAGCAATATGATTGTACGGGTGCCGTGTAGTAGGGGCGCTTGTTAAAGTGCATTTGAGGTGGCAAGCTCGCTTCTTAATGCAGTTCTGCTGCCTCACTGCACAATGCGGGAGATGGGGTGGCAAGCTCCCGCTTGCCACAAAGGCCGAAGGTCTTTTCTCTCTGGCGACTCCTTCGCCAATGCCAAGCGGGAGCTTGGCAGCCCAGAAGGGGCGGCCCAGTGAGAAGTACCCAAGCGAGGCGACCCAAAAGCTCTGCAACACAGAATGCTTGTGTTAAAGGCAGAATATCTGCAAGAAATCTTGCTCTGCAATCTTGCAGACTTAAATACGTTAAATACTGTATAGCCAATTTTCATAATATCATTATGTCCAACCGAATAACTGCATAGTATGAGCATTGTAATCTTCTGTCTAGCTAAACGAGCATCGAACATATAACAGCAAGATTATCTCCATTATCAAGATTATCAATGGGTTCCGATATATCGGTTATTCCTCCCCTTGAACATAAAGTTATGTTTAAGCTGGGTTAGTCCAGACATCATCGGGCGAGAAGGGATGATGTCTGGATAAAACTTAGGTAATGATTACTTTATCGCTTGAGTGCAAATCTAGAGCCTTTCAGTCAATCGGCACAGAAATTATTCTAAGAGAGCATTGCACATCCACATATATAGCAGATTCATGCACGAGATCTCGGTTTGGTTGGCATTTTCTGATCGTACCTAAGTATTATGGGGGCTCCATGCCCCAATTACTGACGGTTTTTAGAGCAAACAAAAAGCCCTACCAATTTCGGCAGGGCTATATAATGCATATTTTACATGCTTTTACTGGCTATATAGTTTGTAAGTTTGGAAAGGCTATTTACGTAGGATCCAAGTTCGTTGTCGTACCAACCAAATATCTTGGCATGGGTAACAGGCATTTCCAACTGCTTATCTGTTTTCAGCCCTTGTTGGGCTAATGCTTCCGGGGGAAAGCTGATAAATCCGGTTCTGGTATGTGTTTCATGTGCTTCTATCGTGATTGCCGCCAAGCTTCCGATAATATCAGCAGATACATTCTGGCGTTCGCTGAATATCAAAAGATCCTTTTGTGCGCCTTTGGCTGCAGCAGCATAAACATCATTAATTACTTTTCGATTAATTAGCGGTTCACCGAGATCATCAAGCTTTGTATAGAAAGTTACGTTTAGGTTAATCAAGGATACTGTATTTATTGGTATCCTAACGCTATCTGCCATAAAACCGATGTGTTTAATTTCGGGCATCACAAGTTCCAGTGCCTTAGCCGCACCTGTTGTAGAAAGAATAATATTATTGATCACGCTGCGAGATTTTCTTAGATCTGTAGCTCCCGTTTTAGGTACGCTATCCAAGATTGATTGGGTGTTTGTAGCAGCGTGGATTGTACTCATGGAGGCAGTAACAATTCTGGAGGTTAGTGTGCTTTCCAGTAGTGGCTTTATCATATGTGAAAGCCCGGTAGTAGTGCAAGAAGCGGCTGAGATGATATGGTGCTCCGCCGGGTTAAATTCCAGGTGATTTATCCCGTAAATCATCGTTCTGGTATCTGTGGGTGTTTGTGCAGTACCCTTAATCTTGAATGGAGCGCTGCAAATAACTTTGAGGGCACCTGCATCCAGATGACCGCGAAGACAAGGTTTGCCGCCTTCAGAAGCAACCGTAGGATCTAAAAAACTGCCGGTACAATCAACCACTACTTTCACGCCTTCGTTTAACCAATTGATGTCTTTGGGATCTCTGGCAGTACGGAGAATTTTAATCGGAATACCTTCAATCTCAATGATTGGCTTATCTCGATCCAGAATCTTTATTTCTGCTTTACCACCAACCATTCCCCTGAGAAATTTGTGAATGGAGCCATATGTGCTATCCGTTTCAATTACTTGGAGCAGATCATCCAGATCTTTTCCTACGTCACGACCACAATTGACAACAATACCTTCGAAATGTCTCAAGTGGATCTGGTTCCACAGCAAGAGCTTGCCGATCCTACCTAAGCCGTTGATACCCAAGAGGTTCTTGTTCCGTAAGCTGAGGTTCATGCTTGCGATCTCCTTTATCTTTTTATGTTATACTAATGATTGTACACTTTGCAGGGGATGGTGACCTAAATAGATGGTTCCCCCGTTTGCATCTAAAGTAATCTTATCTCCTGCTTTAAGTTCCACATCCTTGATACTACATGTAGAATTCTCCTCATCCACCACCAAATCACGGCAATTGACCACTCCGATCAAGCCCAAACGAGTGGCTGTTACTGCTGCGTGTGACGTTACTCCTCCCCGTGAGGTCAAGAGTCCCTGACATTCAAAGAGCAGCATCATATCGTCCGGTACGGTATCCGGGCGCACCAAAATTAAAGCATCGCCCTGATCTTTGAAACGATCGATATCTTCCTGTTTTATCACAATGATTCCGTTTACTGCACCTTTACCGATTCCGATTCCACTGCCCAGACTTTCCAATTGGGTATCTGTGCTACCCAATACTTGATACTCAGGACTTTTATGAATAATCTGATTACGTGTTTGTAGAATATAGAGCTGCTTTTCAGAATTGCCTTCGAAAGTAAACTCGATCTCCTGATGTGGATAATTATGCTCTACTATCAGTTGTTTAGCATAGCGCAAAAGTCTCTGATACAAAGACGGGAAGTCTTTTTCTAGCGACATATCGCCATCGCGATTAATACGTTCTGCTTCTGAAATTGGTAAAGTATGTACCAGCCCCGCTACTACATCTTCTCCTTGGCTGCACAGAGTAAAATCTCCATTCAAAAAGATTCCGGGCTCCTTGTGCCAATCTGCATGGGTAAAGAGTACTCCGGTTCCACTATCTAAAGAAATGTTTCCCAGAACCATTTTTTGGATAATCACAGCTGTGCCCCATTCTTCAGCAATATGCAGCTTGGAACGATATTTCTTTGCCCGCAGAGTGTTCCAACTATCCAAAACATGGGAGATTGATTTATAGAGCTGACTATAGGGATCCTGCTCCAAGGCAACGTTGTAACGTGCCAGCACCTGTTTATAGTCATCCACCATTTCCCGCATTTGTTGTGGGCTAAATTGGGTTTTTTGCTTAATATCGTAGCGTTTTTTATAATCAATCATCACGTTATCAAATTCATCGCGTGCAATGCCGTAAGCCATTCCCCAGCTTTGAATTAGGCGCCGGTAACAATCCCATGCTGTCCAGCCATAATTAGGACGTAGCGAAAGCTTGAGCGTAATTTCATCTGTGAGCCCAATATTCAAGAAGGTATCCATTGCGCCGGGTAAGCTCATAGGGGCACCTGATCTTACAGAGAATAGTAGTGGTTTTTGGGGATTGCCAAAACCTAGCCCGGTATAACGCTCCATTTTATGCAAGTTTTCCCATAAAAGTTGGTCGAATTCGCTTGAAATATCAGGATGTGTATTGATAATATCCCTATTTCGGAAGAGGTCTGTAGTAATCACAAAACCAGGAGGAATGGGAAATTCATATTGGTGCATACGCTTAAGAAAAAAGGCTTTGGAGCCTAAAAGAACCTGGTTTTCGATGCGGGAGTTACGGGTGTAGAGATGAAAGAATAGACGGTCCGGATCGTAGGACATTAGTTTAACAATATTTTCTTTACTAAACAATCTTCGCATCTCAGTAAGGGATTCTAGGATTCGGGTGATAAAATTGTCCAAACCTTGCACGAGGAAAGATGATGAGAGTAGGTTCCGATAAAACTCTTCGGCAAAGATCTCAGTTCTTGTGCGACTGTCTTTGTCTTCTCTTGCTTTAGTTAATTGATAGTCGTAGAAACGATAATAATACTCATTTACCAATTCATTGACGCTATCTTTGAGCAAATTGAAGATATCCAGATACTGATCTAATGAGAGAGTTGAAACATTTTGCACGGAACTCAGCATTGCCAATGCAGTAGTGAAGGCATCGCTTGTAACCATCTCTTGACGCATGGCAAAATCGTAGATTTCCAGTATACGTACTATTCTACGCATTGTTTTACCATTGATATAGCTTAAGTTGAGTTGCCCAACGCTACGCTCAAAGAGACGGCGAATCACGTTTTCGAGGCGGAATACCATGCCCATTGCTTCAAGTTTAGGTTCTCTGTACATGCCATACATGGATGGAATTCCAGCAGCGATGTGACGCTTGTAATAGATATTTTCCCAGGGACTGGTAGGTTTGGGATCCAAAATCTGAGAGTTCAATCTGCCGATATAGTTAAGCATCTGGCGGATAGAACTGTCGTAATCCCGCCTTGTTAAGCTACTTTTTAAGCGGATTTGTTCATGTCCATCAAAGAAGCTATAACGGGAAAGAAATTTCACGATATCGTAGGGATCCAGATTGTATTTATCTTTTAGCAAAAAATGGCAATAGCAAAGCAGTTTTAGGCGTTTATTAAAATAGTCCTCAGCAAGATTTGCAAAAAGGATTTCTACCTTTTGCCAAGATAGCGAAAGCAATTCGGTATCCGTAAGCTTGTTATTTGCAAGAAAATTATTGGTTACGCGACTTTGCTCTCGAGTTCGTTCATTTATTTCTTGGATGCCTTGCCACACATCAGCCGGGATGATGTTTTGTAATGGTTTGGGATCCAGGGTAATCCAATAGCGCAGAATCCTCTCAATAAGAGTAATGTGGGTATTATTACTCTCTGTGTGAACCTGTTTGCGAAGAAAATGAATCAAGCGGTCTTTTCGTTGCGAGAGTTCATCCAAATTTGTGCTGGCATCGCGAATTTCTCCTTCCGCTCCTATCTCATTGAAAAATACGGGAAACTTGCGTAAGAGGTGTTTGGATTGGACAAATATTGGTGTGATATTTGTGCTCAAAAAGGCTGAAACATCTTTTTGAAAAAGGTCTGTATCCGAAATAAACACACCGTACTTGCTTAGGCTGATAATCGTAAAAGCCAGTAGGTCTTTGTTCTGCAGAGGATTTATTGCAATCAGTTCGAGGAGAATGCGAAGATGTTTTACATGGTTTTTATCTACTTCTGTCTGCCAATCTTCGGAAATTCGCACTTCACCAGGAGCAGTGAACCCAAGATCTATAATGCGGTCTATTATATGCTTATGCAAAGTAGAATTGCTGCCCTTCAACACTGCCTTCCCGATAGTTAATACACAATCCAGCACAATGCTCATGTGGGAAACAGTAAATGGCTTTAAGGTCTCGAAAACAGTATCGATCATATCGTGGACTTCATCCACAGAAAGCTCCAGATACATATCTGCTAATTGCCGATTTAGATCCCACAAGAGATGATCCATCATATCTAGCATTGTGGCTTGTCCCAAAAGGAAAAAGATGTATTGCACCCTGTGGCTAAGCGAAGTAAATTCTCGAATATAATCCCGATGCAGCGTGGCAATCTCTGTAAAGGCGGGAACGATTTTATAATCTTCTGTAGATGTGGCTTGCTCAAGGTAATGCTGCCAATAAGTATAGAACTGAGAACCGGGAAGCTGCGAAAGATCAATTTCTTCTGGTTTATTTTTCAAAGCAAGCAGCCAAGAATTTATATCTGTATTCCTCTGCCAATACTTGAGATTTTCATTCAATATCCGGCGCAAAAGATTAAGGCAAACTTCTTTCTGATGGCATTTTTCGCTGAGCATAACCATGGCTCTGCGGGTTTGAGTGCTGATTCTTACAAAGAGGCTAAGATACTTTTCTGTATATGTGCCTAACATTTTCACCAAGTCGTCGTAGATATGGGACAAATTTTGCTCACAAAGCGCTTGGCAAAGCTCTAAAAAGTCGCTGAAAAGCTGTTTACGTTCATTCTCCTTACTGCAAAGAGCTTCAGCTTTTTTGTATAGGTACAATACTATTTGAAGAACTTTTTCTGATTCTGCATGACCAGTAAACCACCAAAGATCGCCCAATATACTGGAACGCATCAAATTAAGGGTAATAACCGGATTCACAAAGGGATGATACAATTCATCAAGGAAACTGCGTAAGCGTTGATTCACGCCAAAATAATCATGGGAAAGATCAAGAAGCCACTTTGCGGATTCATCCAATTCTATCTGCGCCACTTTGGTGGCTCGCAGATTTTCCGTAAGAGCTTTAGAAACTAATTTATCCACTACCTCTTCCTCTGGAATTAATAACTGTTATTATACCTACCCTGCCTACTTAAATATTTATAGCTTTCTGTCAAGGGATTTGCTAGAAAAAATATTTTCAGGTATTGTTTTCTTTTTTCTATGATGCTTTTTCTGTGGCATGAGCATGGAGTAGTAGTAGAAAATAACTCGACATCTATTACATCTATATAGTTGATAAGAATAATCTTGACTCTTCAGAAGACTATTCCAAGTCTGCTGGACATAGCCTTTAACCGCCAAAACAATCTCTGGTCTTTTTAGTAATGACCAGCTCATGCAGAAGCAAGATGAGGTTTGGGATGCAGGGCTGATTTGGATTGCATACGATGGAAGATGGCATAATAACAGCACCAATGACAGCTGACGACAAGCATGCCTGGTGGGGCTGGGGTCATAACTTGAGAGATACAGGTGTAATAGTGGAAAGATGAAGTATGTGCTGACCAGTTCTTCCAGTTACAGCAAATAAGAAATGATTGGAGTCATGGCAGAGTGATTGAATGGCTCGAGGTAACAAATATTCAAACCTATAGGAGAGAATACCATGGATGCTAATAAGAAAAGATATCTGGACACATTGTATGTCAGCCTTTCAGTGAAAGGTGTTTCCGAAGATTCAATTAGTAAGGTGAAAACAATCGATTTAACGGACTTGGCAGAGTATCTTGTACTTCCACCTGATGAATTGAACAATATTATAAACGAGTTGAAAAGAAGAGACCCTGATTTTGATTTTGAGCAACTTGAGTTTCCAGAAGGTGAAGTTGAGAAATCCAATACATCAAGTTATGGTTCGATTGAAAACCTCATCAGTTTGCAAACTCATTAGGAGTGATGATTATTGTCATTGGGGTAGTTCTTGCTTTTATTCAGTCTGAAAATGCGCTTTACACCATAACGGCATCATTTTTAGGTGTGCTTTATTTATTCTCAACTGCTGCAATATTAAGACTTCTGGTAGATATTGCGTTATCACTCAAATAGAGCACGCATAAGTCTGAATAGAAAATAGCCAGGGCAATGGTTTAAGTGCCGTAGGCACGCCATTTTAGATAGCCCTCCCGCCCCGAAAACTCTGAAAGAGTGCCGTAGGCACGACATTTCAGATAACAAGCTAA
>Ga0265295_1007939_pt1 | contig 11964 bp, 11 predicted proteins | sample Munlansysbiofilm_FD_192503 | JGI IMG/M metagenome (GOLD analysis project Ga0265295, IMG submission 192503) | Leachate microbial communities from a municipal landfill in Southern Ontario, Canada - Methane capture system biofilm | ecosystem: Engineered > Solid waste > Landfill > Unclassified ... | reverse complement strand
GGTGGCCGAGGGAATGGATTTTCCCGGTGATGAATTGTGTTTCGCCATAATCGTTGGAATTCAGTTCCCTCCGCCTTCTTTGGAACTCAAGGCGATGGTGGACATGTTCGATTCGAGATACGGTCAGGGAATGGGCTGGAAGTATATGAACGAGGTTCCGGCCATGAGGAAGATCAGACAGGCGATAGGCCGTTTGATAAGGACGGAAACGGACAGAGGAATGGCAGTCATTCTCGATTCCAGAGTATCAAGATATCAGAGGCAGTTAGAAGCTACGCTGTCCGATGATCCTGTCAGAGATGTAGTACAGTTTTTCGTTGATGAACGCAAATCCTAAATAATTTATATTAATCAGTTTAAGTATGGCATTACTCAACATCCTGACCAACGTCAGATACTGGATAGTTCTGGGTGTTGTCCTTGCTTTTCTTATCGGATCCTGGGGTCCGTCGACATCGATATTGGTCATCATTATTTTGATGATACAGATGACATTGTCTATGGATGGGCTTTCTTTACGTAAATCGGATCTGATCGAGAACAAGAAGCCGATCGTCTGGTCTGTTGTTTCATCGATGGTGATATGCAGCGCATCAGCATTGGCCGTAGGTGCTTTTTTCATTACGGCTTATCCAGATATATGGAAAGGATGGGTCATGCTGGCATCCGTACCGGCTGCAGTATCGGTGATCACCGTTGCTCTGTATATGAAGGGCAACATGGTCATGACCGTTCTGTCCACCACGGTGATCTATCTTATTGCGTTGTTGTTCACGCCACTTCTGACCTATGTGTTCATAGGGAATGCGATCAGTCCGCTGGAGATATTCAAGTATGTTCTTTTGTTCATCGCAGTGCCTATTCTGGCTACTATCCCTTTGAAAAAAGTGAAGATCAACAGGAATGTGAAGTTGATCGTCATAAACGCAATGATGTTCTTGTTGATCCTGCTATCCGTAGGATTCAATAAAAATTACATCTTCGGAGAGCCGATGGTGGTCCTTTACGTCGTGATAGCGTCGTTCGTAAGGATATTCATAGTAAGTTTTGTCATGGTCCACTTGTTGAAGAAGATCGGATGCAGCAGGAACAACGGTGTTATCTATGTTGCATTCGCAGTCTGGAAGAACTCGGGATTGGCCACCACATTATGTCTTGTATTGCTTACAGATGCGGCAGAAGCGGTCATACCTTGTGTTATATCTCTATTGATCGAGACATTGTGGTTTGCGGTCATGGCAAGCTACATCAACAGATTATGGTCCGAAGAAGAGCCGTTAGCGATAGGAATCAACGGTTGAATTATATACGAAAACTCATTTATCAACCTTAAGCGGAAGTAGCTCAGCCTGGACTAAGGCGCCGGTCTTGAAAACCGGTGGTGTACCACCTCGGGAGTTCGAATCTCTCCTTCCGCGCCTACTATCCCTGTGCCAGATAGTCGGATTTTCTGGCGTTAAAATTTCTTCGTTTTCCTTGCTGGCTGTCAAAATATTTTGATACTCTGTTTTACCAAATTTATAAGCAATCAATAGATGGTTATATTTAAAAAATAATATTTCATCATGAAAGATGGCGAATTTAATGAATCAGACACAATAAATAATTTAGATATTGGTATTAAAAATTGCTATGGTATTACATCATTGCGGATAGACAAAATTCAATTCGATAAAAACAATGTGGCACTTATATACGCTTCGAATGGAGTTATGAAAACATCGCTTGCAAAAGTTTTTGAAGATTTGAGAATTGGAAATAAATCTGAAGATAGAATTTTTAAAAAAGAATCCAAATTCACTATTAAATATCGTAATATCGAATACGAAAATGGTGATAAATTTGATAGAATATTTGTTTTTGGAGGTATAAATTCTGTATTTCCTGATAGCACTTCAAAAATATTAGGGAATTTCGTATTAAGATCAGAATACAATGACATAATGTCCAAGTCAAGCGATATTATCAAAGGATTAGAAAAAAAGCTATCTGATTTATCTGGGTTAAAAGAAAAACAAATCACCACTACGATATGTAATGATTTTAAACTAAAACTTTCAGAATGGCCTAATATAATTTCAGATATAAATAAATTTTATCAAAATTATGTTGATTCTGATATATTTGATAATGTGGAATATACCATAATATTTAATGATAAAACGAATAAATTTTTAAATGACGATGAATTTAAGAGCAATATTTTAAGTTATGAAGAAAAAAGTAGTGAATTTTTCAATAATAGTTCATTTTTCTCTTTAAAATTTGATGATTATGCGGCATCTGAATTAAGTAAAGCAATGAAAAATAATAATTTGTTTGATGCTGATCATAAAATTATTTTAAAAAATGGTGAAAAAATAACTAATTTAAACCAATGGACAGAAACAATTAAAAAACAAAAAGAAGACTTCTATGATAGTCCTGATTTAAAACCTATATATGAAAGCATATACAAATTACTAAATGCTAATGTTGAAACAAAAAAATTAAAGAGCTTATTAATTGGTAAAAAAGAACTTATAAGTTATTTCCATGATTTAGACGAATTAAAAAAGAAGTTGTGGTTACACTATTTTAACAATCTAGATTTTGATTTTTCATATTATTTAAATAAACTAAACGAATATGCGTTCGAAATTGATAGAATTTTTGAAAAAGCATCAGAACAATCTGATAGATGGAAAAATGTGATAAATCTATTTAATGATAGATTTAGAGTACCGTTCAAAATTGTAGTTGAAAATCAATCTAATATTCTATTGAAAGATGAAAGACCAGTGATTCATTTCGAATATTATAATTCTCACGAGGATAGAGAAAACATTGAAGATGGTGTTTTACAAAATTACTTAAGCACCGGTGAAAAAAGAGCCCTTAATTTATTATATGCAATATTCGAAATTGAAAATATAAGAGACCTAGTTTCTGATGGATCAAAATATCTTATTGTTGCCGATGATATTGCAGATTCATTCGATTATAGAAATAAATATTCGATTGTAGAATATCTCAGAGATATCAGTGAAGATAAAAATATAAACATGCTTATAATGACACATAATTTTGATTTTTATAGAACTGTAGAACGCACTCTTAACATTGAAGATGGAATGATAGTTAGTAAAAAACAACACGATGATCTAAAATGTTCAGTTCTTAAAAATACAAAAAATAAGTTTGAAAATGAAATAAAAAATAATTTAAATAGCGATTCTTCAAAACCATTGTTCAAAAAATGCATTGTTGCCAGTATACCTTTTTACAGAAATATTCTAAGTTATGTCGATAAAAGTGCATATAATAAAGTTACCACTTATCTTCATATAACTCATGATAAAAAATCAGCTATAGATAATATCAACTTCAAATTAAAAAATTATGTCGATATTTTAAATGATAAATTTAAATTAAATATTGAATACAAGGGTAATGACAATTTAATTGAGATCATCATAAAATCCGCAGATACGATAAAAAATAATCATGACGATGAATCATTAGTCGATAAACTAGTAATGTCCATCGCAATTCGTTTAAAAGCAGAATGTTTTTTAAAAGAAATATTAATCAAAAATGATATTGATTTAAGTACTAATATAAATCAAACATTTGTGTGGTTTAAAAGATCAATAAAATGTATAAAGCCTGAAGAAAAAATGATGCTTGATGAAGTAAACATAGTAACTCCTGAGTACATTCATTTGAATAGTTTTATGTATGAACCATTAATAGATATGTCTATTTACAATTTATTGGATCTTTATGAAAAGATATCAAGTTTGATTAAAAAATATGATTTTAAAGTAAAGTATTAATTCATTGTTGAAACCTATAGCCCCGGAGTCTGTAAGGAGAAACATCTGCACAATAATCTCCGGGGCTGTTTATGTGATCGTTTCAGCTTTGCTTAGTACCCTCCTCTGTATTCCTTCCCGCTTTCTAAGATCCTTTCCACATGCCTGTCGATCATCCTCTCCAGATCCGCCGCTATGATATTCAGATCGTAAGGGGGTTCTCCGTGAAGGGCTTCCAGGAGTTCCGAGGAATTCATGACGGTCTCTCTTAATTCGTGAAGGATCTCGTATTCGTCTTCACAGAGTGTGATCTCGCAGTCGTTGCGTACATCCTTCCTCATGATGATATGATTTCTTCGGGAGTAATTAAAAGGTGGATGTTACAGTTAATTTGATTCAAACTATCGTGACATACGGAGGAGGGGCCGCGTATGTCGTGCGCAGCCGCTGCGAACCTTTGGACGGACACGGGGAGGCTACGCGTATCTGATCTGCGACCTGGAGAGGAAGAGGATGGACGATGCCAAGACGACGGAGAAGCTGGGTAACGGCGAGATGCCGCCATCTAAAGTACATGAGCAGTTCAGGAGGAACAGGATATTCGTGCTGCTGTCATCCGAGTTCATGCCCACTGAGGACATCCTTCCGACATATTGTGCGAGACAGGGCGTGGAGCAGTTCATAGATGTGGGGAAGAACTATGCGAACATGGTGTCGGCGAGGGTCCACAGCACAGAGACGTTCAACGGCCTGATGCTGGCGACGTTCATAGCATCCACAGTGGTCCAGAGCCTGATGAACGATCTGAAGGGCACGGACATGTCGCCGAAGGCGATGTTCATGTCCCTCAGGAATCAGAAGTGCAAGGTATATGATGACGTGGTGCTCAGGGACAAATCCGCGGCCAGCATATCCAAGGTCTACAGGCACTTCGGACTCGATCCTGCGTTCGTAATACCGTTGCATAACAGCAATCGCTGATGTAGAAGTAAAACTCGTCGGGAATTATAGCTAAATTGTTTAATTTTATTCTAATTGTTCACATTCGAACAAAGCATCAAGCGCAGCCCATCTTCTTCTAGAACTAGATACAGGATCAAATGAATTTATCATACATTGACTTTTCGATTCTGTTCTATCAATCAATTCTTTTAATATTCTAAGATTATCTAATTGTTGTTTTTCGATATTTTGAGATGAAAGGTCATAGTCAACATTTTCAATAAATTCAACATATTCAGCAATCATTTTTACCACTACGTCGCTAACCTGTATCAGAGGTTCATCTTTTGAATCTACAAATTTATAGTTTTTATATGGATTTCCGTTATATTGTACTAGTTTTTTATTGCATTCATAAATTACTTTATCTTCTCTATCAAAAATATGGAAACATTCTGGCGCAACCCCCATACGTTCAATATAATCAACATAAAAACAATCTGCTAATACGCCAGCTTCTTGATTCTTTATGAATGGCATGTCTTCTTCAACATTTGCTACATATTTTAACATCTGTCTCATGCACTCTAAAAAGAACATATCTGGATCATCGTTTTTATTAGAAAGATAATCCCAAAGCAATTCCGATAGGTTTTTACTAAAATTCGACATATCTGTTACGTGTGGATAATTATATGCATTCATTAGTTTCAGCACATCTTCTTCTCTGTCTAAGACCATATGATACAGTGAATCTTTCATTTTTAAATGAAAAAAAGACATAACCTCTCCTTGTTCTAGATTATTAAATATAAGTGAATCTACAATGTCTACAAGACCGTAGTAAAAAGCATTCGTACATGTGTAGTGAATGAAGATCTTCTCATCTTTTAACCAGTTGAGAAAAATAGTCATTCTTTTTGAACCCATATTGTACAAGAAGGGGTGTTTAGGATTGAAAAAACTTTTCGATTTCACCTCTGTATGACTTCCAGTTAATAAACCGCATTTTTTGAACATCGGCCCGGGGTCTACTAAATGGCCATCTGGTATCGCAACACCACCCAAGACGAATTCCATCTTTGTATTGTTTAAAGAATAGCCCAGTTCGTTCTTTCGTATCGATAATTTATGGATGTTATTTGTTTCGTCATAAAAAAATGTCAATCCTGTTGGAAGTGTTATTCCCATTTCCAAACAATTTTCAGAAAATATATCGATGTCCATAGTAACTCATTTATTTGTTTTATATAATAACAATTCTGTTTAGTATGTGGTCTAAAATACCGAATTGAACATATATTAAAATATCAAATTTTAATTTTGTAAAGTTTGAAGGAATATTAAATGAAAACAAAGAATGATTTAGAAAAAATGAAGGATGTGTCATGTCCACCATTTAATAATGCATATGAATGGTTTATAGAATCTCTCGAAGATTGTTATATCTCCAAATTAAACGGGAAAGACCATATCATAGCAAGACTCGAGGAATGGGATGAGGATGCACAGAAGTACATAATTCAAATATTAATATCTAATTTGAATAAAAAAGGGTTTAATAAGTCTAAAACTTATGATTTAACATTACTTGTTAGTAAGTAAAATATGTTAAAATCTGTTCAACTACTGTACAACTTTTTCAGATGTATCAGTCAAAGATCCAGAACGGAATGATAATTTATTTGAACCTTATCTGAAGGTTCAGTTTAATAGTATATTTTCCGTAAAGATCCTTCTCTATCGAAGCGAAACCGTGACGGGATGCAGATGCCTTATCCATCTTCGTATGCTTCAGAAGATATTCCTCGAAATCGTTCCTGTTGTAAAGATGATAGCACAGGACCTCTCCGTCCTCGCGCACAACGATGTATCCGCCGTTCGCCTCGCCTATGCCGTCCCACACGCGTCCGGGATTCATTCCGACGGCCGATTCCGTGAGGAACTTCCTTATCTTGTACGAATAGAAGGGCTGCTTCGTCTCCTTACCGTATCCCATCGGATCCCTCTCGGCGAGTATGCCGACCTGTTCCGATATGTCCGCGACGCCTTCCAGATAGAATATTTTCAGCATCTCCGCCAGTATTTCGGCCAGAGAAGAATCGATAAGTCTCAGATTGCCGCCGAATATTTCGTTGTCCGTGCGTTCGAATACCAGGTCTATTCCTTTGGATCTCAGTGACTCCATCCTTCCTTTGATGTCTACGGTACCGCTTCTAGCCTCAGATTCGGATCTTATCATCCCGTTGACCTGTGCCATGACGCCGTCGCCGATATCTCCTTCGAGCCTGTATACGAAATTGGTGGTCTTTCCGGCATTGACCAGAGTGGGCGCGTTGCCCAGATCGGACTTTATACTGAACCCCAAAATCGGATCCATGCATGTGACGGGGTCGTGGACCTGCATGGTTATGTCTGTTTTGTCCGCCGAGGGCGCCTTCAACTTATGACACCCCAGCTCTCCCATGAATCTCTCGGTCCTGTCGACGCCGAAAGCGTTGCTCCCCGCGAGTATGCTCTTCAGAAGATATTCCGATTCTTCCCCGAATCTTTCCGAAACGATATCGGCAACGGTCTTTCCGTTGACAACGACGCTGACGCGTCCTTTCCCGTTGTCTATCACGTAATCGGCCCGACCGTTGCCCTCGTCGCGTATTATCTTCCTGACATCGTAGAACAGCTTGTCGTTGCGATTCAGATCCGCATCGGCACCGTATATGCGGGCATCGCCCAATATCTTGAGAAAAGCATAGATCTCCGACCATTCTCCCTTATTCCCCGTCAGTTTTCCCATCCAAGACCTTCTTTATCTCTTTGGCGATCGCCTCTATCACCGGGACGGTGACCGAGTTCCCGAACTGCCTGTACAGATGCGTATCTGCAAGTACCAATTTGAAACTGTCGGGGAAACCCTGCAATCTGGCCCATTCGCGCGGGGTCATCTTGCGTACATACTCCCTGTTGACCTCTCCCTTTATGTGCGTCACGGGAGTAAAGTCCGTCAATCTGTCGTCTATTATCAGATTCCTTTCTCTGCCCATCCCGCCGCATACTATCGCGGAAGACACGTCGTTGCGGTCTTTGATCTCGTAACCGAATCCGTGACCGAGGGCCTCGTGCCTGGCACGGTGTTTTCTCAGCGTATCCAGATATGTCGTGCTGAGGTAATATTTGACGGATACGGGATCTTTTTCCACTATATCCTCTATCTTCCTATAGGAAGCCGTCGGTTGGGGAAAGACGAATGAACTGCAGTCTATATCGTTCCTGAACGCCGCTATGTACACGCGTTCCCTGTTCTGGGGGACTCCGAAGTCCCGGCTGTTGAGGACCTTCCAGCATACGGTATAGCCCATTCTCTTCAGCGTCTCTCTAATGATCTTGAACGTCTTTCCCTTGTCGTGCATGAGAAGGCCTTTTACATTCTCGCAGAATATCACCGAGGGTCTGCGGTATTCGCATATCCTTACGACATCGAAGAACAGCGTCCCTCTGGACATCCCCTTGTAATCGTCGTCGAATCCTTTCTTGTTTCCGGCTATGCTGAAGGACTGGCACGGGAATCCGGCCAGACATATGTCGAAGGGCGGAACATCTTTCTCGTCGATCTCGGTGATGTCGCCGCGTATCTCGTAGGTACCATCGAAGTTGGTCATGTAAGTCGTCTGCGCATGCTCGTCCCATTCGCTTACGAATGCGGTGGAGATGTTCTTCCCGAAGGCTTTGTCGAAGCCCATCCTTATCCCGCCTATTCCCGCGAAAAGATCTATGGATGTATAGGTACGGGGCATTTTATTCACTGCTTTTTCCACGGTGTCGGCACATTCCGAAGGGTGTTTCTTTATCTGTTCTCCCCAGAATCTTACGACCGTCCATCCGCTGTCACGCAGGATATCGTTCACTTCTTTATCCCTTTGCATGTTGCGTTCTATCTTGTCTATCCAGAACTCGCGGTTGGTCTTCAGATCGTTCTTCCTGCTGTCCCAATCTTTACCGTGCCAGAATTCGCTGTCGCAGAACACGGCTACTTTCTTTCTCAAAAATACGATGTCGGGTTTTCCTGGTATGTTCTTGGGATTCTTTCTGTATCTCAGACCGCGCGACCAGAGTTCCGCACGGAGGATCCTCTCGATACCTGTATCCCTGCAACGGATCCTCGACATGTTGTAATGCACCTGTTCCCTGGTTTTCTGCACATTCCGAATATGTTATCCGCCGGTTTAAAACTTCCGGTCGTAACTGATTTGTTCCGATAAATGAAAATTCCGATTATGCCCGATCCATCGAGTTTTCAATCCTGCAACGTTCATTTCTCCCCTACGCCCACAGGATCGATATTGAATATATCCGGAGCATAATCTCCGAAGATCTCCGATTGCGTCTTTCCGCTGGCTTTGATCTTCTTCTCTGCCCTGCGTATCATGTTGTAGACACCCTGTTCCGTTATTCCGTATATTTTTGCAAGGGAGGATATCTCTTCTCTGGAATGGTGAAGGATCGCACGTGCTTCCCTGTACGTCAATCCTGCTTCTTCTTCCAGTAGCAGCATGCATACGGCGTATCTTTCTCTCGAACCGCCGATATCTAGCATGTCGGTCATAGTAACGTTATTGTTACAAACTGTATTTAACGTTTCCGTTACAACCTTCACGGTCTCAATCTTTTGTAACATTCTTTCGCACTGTATTTTCTGTTAGGATAATTTAGATCGGATATTTTCGTTTCCTCGAATCTCTTGTTCACCTTATCCGTTGCGGATCTGCCTTTCAGACCTTTGACATTGTATCCATCATCGCTTTTTTTCTTTCCGAGCAACGTTTTGCAATCGTGTCCGTAATTATAAAATTCCTTACCTGTTTTATTCAGAATCCTAGAATAATAACCAGTTGGAATCAACGCGTGGAATCTTGTCCTGGCTGTTGTTTCTGCCACCGTCGCGGCTTCTTCTATGCATTGGTGCTCATTCATTTTAGATTCGGGAAGATCTCTCCATCTTTCATCGATGAACCCGTTACCATCTTTCGGATAGGTGGTCTCAGAATAACCTGTTCTCGTTGAATCGTAATTACGCAACGCATGTACGAATTCGTGGGTTATGGTATCCTCTCTGGAACCTGGCTTTATGCATATGTCCTCCAGGAAGAGATCCCTGGTGCGTCTGCGGAAATACCCGAGACTGCCGCGCGGTGTATCCTGAACCAATACGACCATGTCTTTTTTTGCAGTGAGCCTGTTGAGTTCCGCTGCGGTGAAATTATCATTCAGTGTTTTCCTTATGGTCGCAGAATTCTCCTTGTCCCCTATGATCGCGATCTTCTTCTGTGCTCTCTTCATCGACAGACTTGCATCGGTCAGTCCACAGAGTGTACGCAGTGCGACTGTTCGGCGTATCTATGCCCGAAATGTCGCAACGACCCGGATCGGCCCACCACTCGACTATATCCGACGGTTTCTTAAAACTCGGATCCAATTCGATCCGATTGGTTTGATTCATGTCAGAACGGGGATTTCTGTGTCTTTTATCGTTGCATGCCGTGACCAATCTGGCGCATATCGCTAACGCGGTTACGGCGTATACGCGTATCCTCACGTATTCTGACTCTGCCGTCAGGTTGTCGGCTGTGGAGAAGAACTTGTCAAAGATGGGTCTCTCCGTCACAGGCAACCTAATATGTATATGGGATTGGAAAAGAAGCGGATAACGCACTCTGGTCATTTCAGCCTTTGTTGCTCTGGAAAAGACATATTTCTTGATATAGCCAGATGTAGGGAATCTGGAGTCTATGGTTGAGACTTTGCTGTTCTTTTACAGATTGTGAAACTGCATGTTGATCATAATCTTCAAATCTGCCGCTATGACATTCAGATCGTAAGGGGTTCTCCATGAAGGGCTTCCAGGAGTTCCGAGGAATTCATGACGGTCCCCCTCAGTTTGTGAAGGATCTCGTATTCATTTTCACAGAGTGTGATCTCGCAGTCGCTGCACATATTCTTCCTCATGACTATCGGACTTCTCAGGAGTGATAAAAAGGCGAATGTCACAGTCAATCTGATTCGATAGGAAGGTCTGTATGATGAAATGAGAGAAATAAAATCATCATATATTCCCACATTCTAATCTTAAGAATTATAATATCTGGTACATATTGCTCAAAAAATGTTTATAATCAGGTTAACTTTAGACGTTCCCTCAATACTCTTCATAGCCTTAATAGATAAAAGAAACATGCTGAGTTTTAATATAAAGGAACAATTTTGTGCTGACACCATTTTGAAAGATAAAATATCAGCCGAAGAGTATTCCTCGAAAGTGTATCCTGGAGGACAATTTTCTGTGGTTTCGAATGCATAATATTTCTGTCCTCCATATTCGACAGAAAGCGGTGAAAAACCATCGACACTAAAAGATGTATCGCATTCTACCACGACCATGGCCACGGCATGATCATGGAATAACGCTATCCCGCAATAATATCCTCCACGTTCCATAAGAGCAACGAACAGTATCACGAAATCTTCGCAATCTCCTTCTTTCAACGATAGCGTCTCTATCGGGTATGCCGCCCAATCAAAAGAGTGATACAATTCTTGATCAGAAACATATCCTAAATTCTCCTGTAGGTATGAAAGAACAAAACTCGGGAAATCAGTTCCAGAAGGACATCTATCCCTTAAGGCCTTAAGACAGTTATCCAATGTGGATACCCCATCGCCATCACGATCGTCATCAGAAAGTGCTTTTTTCACGAACAGATTCGCTCTAGCATCATAAGAGCTCATCGCTGAACGCTCAGAGGTCTCTGCCTGACAGATGCTCACATCGTTTTCATCTATGACAAAAGAAACATTATTTCCGTTATCTTCCGAACCTCCTTCTAAAGCATAAACTGCAACGATGGCACAGAATGTGATGGCGATTAAAATAACTACAATCAATTGATTGCGTGTTTTCATTTTATCATGGCCTAAAGACAAAAAATAACAGATACTCTATTATCGGTATCTGTTGATTTAAGCTATTTATTGCAAGATCTCAAATTAAGATTTGCCACCTTCATTTTTTGCTTTAGCGGTGAAACAACCGTGTTTTCCCAATGCCCAAAGAATAGCAATACCAATAATAATACAGACCGTCGTAGTGATAATCATCTGAAACACGTTCAGATTCAACATAATAATTGCCATGTTATTCACATAACCGATTATAAAAATCAATACGAAATAT
>Ga0265295_1007937_pt1 | contig 11965 bp, 8 predicted proteins | sample Munlansysbiofilm_FD_192503 | JGI IMG/M metagenome (GOLD analysis project Ga0265295, IMG submission 192503) | Leachate microbial communities from a municipal landfill in Southern Ontario, Canada - Methane capture system biofilm | ecosystem: Engineered > Solid waste > Landfill > Unclassified ... | reverse complement strand
ACCTCTAACTCGCTATACTCTTTTTGAAACTCATTGCGTCTTATCTTCATACGTTGCTTCAAGCAACATTCGCTCCGAGTTTCGCCCTCCTAAACTCATCTAGCAAAAAATTGGCGTGTACTTAGAACTTTTGTATGAAATGTTAGCTTCTCAAGTTAGTAATGTGTGTAAGCAGACAACCCTCAGGAAGTAGGGGAAGTTGCTTTTTTGAGAGTTTGCAAATGTTCTTTGTAAAGAGCGAGTGCGATGTGCATGTAAGCCGATTTGATAGCCCCCGGACGAATCTCTTGCAAAAGTGCATCGATGGTTTTATCATCATAGCCTTTATAAAGGAGCCATGCACTAGCAACGAGGACACTTCGGGAAAGACCGAGTGCGCAGTGTACAAAAATATTTTCTTTGCTTTGTTCTATCTTCTCTACCGCTTGATGCAGCAGCTGTGCCGAGGGGATCGTAAGGTCTAAAAAATTAAGACGCTCTTGGCGTAGAGAGATATTTTGCAGCTGTTGTTCCGTTGCAAGATTAAGCCTTGTATGTATTGCGAGTGATTCTAGCTCTTTTGTTTCACGCGCCGTGGGGAAACGTCCTAAATAGAGATGGTCTTTAACATGGACAACAAGGGGAATTTTGCGTTTGTAATAGTGCCACGAAAGGTAACTGCCCAAAAAATAGGGGAAAAAAAGGATCCATTGAACTATATTTGGGGAGGATTTTATGCCTATAAACCCGTTATTGCACCCAAAAGCATAGGCGGTACTCACAAGGAAAAGGGAAGCAAAAATCCATAAAAAAATCGGTGCAAATAAGAGGTCGCTCGAAAAAAACGCTATCAGGGCAAGTGTGCTTCCACCAAGATAATAGAGGGCTATTTTAATATGCCTAGGGGTAGTGAAACGTTCGATAAGAAAGTTTTGTTTTTTCTTGGAAAAAAGGTACAAAGCAAAAAGACCGACAACGGCGCCGCTAGGGATGTCGATAAAATGGTGCTGGTAGACGACAAGGGTAGAGACGCCGACAAGCACAAACCAAAATCCTACAAATACTTTTAACCAATAAGAAAGGTACTTGAACATAGAGGCATACAAGACGATCGCAAAGCTGATATGCAACGAGGGAAGTTGATTAAAGGGAAGATCGGCTTGTAAGAGGCGGAATAAAAAGCTAAAAGATTCGCTGTGCGGTTTACTAAAACTAAACTGCAAAGGAAACAAAATAAAGCAAAGTACCGAAAAACAAATAATAAAAAAGACTCTCAGCGCCAAGATTCTTAATTCGAGCCGTGTATAAGGAAGTAAAAAAGCGATGCAAAAAAGAAGATCCGAAGAGATATAAGGGATTATAAAAGAGGGGATAAAAGGTATCTCTTTTTCCCAGCCCATAAAAAAAGAGGGGTGGGGCGCATGGAGAGAAGCGTAATAATTGGCGCTTCCATAGAGTAAAAAAAATACGATCCCCATGTAAAGCATCCAGACAAAACGCTCTTTTGGCGTACTTTTGGCATCCAAAGCGGGATTAAAATTAGTTGTGTACATGCGGCTTTGCACTCAATTGCGCGATGGAAACGCTAAAGATTCCCCAATCGTCTATGCTCTGTTCCAGCTTTGTAAAACCCACATTTTGAAAAAGGGTATCGAGTTCGTATTGGGTACGACGGCGCATCACCCAGCGTCTTTGTTGATGGTTGCCTAAAACATTGGCAATTTGTTCGAGTTGCGGGTGCCACGGCTGTCCCGTATAGAGGAGATACCCGCCTTCGCGTAGACTCGAAGCAACTCCCTCAATCGCATTTTGGATAAGATCGTTATCGTTAAAGAGTTCAAAGACCCCTGAAATAACGACAATATCGGGGCGGTAAGAAAGGGAACTATAACTTGTCTGTGCAAATGCATCCGCCTGTTCGTAGTGAATATTCTCCAATCCGCGCTCTTTGGCAAGTTTTTGCCCTTGCTTGATGTTTTGTTCCTGATAATCACGTACGTAGATCGTAACGTTTTTGTAGGTTGCGGCTAATTCGATAAGGTAACGGGCAGGCCCCCCTGCAATATCTAAAATGGTAACATTCTCTTGCGTCTGTAAAAGTGCTTCTATTTTTTTCGTGAGAAGTGTTATCGTGTTGTGTTTACGTTTTCTAATCCCTTTCCAGCCGATGCTGTTGAGGTATGCTTTGTCGATCAACTCCCCGATTTTTGTAACTCCTTTGGGGGTATTTTCGTAAACATAATCAAGTGTCACTCCCGAATCGAATCCGTATTGTAAGCCGATTTGCATCCCTTGACTTAAAAACCCAAATTTTTTCATAAAAAACGTTTGAAGGATATAGTTGATTTTTCGCATGCCGGAAAGAGAGCCGTACATAATTCTGTCATGTTCGTTTTGTGTCCAACGTACGCTCTCTTGCAGAAGGGAAGGTTGTTTATAATCGAATGATTGACGAATAAACTCTGCTATGGCATCGATGGCAATATGTGCATTTTCTTCATACAGCACACCGTGGTAGAAACCTTCAAGTGCAACAAAGCGTTTGAGAGGGGAGGAAAGATTGGCAAAAAAATCTCCTTCGACGGCACTATCGACTACGAAATCTTTTGTTGCGCAAAGTACTAGCGTAGGCACTACGATCGCTTGTGCATCTTGTACCACTCTTTGCGCGGTATCAAGAAGCGTTGTGAGTTGCTTGGCAGGAATATCGGGTTTGATGAGAGGATCGTTGTTGTAGAGGAATTGTTGCGCAACATCATGGGTCAGATAGTGCGCTTTGACGTATGATTTTACGGAAAGTTTCGGAAAAAAACGTACGGCAAGATCGAGTGCGGGCTTGGCTAGAGGAACATACAGTTTGATCGAAAAAGCGGGAGCCACTAACGCCATGCCTTTAATGTTTGGAGCATAATCATGCACCCAAGTTGATGCAACGACACCCGCAACCGAATTTGCCACGACAAATATATTTTGCATAGGTTTATTTTCTTGTACACATACAAAACGCACAAAGCAGTCTAAATCGCGTACAAGATCCATAAACTCGTAACTCGCTTCTGTTTGTGTGTTGCCGTGTCCTCTGTAGTCGTAGGCGTATACCGTAGCGTCTGCAAATGCACCGTTGCGTACGATCGGCTCGAGGCGTTGGGAATGCTCATGACCTCTATGTAAAAATACAACTATTTTATCGTTAGAATTTTTCGTATTTTTCCAACATCTGTAAAAAATCTCTTGCGTATCAAACCCTTGAAATGTTCCCGTAAACGTTTCCATCTTTATCCTTTAGAAAAAATATTTTAACAGTAATTATTATGAAATAATTTTCTTTGGTGATTCTAGCGTGATTGTGTTGTGAAATTTCTTTTGTGGGGAAGAAAAAGTATCACAAAAAACCGCATAATGTGCCCAAGAAGGAGATTTTTAGTTTATTCCCCCTCTATAAGGATCTTTAACAAGTTTTTTCTGAAGTTCATAGGCTTTTTTGAGTGTTTTTACATCTATTTTCCATTTGTTTTTTAAAAAATATAATGCATCTTGTTGTAAATAGCGCTTATCTATAGTGGCTATATAATAAGCGGCAGCCATAGTGTCATCGTTTTTTTCATGGTAGATAAGGGCGATTTGATGGAGCAGATCCACTTGTTCATCTTCATCGTTGCTATCTTTGTAAAGTTCTAAATACAAAGCAATCGCATTATCCTCTTGATTTGCCCTGTCGTAAAGTTCTGCTAGGTCATATGCAGCAGAACTATCACCCTGTTCGTACGCTTTTTTGTACCATAGAGCGGTATCATCATACTTTTTTTGCATATAATAAATATCTCCAATGGGTTTTGCGGCCTTCACATATCCGTCTGCCCAAGCTTTTTCATACCAATAGAGTGCTTGTGGATACTTTTTCATGCGGTTGTAAAGTATGGCAATTTTTAGTTTTGAATCTTGATACTCCGTGATTTCCATTAAAATCTCTAAAGCCTTGTTGTGCTCTTTTTGTTCTATGTAGACATTTGCAATCCCCGCTTTTGCCTCGATAGTATTTTGAACCGAACCAATCGCAAGTGCTTTTTCATACCAATACAAAGCACGTGTATAATCAGCTGCTTCGTGTACGTAATGCTTACCTAAAAGTATGGCATGTGAAGCATTTTGCAATGCCGTTTTTTGCAAGGGTATTAATTCAGGGTATTGCACTAAAGCAATATCGTTGTGCATATCTTGATTCACCTCGGGATGATTTTTTAGTAGCATCTCAAGGGCAGTAAAATTGTTTTTTGCAATAGCCGTCTTGTAGTATTTGATTGCATTGGCATTATCGTGTAGAATCTGATCGTACATAGATGCCAGCGAGTACTCTGCCATACCGTCTTTGGAAACTACAAAAGCTTTATGAAACCACTCGATCGACGTATCGTAATGCTTTTTGTCTCTGTACAACCATGCCAAATCAAGTGCGGCATCTTTATTGCCCGATGTGTATGCATCCAATAAAATTTGTTCGTCTTCGTCTTTTGCGATATAGTTGCTACTGTTTATTCTTGCATCCCTCAGTACCCTATAGTCATACTTTTTTATGTAGTTCATGTGACCCAAAAGATATTTTTCAACCATAAGTGTCTGGTCGTCGGCTCTGGGGTACACATTTGTAAATTGTAGTAAATTGCGCTCATATGTATCTAAAGTTTTTAATGTCTTTAGCTGTTGTTGTAACTTGAATATAAAAAAATCTCTATATGCTCCATCGAGATTTTTTAAATTCGTTCTTAAAAATTCCCTATTTTTATAATTGATATCGTAGTTTTCAATTAACCAAGCAAAAGCATCATTCATATCATAGATGGATAATACCAAACTGATATAGAGCGTCTCATCACCCTCTTCATGCGGTTGAAAATAATCAATTTTGGCTCCGTGGTCAATTAATACTTTTGCTGCCATGAAATTATCACGCCACAACGCTAATAAAAGAGGATTTTTTTTATCGTAAATCGCCTCTAAGAAGTCTATTCTATTGTGACGCAACATAGCATTAAGCGCTTTGGCATTGTCGTTTTCGATAGCAAGAGCCAAATAAGAATACTGCGAACCGTATACACGAATTTGAGGGTTTATAGATTCATAAGGGTTAATAAGAGAGTTAAAATAATCAACTAAAATCGTATCGGGAGCACTTAAAAAATGTGTATACTCGCGCGTTATATAGTCGCTTTTATTGAGGTGTGGAACAACGATCAAGAGGGTGCGAACCAGAAAAACGACCACGACTATACTGAGTATCGTAATGGCGATAGTTTTTCTTTTTGCTTGCGCATGTTCCTCGGTATGATCGTAAAATAGAGCAGGTGTTTCCAGATCATATTTTCTTTTTTCTTTATTATGAAATGCCAATACGGCGAAGATCATCAAACCTAATACAGATCCTTTGGCTACGCTCATATCTTCGTGAAAGAAGAGATAAAACAAAAGGGAAAAACTGATGATGAAAAAAACGATAAAGAGCTTTTTAAAATCTTGGGTAATAAAATAATGCTTTGCACGCACGATATTTGAACGATTTTTTTTAGCATAATTTTCTAAACTCGTTTGAAAATCACTAAAAAATTCATTGGCGGGTAGATAATCGGCAAATTGTATATGTACGGGTATCGAAACGCTAAGGGTATCTGTTAGTATTTTTAGATGAACAGTTTGAAAATTTTCCAAAAAATAGATTTTTATTTGACTAAAAAGTATGTCATACTCTTTATTTTCCAGTGTTATGCGCACACGGTTTTTCTCTAAAACAGCTTCACCTTTTCTGATAACGAGTTTTTTCAATAATAAAACACCGATAGGAAATGCAGCTAAAATGAACACCAACCAAACAGAGAGATTATCTGCTTTGGAGTATATAATCGTCATTGATAAACTCATCGTAATGAGAAAGCCGAATAAGACTAAAAGAACAATCCGTTTTGTACTTGTGTATTGGAAGGTATATTTTTTCTTCATAGTTTAATTGTCCTCTAAAAGATTTAGCTTTTGATGCACGCTAGGGCATAAAAGTGCCATACAGTGTATTGTTACGGTACGAAAGATAGTTGTGTTTTATTGTAATAAAAAAAAACTTCTTAAAACAAAAAGAGGATACATGAAAAAGACTTCAAGAACGCTGACTAAAGCGATATCTTTGAAATTTGTGGCTACATGCCATAGGTCTTTTTGGCATGTGAGAAGTTTTTATATGGGTGGAATTATTTTTGACGTGTCGTGGATTTGTACGGTGTTTGCAGTGTATGGCATGTAAAACGTAGGTAACCTACCAGTACTTACATGCCATAGTACTATCTATTGCCGAACTTTTCTCGCCACCACTCCTCGGGGGTTTGGGAGATTTTTTTGATATGCTCTTCGTCAAACGGAAACTCGAAATTTTCGCAATACTCCATAATCACTTCGTACGCTTCGTTGATCTGCATGCTCATTTTCGTGGCTTTTTCTTGGTCGTCCTTGTGTTTGTCGGGATGCCATTTTTTCATAAGGTTTTTGTATTTGGATTTGATCTCTTTAAGGGTTGATTTCTCACGAAGCCCAAGGAGTGTTTTGGACTTCATGATCTTTTCAAAGGAGTGCAAGAGGAGGCTTTTTAGTCTTGTTGTTGTCTCATATATGCAGGGATATCGAGATAATCGCTGTCCATATCGCCGCCTACTACGAGTCTAGGGCGGATTTTAGCTTTTACCGCAGGAACAGGTGTTTCGCTTACGAAATCTTCGTTATTGCTGAGCTCTTTTTCAAAGCCCGTTGCAACGATCGTGATTTTGATGAAGTTTTCAGGGATATTTGCATCGGTAGATGTTCCCCAGATAACGTCCGCTTCGTCGTGCGCGCTTTCGTGTACGACGTCCATCGCTTCGGCGATCTCCATCATCGGAAATTCGGGGTGCATTTTAAAGTGAACGAGCACGCCGCGTGCCCCGTTGATCGACATATTGTCAAGCAACGGAGACTCGATCGCCGCTTTGATCGCTTCGTATGCCGCGTTTTCCCCTTCAAATTCGCCCACACCCATAAGTGCCATCCCTTTGTGGCTCATAACCGTCTGTAAGTCGGCAAAGTCGAGATTGATGTCGTTGTCGCCGCTTGAGAGGATCACTCCCGACGTACCGCTTACCGCTTGTGCCAAAACGCTGTCAACGATTTTGAAGCTCTCTTTGAGACCCAATTTTCTGTCGATGATCGAGAGAAGTTTGTCATTAGGGATGACAACGATAGAATCGCTCTCTTTTTTAAGTTCTTCAAGACCCTCTTCGGCAAGTTTTAGACGTTTGCGCCCCTCGAATGCAAAAGGTTTGGTCACGACCGAAATAGTAAGTGCTCCCACCTCTTTGGCGATCTGTGCAACCACGGGAGCCGCACCCGTTCCCGTTCCGCCGCCAAGACCTGCGGAGATAAACACGATATCCGCACCCTCTAGTGCCGCACGTATATCATCGTAACTCTCCAACGCCGAATCGCGACCGACGGCAGGTTTCATCCCTGCGCCCAAACCTTTTGTAAGTTTTGCCCCGATTTGGATTTTGGTTGCTGCGTTGTTTTCGGAGAGCACCTGCGCATCGGTATTGATAAGTACCATCTCGATACCGTTGATCCCCTCTTTGACCATATGCCCGATCATATTGCCCCCGCCGCCGCCGACGCCCACGGCTATGATTCTAGCACCTGTTACGTGACTCGCCTCTTCTATGAAAAATGGTTCCATACTCTTACTCCTTAAAATAACTGGGTTGCCCAGTTCCAAAATTTATTGATCGGTCCGGCTTCGTCGCTCTTTTTTTCTCTTTTATCGGTAAGCTTGACGATTTTTTCTTTTTTATCCGATTCCATTGCCGGCGGCACGGTTTCGGTAGGTTCTGCTTTAAAATTGACCACCGTCTCACAGAGCGGCTGTTCGTTGGAGTGTCTTACTCTTTTGTTTACGTCTATCTCGTAAGGCGTAAATGCGGACGCACTGTATTTGACAAGACCGATGGCAGTGGAGAACTCGGGACCTCTAAGGTTGTCAAAAAGACCGTCCAGCTCCAAAGGTCGCGCAAGGCGTACGGGCATCGAACCAAACGTCGCAACGGCGAGTTCGCGGATCCCCTCCATATTTGAGAATCCCCCCGTAAGTACTACCCCCGCACCCAGTTGGTTTTTGAGTCCGCTGTTTTCTATAAACTGTGCCAAGATCATCAAAGTCTCTTCGACGCGTGCAAAGATGACGTTGTGTACCACTTCGAGCGAAACCTCGTGCGTGGAGTGTTCGTCTCCGATGATAGGCAGTTCTATAAGATCGTTGTCGGGCGTGAGCAATGAACCGTAGGTCAGTTTAACGTTGTCTGCTACGTTAAGGGGCGTATGCAGCGCCATAGAGAGGTCGCTCGTTACGTGGTTGGAACCTACGCCCAAAAAGTCGTTGTAGCGGATGGAGTTGCCCGAGTGGATCGCTATATTGCTCGTGTTGCCGCCCATGTCTATAACGGCTACGCCTAGCTCTTTTTCATCTAAATTGATCGTAGCAATAGAGGAAGCGTAGCTGCTAAGTACCACGTTTTCCACTTCGATACCCGCACCGCGAACCGCTTTTTTGAGGTTGTTAAGGTTTGATTTTTGGGTGGTGATGATATGCGTTTCCACTTCAAGGCGCGAAGCGTTCATCCCAAGCGGGTCTTCGATGTAGTCTTGGTCGTCCACTTTAAAATTAAACGGCAGAGCGTGGAGCACTTCGTATTCGTTGGGGATATTGGCGTTATAAAGAGCGGTGTGCATTACGCGTTCGATCTCTTTAAAGCTGATCTCTTTGTTTGGGATATTTACGATACCGTTGGAGTTGAGGCTTTTTGTGTAGGCACCCGAAATAGAGACGATAGCGCTGCGGATGTCGCTTCCCGCAACCCGTTTGGCATCCCCAACGGCGGAGCGGATAGATTTGGATGCTAACTCTATATTGGTGATAGAACCTTTGCGCAGACCCAATGCCTTGGCAATACCGGCACCAATGATACTCGGCGTGCCCTCATCGCTAATCTGAGCTATGATTGCGCATATTTTCGTTGAACCGATGTCTATCGCTAAAACAGTTCTTGCCAAGTTAGATCCCTTCTATAAAAATTTGTGCTTCGTATCGGTTTTGAAGGCTTTCAAGCAAACCTTTGCTAAACATTGCACTTTTGAGTTGCAACATTGTATCGTCTTGTTTTTTATCTGCAATTTGAAGCAACTTTTGTTCCAAAATATTATACACGACAACTTTGCCGTTTTGCAAAGGGATGTACCCTTGTTTATTTTGGGATTTAAAAAGCGCGTTTAAAAATTCGCCGGCTTCGGCAAGCGTGAGCTCTTTAAGTTTTGCAGCTTCTTCTAGGGTGATAAAATCGGTTACGTTTCCTTTGAAAGAGGTGTACGATTTTTGTGCCAAATCAAGCAAAATCTCTTTTTTTTGTTGTTTGACGTACTCGCCGATAAGGAGCGGTTTTACCTCTTCGTAGGGTTTTACCTCGGCGGGGTTGATTTTAAGCAGTTGCACACTCGTGTAGACACCGTTTACCTCTACGGGTTTTAGGAAACCGTTTGTAGGGGAGAGTTTTGCAACCTCTGCAAGAAGCTCGGGGGTAAAAGGGTTGTTGCCTGCGGAGATCGTGGCGTTTTGTACCGAAATCTCTTTTGGAAGTTCGTTTTTCTTAAACGCTATATATTCGCGCAACGCTTCGTTTTTGCTTGCTTTGTCGTTGAGCGCTTGTGCGACTTTCTCTTTGGCATGTGCAAATTCTAGGATTTTGCCTTCGTTGTCTTTAAAAAGGGTTTTGTTGTCGTTGTAAAAATTCTCGAGTTCTTCGTCGTTATAGGTTTTTTCCACCTTGGCATGTGCAATGTAGGCAACGTCGTAGCTTACGTCGCTCATGTAGTTTTGTCGTACTTTTTCCCAGTAAGGTTTGAGTTTTGCATCGGAAGTGTCGACGGCGATCTCTTTGTCGTCGAGAAGTTTATATTCGATTTTGTCGGCGATGGAGAATACCGTGTTTAAAACATTCGCTTCGTTTTGTGTCGTTTCTACGGGAAGCAGAGCAAGCGTTTTTTTGATAAGCAGCTGTTTTGCTACGTCCGCTTCGTACTCTTTCATCGTAAAGTTGTTGCGCGAAAGTACCTCTTTGTAGAAATCTTTGTCAAATGCGCCGTTTTTGAAAAAATACTCTTGCGATTTGATCTCTTCGAGCATCTCTTTTTGGGTTACCTCAAGGTCGTATTCTGCGGCAAGGTTAAGAATATATGCCTGATCGACGAGCTGTTTGAGCGCTTGCTGTTGCAAACCGAAGCTTTTTGCTTTCTCTTCGTCGAAGTTTCCTTGGAATATTTGGTTGTATTGGTTGTAGAGGGAGGAGTACTGTTTTTGCAACTCGCCCATAGAGATTTCGATCGCACCTACTTTGGCAACCGCACCCGCTTTGTCTCCGTAACTATATTGTCCCCATCCTACGAATCCTGCTCCGATAAATGCTATCGTGGAGATCCAGATAGTCACGATAAGATATTTTTTATGTCTTTGCATCCAAGTAATCATAAACGGCAAACCTTCAGTCTTAAATTTCTTGCTATTCTAGGTAAATTCGGATTAAATCTTTATAAATCAAGCCCCGATTCGAGAGTTTTTGTTATGATTAGAGAGATAATTTACCAAGAGAGATTTGTATGAATAACGAAGCGCTGAAAATAAGAGATTTGGAAGTCGTGTGGCACCCGTGTACCCAGATGAAAGATCATGAAGTTTTTCCGCTTACTCCGATTAAAAAAGGGGAGGGGGTCTACCTTGAAGATTTTGAAGGGAAGCGCTACATCGACGCGGTGAGCAGTTGGTGGGTGAACCTTTTCGGACATGCCAACCCTTATATCAACCAAAATATCAAAGAGCAGCTAGAGAGTTTGGAACACGTTATCTTGGCAGGCTTTACCCACGAGGGGGTGGTGCGCCTCTCGGAGCGCCTCGTTGCACTCACCCCTGAGAATCTCGATAAATGTTTCTATGCCGACAACGGCTCAAGCGCTATCGAAGTAGCACTCAAGATGAGCTACCACGCCCACCTAAACGACGCTAAACGCAAAGAGCTTTTTGTTTCCCTTACCAACTCCTATCACGGCGAGACGATCGGTGCGCTCAGCGTGGGGGACGTGCAGCTCTACAAAGAGACCTACGAGCCGCTTTTGATCCGCTCTATCCAAACCCCCGTTCCAAAAGACGCCACGAAAGAAGCGGCAGAAGAAGCGGCTTTGGCATTTGAGAAACTCTGTGCAGAGAGAGCCGAAGAGATCAGCGCGATCATCCTCGAACCGCTGGTGCAGGGAGCAGGGGGGATGCATATCTACCATGCCCATTTTTTGGTGCGCGTGCGCGAGATTTGCGATCGCTACGCTCTTCACATGATCGCCGACGAGGTGATGGTCGGGTTCGGGCGCACGGGCAAACTCTTTGCCTGCGAACATGCCAAGATTGCGCCCGACTTTATGGTGCTCTCCAAAGGGCTTACGGGAGGGTATCTGCCCCTCTCGGTCGTGCTTACCTCCAATGCGATCTACAACAAGTTTTATTGCGATTACGGCGAGTACAAAGCGTTTTTACATTCGCATTCCTATACGGGAAATGCCTTGGCATGTGCGGCGGCAAATGCCACGCTCGATATTTTCGAAAACGAAAACATCATCGAGAAAAACCTTGTCAAAGCTGCCTATATGGGGCAAAAACTCGAAAAATTCAAAACCCTTCCAAACGTCAAAGAGGTGCGCCGATGCGGGATGATCTGCGCGGTGGAGCTTGAGGGCTACATGCCAAGCGAGAGGATCGGGATGCAAGTGTATCTCTACGGTCTTAAACACGGCGTACTGCTGCGCCCTTTGGGGAACGTGGTCTATTTTATGCCCCCCTACGTCATCACGCACGAAGAGATCGACGTGATGATCGACACGGCGTTTGATGCGA
>Ga0265295_1007935_pt1 | contig 11971 bp, 10 predicted proteins | sample Munlansysbiofilm_FD_192503 | JGI IMG/M metagenome (GOLD analysis project Ga0265295, IMG submission 192503) | Leachate microbial communities from a municipal landfill in Southern Ontario, Canada - Methane capture system biofilm | ecosystem: Engineered > Solid waste > Landfill > Unclassified ... | reverse complement strand
TTTTTATGAAAAGTGGAAGAGCGGACGCGTACGACATCGCATCAGTGGAAGCTTATACCATTTACTCGGCTGCCACCGGACAAAATGTTTCGCTCTCGCAGCTGGCTGATGTGCATGTAGAATGGCAGTTTGCCAAGTATATCCGGAAAGACCTTGAACGAACCATGACGGTGGGAGCTTACCTGCATAGCGGCTATAATGCGGCAGCTATTTTTGATGACATCGGCCCCTGGATGAAGGAGCAAAAAGCGACTTGGGATTATGGCTACGATTACGAATTTGGTGGTGAAGACGAAGATACTAACGAAAATCTCAGTGCCATTTTTACGCGTTTGCCATTGGCTTTTTTTCTTATCGTGATTTTGCTGGTGCTTCAGTTTAACTCCATCCGCAAATCCACCATTATAATTATGGCTATTCCGCTGGGAATGATTGGCGTGGTAGCCGGCTGGTTTATTGGCGGCTCTTTTGTTAGCTTTTTCGGCATATTAGGTGTTATAGCCCTGGCCGGGATCGTTGTGAATAACGCCATTATCCTTATCGACCGCATTGATGTGGAATTTGCTGAAAACCCGGATGTGGATCGCCGCGACGCCATTCTTTTGGCAGCACATAACCGTTTCAGACCCATATTGTTAACCACGCTTACTACTTCGCTGGGTATGTTGCCACTGCTTTTTGGCGGCGGCCTGCTTTGGGAACCGTTGACACTCGCGATAATCTTTGGACTCTTTTTCGCCACTGTGATCACCCTGCTTTTTGTTCCGGTGCTTTATCGCTTGCTTTTCAAAGTACCCTTCAAGGATTATACCTATGATCGGAAAATATTGGAATAAATAGAGTTTGAATAAAAAATGCTGTAATTTCTCCTTCAAAATCCTGTAGCGCAGGATTTTGAAGGAGAAATCTTCCAATAGATTACACGTTTTATATCAATTATTTATTTGAATCATTCTCGGTTTTACTTTCGACATTTTGCAAAGCTGTCGGCGTTCAAAAGTTTGTTATCGCGTTGCGTATAACTTTTCATCTTCCAAGGCACAAGGGATATAGAACCTTTTATGTAAAACTTTTTTGTTAGTTGTGGACATCGATTTCAATTCTACTCCAGCCAACCAACCATACAGCCGCTCTATCTATAAAAAAAAATGCCCGCAAAACGGGCATTTTCAATCTGCGGAGAGAGAGGGATTCGAACCCCCGGTCCATCGATGACGGACAACGGTTTTCGAGACCGCCGCATTCAACCGCTCTGCCATCTCTCCAAGCCGGGTTGAAATCGGCTGCAAATGTAAAAATTATAATGGTTTCAGCGGCTTTATTGTGTAAGAAGTTTATGTGGATTTTGGGCTGCGGTTTTGTGGACTCAGGTTGAAATACGCAGGATATCTTGCTGTTTTTTGTTCATAAAATGCTGTGATCTCTGCAAAATCTTTATCAAAGTCGCCACTTGGCATCATGGCAGGACCAAAGCCTGCTTCTTTTTTTGCATAGTCGAGGAAGCCCATCACGATCGGTACATTCGCCCGGAGGGCGATATAATAAAAACCTTTTTTCCATGTTTTCTGCAACTTGCGCGTGCCTTCGGGCGCTATCACTACGTTTAGCTGTGAGGCTTTCTGAAAAAGCCGAGTAACTTGTTCTACCAGATTGGTGCTTCGATCTCGGTCAACCGGAATGCCTCCCATACGTGCTAGTATGCCTCCAAACGGGCCTTGAAAAGATTCCTTTTTGATGAGAAATTTCACAGAAACGTTCAATACGTAATAGGCCAGTCTGCCAATAATAAAATCTCGGCTGCTGGTATGAGGCGCAGCCAGGATAACACATTTCTTGATGTGTTCCGGTATTTCGCCAACGATCTTCCAGCCAGCTAACCTAAGCAGCAGGCGCGAAAAGCTTCTCATAGTTGTTTATTTGCCGCAAAAGTAGTCGAATTTTTTCAAATTGAAAAAACCCTTGGAGTCATTGGGTTTAAAGGCTGTTTCTGCTTTGTTCGGAATGCATTAAGCGGATTTGATTCCGTTCTGTACTCTTTAACCTAATCATAAACTTTTTTAAATCATAAATTCCATTGAGAAAGGATTCCTCATTCTGCTTTGCTACATTTGGAATGATGTAGTGTATTTGTTTGCGTATTGGAGTATTGGAGATGGGGGATTACACTACTCCATTCCTCCACTACTCCATTTCCTCTTCTTGGCTTACATAGCTGAGGCCAGCTTGATTGAATATTGCAACCCAAAAAAACTCATGAATAATCCAAGCCATCCAAAGGCGTAAAAAAAAAGCTCCAAAATTCGATGTTTCACGCATCAAATGCCGGAGCTTAAATCAGTTAGTATTAAAATGTTTCTATTTTCCGCTTTCGGCTGCAGGCCTCATAGCTTCTGGTTTTTGCACCAGTCGCAGGTAATGATCGGTTTTCAAGAAGTCGCGGGCAGCTGCCTGAATCTGTTCAGCGGTAAGTCCGTGGATTTTTTCTTTAAACGCCTCAAAGCTGTGCATGGGCATATCGTTTTGCTCTGAGAAGCTTATCGCCGAGAGCCAATATTTATTCTGTTTTTCGTTGGTTTCGCGTTCGCGTATGGTCGTCTCTTTCACTTTAGCCAGGTCTTCGGCTGTGGGACCATGCTCAATCAAGCGATTCATCTCCTGGAAAACAGCTTTTGTGAGGGTGTCGGTCATTTCAGGATTGGTACCCCAATTGATGCTGATGGTATAGTCAGCTTCCGGAAATTGGTTGTTATCCTGACGTGCTCCAACGCCGTAAACGCCACCCTGGTCTTCGCGCATATTTTCGCGCAACTTAATCGAAAGCACTTTCATCATCTGTTCCAGGTGCAGCCGGTTTTCTGCCGACCAGTCAAAAGGTGCTTTCATCATAATGGCTACCATGCTTTTATGTTCAGCGCCGGCATAGATGCTTACATCAGTGATGCCTTTTGGAAATTCAGGCTTTCTGTTTTTCCATTGCAGTGCTTCTTTTGTTGTTGGTAGGCTTCCGAGGTATTTTGCAAGTAAAGGCTTGAAGTTTTCGTTGTTGATATTTCCTACAAAAACAAAGGTGAAACCATTGGCCGTTCCGAAAAGGCGGTCATACATTGCATAAATCTTTTCCGCTTCAAGGCTTTGTATTTGTTTATCTGTCGGGATTACTACAGTTCTTGGACTGTTTGAAGTAGCGAGTTTATACAGGGTGTCGTAAAAAATAACTTGTGGGTTAGCCCGCATAAATTTATACTGATTTGTTTGCTGCGAAATGTATGCGTTAAAGGCTTCCTGATCGCGCCGCGCCTTTTTAAACTGAAGCGTTACGAGCTTCATCAGGGTCTCAAAATCTTCCGGAGTAGCACTGCCGTTGAGGCTTTGCTTTATGCCATCGATATTAACCCGCAGGCTGGCATTTACACCGCTGAGTTTCTTTTCCAGCTCCGGCTTGCTAAAATTGCCCAGCCCACTTGCATCCACTACACGGGAGATATTATCAGCAGCAAAGGCGTCTTTGTCTTCGAAAATTGAACTGCCACCCCAAGCGAAAGCCGACATTAATATTTCATCATTCTTAAAATCGGTGGGCTTTAGAATTACCTCGATTCCATTGCTGAGTTTCAGTTGGGTAATTCCAAGTTTTTTGTCGGTTTTTTCACTCACAATTTCACCGCCTTTTAGCGCTCCAGATAGCAGTGGCTCATCTTTAAAGCTGTCAACCCAGGCAGTAACTTCTTTGTTTTTTGCTTCGCGGACTGTCTCCAAAATCGCCCTTTTGTCCGGCACGGAAACGCTTTCATTTTCGGGAGCAGTAACCACAACAACCATATTTTCGTCTGTAATCCATTTTATAGCTTTACTGTTGATTTCTTGCAGTTTGATTTTTGGAAGCAATTGCTGGGCCATAATCAGCTCGTTTTCAATGCCCGGGATGGGATCGTTCTCCAGGAAATGTCGTGTGTAGGCATTTACATAAACAGACGAATTGGTTTTGTCCTTCTCCTTAGCCTGTTGCTCGAGCCGATTCAACAATTCTTTTTTCGTACGTTCAAGTTCGGACGGTGTAAAACCATAGCGTTTTACACGCTCATTTTCAATAACTAAAGCTTCCAGAGTTTCTTCTATCTGGTTTTCTTTAGCAGACGCGCTGGAGGCGTATGCATCCATTGCTCTTCCCAAAAATCCACCATAATAGGTGTATGCATACATAAATGGTGATTCGGCCTTTTGGCTCAGCTCATTAAGCCTGTTGATAATCATGGCGCTGTATAGTTCCTGAATGAGTTGTTCTTTGTAGTCGTTTATGATAAGAGCTTCTTTTTTTGGGTGTTTGTAAAACATCATCACCGTGCTGCTGGTGGCTTCGGGGTCGGTGGCAATAGCAACGAGCGGTTCTTTGTTGCCGGGGATATCATAACTTAGGCGTTCTTTCGCTTTTTTTGGATTTTTAATAGGAGCAAAATGGCTGATAATTTTTTCTTCTGCCATCTGAATATCGATGTCACCTACTACAATAACAGCCTGCAAATTAGGTCTGTACCAATCTTTATAAAAAGTTGTCAGCCGCTCGTAAGCAGCGGTGTCGATAATGTCAATTTTTCCGATAGGAAGGCGTTCGGCATAACGCGAATTATTGAAGATGATCGGGAAATAGGCTTTTCGCATACGGTCGTTAGCGCCAAGTCCCATGCGCCATTCTTCGCGTATTACACCTCTTTCTTTGTCAATTTCTTCCGGATCAAAACTCACCTGATGTGCCCAGTCTTCAAGCACCATAAAGGCGGAGTCAATCAAGCCTTGTCTATCGGTGGGCAGTTGCAGCATATACACCGTCTCATCAAAACTGGTGTATGCGTTGAGGTCGGCGCCAAAACGTACGCCTGATTTTTCCAGAAAATCAACGAGTGCACTTTTGTTAAAATTCTTGGTGCCGTTAAAGCACATATGTTCAACAAAATGAGCCAGCCCTTGCTGGTCGTCATCTTCCAGAATGGAGCCTGCGTTGGTAACAAGCCGCAACTCCACCCGATTTTCGGGCATGGTGTTGTGCCTGATGTAATAAATCAGGCCATTATCGAGCCGGCCAATTTTTACGGTAGGATCAATCGGAATCAAGTCGCCGGCTTCTAATTGCTGCGCTAGCAATAGGTTTGTGCTAAGCAGGAAACCTAAAAGGAGTAAAAACAATTTTTTCATTGCTGATTTTTTTTTGGATATTTTTTCTTGTTGTGACTGATTTTCAAAAAAAGCGTCTAATAAAAATAAATTTTGAAAAGCTGATACAAATATATGTTTTTTTGATTTGTAGCTGTGATTTTTTAGAGTAACAGAGCTATTTTGACATCTTCATGCTATCTTCCGCCACTGCGGGATGGGTGAGGAAATTTTAAACGCAAGGTGGATGTTGACTTTTGAACGCACGTTAGCACTTCAAAATCTGGGAAAAAAGTCAGATAAAATATTGTATATATTTAATAAACAGTGCGTTAGTAGGCTTTGAATTTATCTGGAATGTTCTATATACACCAACAATATGAACACAACTTACAGTCTCCTCCTTTAATATGTAGCACTTCCTTTTTGTATAGAACTTTATTCGCTATTTTTGCGTTATTAAGTCATACACAAACTACTTTTGAACAGGCTCATTCAATGTAAAAAACCATCAGATGCAAACTGTAACAATAGAACTTTTAGATAACGACTCTTTAAAGGCCCTGCAAGATTTAGAGCAAAAGCAGATAATAAGGATAGTAAAAAAAACTGATTTAAATACCTATGCTATGCCCGGTAAGCCAATGAGCGAGCAAGATTTTAAAAAATGGGTTGAATATACCGAGGATTCTCCGACTGTAAGCATAACAGAAGCCAAACAAAGATGGGCAACACAAAAGGAAAAACTCCAGAGGCTTATTCGTTAAGGCTAACCGAAAATGCGCTCCGGAATATTGGTGAAATTACGGGCTATATTGCTTTCGTCAAGCACCAGCCTTTAAATGCTATTCGCGTGGGGGATAGAATATTTGAGACATTAGACCGCATTGAACAACGCCCTTTAGTATTTAGGGAATGCGAAGAAATTCCTACCAAAACCAAGATATATCGCAAAGCGGTTTGCATGAGTTGGCTTATAATTTACAAGATAAAAGACACTGAAATTGTTATTCTTGGTATAATCCATGGGAGTCGTAGGGCTTCGAAAATTAGAAAGCTTAGTAAAGTAAAATAATAGCCTTTAAAAAGCCCCTACTGTTTTCGTGAGGCAACCACTATCTAAAGTATAACCACATCATTTTAAAATCCTTTTTCTGCTACATAGTTAGACTTACGAAACAGACATTTTGTACCTTGCCTAGCTGATTCCGCAAATATATTTTAGGCCAAGGCGCAAGTTTTTGTGCTAAAGTTTGTCTTATACCATAGTAATTGATAAAATGCAGAAAAACAGGCATATAAATGACAGAAGCTGAGCTTGTACAAAGATTAAAGGAAAAAGATCCGGCTGCGTGGCATCAACTGGTTGAGCAGCATCAGCTTCTGGTGTATAATGTGTGTAAGGGTTTTTTACACAATGCACATGATGCCGAAGACCTGAGCCAGGATATTTTTATTGAAGTATTCAACAATGCCCACAAATTCAGAGGCGATGCCAAAATAAGTACCTGGCTTTATCGCATCGCCGTAAACCGCTCCCTCAATTTTATGCGCAACAGCCGCAAACGTCGCTTCTGGAAAGAGATAGATGCTTTGTTCGGAGTTTCGGCGCCTCAGGATGCAACCGCTTTTGTGCCCAGTGTGGAAACAGCTCCAATGGAGACTTCTGAACAGCGCAGTATGCTCGACAAAGCCATCTCCCAGTTGCCCGAAAATCAAAGAATAGCTTTTACGCTGAATAAAATAGAAGAGCTGTCTTATGCTGAGGTGGCCGAAATTATGGCGCTGAGCCTGTCGGCTATCGAATCGCTGATTCACCGGGCAAGGCAGAACCTACGTAAAAAACTAAAAAATTATTATAAATGATACCCTCACCGCAAGAAAATGAACCCAAGCGTGTCAAACTTAAAAAGCACCCCATGAACTGCGAACACTATGAACTGATGATTTTTGATTTGCCCTTCTCCGCGAGAGCGGCAGATATCGATAGCGTTCTCCGTGAGCATATGTCGCAATGCAGCTCATGCAAGGCGCTGCTCGACAGTCATCTGGTCGGGATGCAGCAAATAAATGAAAGCCGGCGTATCCAGCCCAATCCATTCTTCTACCAAGGAATATTATCGCGGATGGAAAGTAAAACGGTTTCGGCAAAAGCAAATACTGTTTACGGGAGTCGGATTTTACGTCTGAGTCCTGCTTTGATGAGTGCTGCCGCTGCCATTGTTTTTGGCGTGTGGATTGGTGGCCGCCTTACGATGAACCTTCAAACCAGTCCTGTAAACACTTCTGAATCAAGAGAGATGATGCTCAGTGCAGTGGCAGAAGACCTTCAGTTGATTGATATTTCTGAAAGTACTCTCGAGACCTATTTGATGGATAACCAAAACCCGGAGCAGCCATGATTTCAACAAAACAAAAAAGTACAATTGCTTTGCTCGTTATCGTGATAACGCTGGTGAATCTGGGTGCCCTGGCTACCGTGCTCTATAAATTGCGACAGGTAGAGAAGTTTCATGAAGCAGATTTGGTTGAGAACCAGGAGGAAAACCCTTCAAATAATCCCGCACCGGCTTTTATGATGCGTGAAATTGGTTTTGATAAAGCACAGCAACACTTATTGAATGAATCAAAGCGAAACCTGGGAAGGGAAGTGTCGCCACTGCTCGCTGAATTACGCCAGCTGAATGCTGATCTGATCGATGAGGTGATGCAGCCAGAACCGGATACCATACGCCTTGAGGCAATTTGTGCGGAGATTGGCAGTCTTCATACCTTGATGAAGCTGGAGACAACACATCATTTGCTTGATATTAAGCAAATTGCTTCGCCTGAACAAGATGAAAAGTTGAAAGACTTTTACCGCGAGATGCTTAACCGAGGTGATGAGCCACGACCCGATGGTATGGGCCGCCGCCACCGCAGAGGCTGGCGCAACAGACGTCCTTAATAATAGAAACGAAATCAAATGTTTAACCTTTATAAATACTTAAATCATGAAAAATTTGAAAATTAATCTCACTACTTTGGTCGCAGCTTTTGCAATGCTAGCCTTGATTTCATTTGATGCAAGCGCACAGGGCTTCGGTCGTGGAAATGCCCGTGTAAACGGACAAAACAATGTGCAAGGCCCAGGAATGGGTTATGGCCGCGGAGATTGTACCGCTATCATCCCGGATCTGACGGAAGACCAAGAAGCCAATATCTTAAGGTTGCGTAATGAACATTTCCGCAATGCTGAAATTAAGCGTGCCGAAATTGGCGAAAAGCAAGCCAAGCTGAACAGTTTGCGCGTTGCCAAAAACCAGGATGCTGCTGCCATCGACAAAAATATTGATGAATTGGCCAGCCTGCGTGCCAGTCTGATGAAAGAACGCGAAGCCCATCGCCGTGAAGTGAAAGCATTGCTTACCGACGATCAGAAAGTTTGGTTTGATGCCAATACAGGGCAAGGCCGCGGAAGAGGCTTTGGCGCAGGAAACAGCGGAATGCGAGGAAACGGACAAGGTATGCGCAGCGCTGGACAGGGCAGGGGCTGGAGAAATTGTCCTTACAATTAATTAAAAGTCAACACTCAATTGCTGGTTTGAAAGTAGAATTAATAAAAAACCCGCATCTCTGTAATTGGGATGCGGGTTTTGTTAGTGAATGAATGTTAGGGCTTAAAAAAATAAAGCCATTATAAAAAGTGTTATAATGGCTTTATTTACAGCGTTTTAATATTTTATTGCTTTATAAACTTTGACTGATAGCGCTTGTCAAACCCATCAATGGAAATAATATACATTCCGGTTTTTAGCCTTGAAATATTTACTTCCTGCCTGTTGTTAACAAAGGGAGTTTGTGAAATTATCCTTCCGGTAAAGTCCATAATTGACATCAGCCCACCGGTGAACTCACATTCCACATACAGCTGATCCGTGGCAGGGTTGGGATAAACTGAAATAAAGCGGTTTGTGCCTGTTGCATCTTCGATGCCGGTATTGTTGGAGTTTGTCCATACTCCATCGCCCATAGTTGATACGTAGAGATCCGTTTCGCTGGTTCCATCTATTGAAACAACATCCCAGGGAATCTGTCCCAGATTTACAGCCGGAGTCCAGCTTGTGCTTCCATTATCGATATAATAATAGTAACCTGGATAGGGGCTGAGGTCGCCTGATTTCATTGTGTTTAGCACATAAACCCTTCCGTTAACCATTCCTAATCCGCTAGCGTATTGTATTATGCCCGCCAAAATAGGAAATCCATCGGTAGTCAATGTCCAGGAGGCACCATTATCAGTACTGTTTTGAATTTGATAAGACCAATAATCATATCTAATAAAATTATTGGGCCAACCTACTACTTTTCCGTCGGAAGAAAGTTTTCTTGCCGTCCATGTTTCACCGCCATCTGCTGAAAAAGCAAAGCCATACCCGATATCTGCGAAAATCATATCTCCATGTTTTTCAAATCCCTGTACTTCGGCATTATAGCTAAGTGGGTCACCGGCAACTGTCAGTGATGTTTGATTCCAAGTCGCACCATTGTCAGTACTTTTATAGATTGCAATATCGGGTCCTTTTCCTGTGGCAAAAAACTGCGGACCGTAAGAGAAAAAGGCTGTGCCACCAGCACCGTTGGGTGTGGTTGAAATTACAGACCAGCTTTGTCCATTGTCGCTCGACTTAAAAAGATTAAAATAAAAATCTTTCATTGCTCCTGCATACCAGGTGTTTCCATCTACAGAAAAGTGGAGCACCTCAGTGTTTCCTCCAAAATTTTCAGTAACATTAGTCCAGCTCGTGCCATGATTTACTGATGTATAGAGTTTTCCATATTCCAGACCAAGAATTACACCGTTGGCTGCTTTCATACTTGCAAGCGAACCGTTTCGGATTACAGCTTTACTTACTTCTCCTGTTGCTTCGTCATAGGAGATAGGGCCTTTGCCAGTAGTAATCCATACCTTACCGTCATGGCGAGTTATAAAGCCGGCGCCTTCGCCCGAAAAATAAGTTGCATCAATGATTGTTTCCCAGGTTTCTCCTTCATCGCTACTTTTATAAGCTCCATACATATCTGTGAAATAGAGAATGCCATCGTAATTTCTTACACAAGTGCCCACATTGAAGCTGTAGGCTTCTCCAACATTTACCCAAGTCTCTCCATTATCATTCGTTCGCATTAAGCCATTTCCATTAAGCGTAGATGAAGAATAAAGGTAGCCGTTAAGCTCTGCAAAGGCAGAGGAACCTTGTAGCATGGCTATCCCGGGTGATGGAATAAAAGGAACGTTTGGCAATTTTTCCCAGTTAAGCCCATTGTCGAGCGACTTATAAATAACATGGTTAGGAAATGGAATTTGATTGCCTTCTGAACTTATGTACAAGCCTGATCCAAGCTGATTTACACCATCGGTCATCCATTCCTCAATGGCATCTATTCGTTGCCACGACAGTCCCATATCAGTACTAATGGCCGGAAAATCCATACTCGACATAATAAGGTTATCGCCGCTAATTTCCAGCCGATTGGGACTTGCAGAGGGATAGCCTAAATGGGTTGGCAGTCCGGTGCTGATTATTTCCCAGTTATCGCCATTGTCATTGCTTCTGTAGCAGCGATCGCCTAACCAGGATGTTAAAAAGATGTAGTCGCCTTTGCGAATCATTGAGGTGGGCAAAATTTCATTATCAGCAAAGTTGGCCGTAACAACATGCCAGTTTTCGCCGCCGTTGTCCGAACGTAAAAGATGGTAGCCGTATCCTGTAAACATCAGGTCGTCTTCAACGAATACAAATTTGCTAGTTTCCATTCCCGAAGTGGGACCGTTGGTAGGATTGAATTGTTGTGCGTTTGTTACAGAACAAACAAATAAGAATAAAATTAGGTAGAGGTTTTTCATGATATTAAATTTTTAGTTCAAAATCAAAAGTACCTGCTTATTAAATCGAACCCTCTAGGTATATCAGCGCAGTTTGATAGGGTCTTTACCCTATTTTGACATGCACCGCGCTAAAGTCGTGCAGCGTCGCATACCGCTTCACGCAAAATCCGCTAAAATGAATTACCTTTGTTTTTCGGGACTTTTAGTCCTAATAATGATGAAATAAAACCTAAAATTTGAATAATGAATATAGATCTTAAAATTGCACTTGAGGCCAAAATTAAACCAATTGTTGAAATTGCTAAAAAGCTTGGTATTGAGGCTGATGATCTGGAATTATATGGGAAATATAAAGCAAAACTGCCACTGCGTCTGATCAATAGTGAAAAGTTAAAAAATAACCCGGGGAAATTGATCCTGGTATCAGCCATATCGCCTACGCCGGCGGGCGAAGGCAAAACCACGGTGTCCATAGGACTTACCGAAGGCCTCAATCGAATTGGAAGAGCTACGACAGTGGTGCTTCGCGAACCCAGCCTGGGCCCTGTTTTTGGTATTAAAGGAGGAGCTGCCGGCGGTGGCTATTCACAAGTGATTCCGATGGAAGATATCAACCTGCATTTTACCGGTGATTTTTCGGCCATCGAGAAGGCCAATAATTTGCTTGCTGCACTTATCGATAACAATATCCAGAGTAATACCCGCTCATTAAATATTGACCCCCGCACGGTAAGCTGGAAACGGGTAATGGATATGAACGACCGCTCGCTGCGCTCCGTAATTGTTGGGCTGGGAGGCACTGCCTCGGGCATCCCGCGCGAAACAAGCTTCAACATCACTGCCGCCTCCGAAATTATGGCCATCTTATGCTTGGCCGAAGATTTTCATGACCTGAAAGAACGCATGGGGAGAATTTTCGTAGGATTTACTTTCGACAAAAAGCCGATTTATGCCCGC
>Ga0265295_1007934_pt1 | contig 11971 bp, 10 predicted proteins | sample Munlansysbiofilm_FD_192503 | JGI IMG/M metagenome (GOLD analysis project Ga0265295, IMG submission 192503) | Leachate microbial communities from a municipal landfill in Southern Ontario, Canada - Methane capture system biofilm | ecosystem: Engineered > Solid waste > Landfill > Unclassified ... | reverse complement strand
CTATTTACGTTTTGATTGCCGGAACGTATACGCCCGTATGTCTTTTGGGCATTCAAGGCTCGTGGGGATGGACGCTTTTTGGCATTTCATGGGGCATTGCGCTTTTCGGTACGGCACTGAAAATTCTCTTTCCGGGCCGTTTTCATCTTTTGGCGATTATCCTTTATGCGCTGATGGGATGGATGGTCGTCGTCGCGATCAAACCGCTGATGGAGAATCTCTCGACGCTTCCTTTGGTTTTACTGCTAGTCGGAGGAATTATTTACACGCTCGGCATCGGTTTTTACATACAAAAGCAACGCTTCTTTAGCCACGCCATTTGGCATTTTTTTGTCTTAGGCGGATCGATTTTTCATTTTTTCGCCGTCTTGTCGCTCATTCGAGAATAACCCTTAAAAAAGGGCTATTCTAAAGCAACTTATCAAATCCTATCCACTTTTTCAGCGTCTCGATTCCTACCGAAAGGATCAAACAAATTCCCAAAAGCACCGCAAAAATAATGACGGGATAGTGAAAAGCATAAATGAAATCGGGAAAATAGTAATAATAAATAAACGTGTGAAATAAAAAGATATTGAACGAATGCACGCCGATAAATTCGAACGCTTTTTTTGCCCAAGCAGAGACGGCTATCCATTCCGTCGTCCACAAGATCAGTAAAATCGCAAAAAACGTATCGGCTCTGACACTATCGAAAAGATAGCCGTTTTGGCGATACCACGCGACAAATACCGTTAAAACGGCTAATAAAACGAAGCGTTTTTTCCCCAATCGATCCAACCATGCGATTATCTTCAAAAACCCGTCGGTTTGAGAAAGGTAAACGCCCGTCGCAAACGGAAAAATCCAATCGTTTACCAACGGAATCGGCACAAAGAGCAAAAGGGCGCATAGGGCTAAAAACCATAGATGAAATTTTTGCGTCAAAACATAAACGAGAGGGAAGATCGCGTATAAAACGATAATAAGGCTCATAAACCACCACGTCGCGTTGTACCCGTAACCGACCCACGTAAACATATGAAGCCCGAGCATTTGCAGCAACAAACCTTGCATGTAAGCATGTCCGTAAACGCCCTCTAAGGTTCTGCCCATAAACCAAACACCGATCGGAACGAATAAAAGCGCGATCAACCAATAGTTCATATAGAGCTTCAACACCCTACGCTTGTAAAACGACGCGAGTTCTAGCCCCTTTTTCTTGACCGACTCTGCCAGCCCAAAACCGCTTAAAACCACGTAAATACCGACGCACACTTTGGCCAATAAGGCGGTTTGATAAACAACCCATCCTTCTTCGGGATGTTCGTAAAAAAGATGATGCCACAAAATCAGCATCAACGCCATACCTTTACTCGCATTGGTAATCGAAACGTCAAATTTGCCCAAGACCATTCTTTCTCCTTACGGTAATAAACGTGCGATATTTTCCTCTATCGTATCGTTTTTGTACACGGCACTGATCACCGAATACATCGCGATGTTGTAGGAACGTAAAAGGGGTATCGTGTCGGGAGTGATGCCGCCGATAGCGCAAATCGGTACGTTAATGACCTTTTTGGCTTCACCGAGCACGGTATGCGGAACAACGATAGAGTTTGGCTTTGTCGGAGAGGGAAAAAACGAACCGAATGCGACGTAATCTGCCCCCAGCGAAGCGTAATGAAGCGCTCTTACAATATCGCCGTAACACGATACGCCGATGATTTTATCGTTTCCCAAAAGGGCTCTTGCTTCTTCGTAACTCACGTCGTCTTGCCCGACATGTAAGCCGTCCGCGTTGATGCGATGCGCCAATTCCAAACGATCGTCTATGATGAAAACCGCTTCGTAAAGATCGCACAGTGCTTGAAGGCGACGGCATGTTTTTTCCGCTGCTTCGTCGCTTGCGTATTTGTCGCGGTATTGGATCACTTTGACGCCGCATTTTAACACGCGCTCCATTTGCTCTAAAATCGTCTCTTCGGGAGTTAACGTAGCGTCCGTTAAGACGTAAAGTCCGTTTAAAAGGGATCTATCGATCATGCAAACCTCTTGCGTTTTTAAAAGAGATTGTACAGATAAAACCTTAAATTGCCCAAGCTTTGCGACGCGGCTCGGGCAAAAGCGTTCAAAACGTTACGAGCGAAACTTGCTAAGCTCGTTATTGAGATTTTCGGTCATCGCATGCAAATGATCGCTTGCTTGCGAAACGTTGTCGATGCTAGCGACGTTTTCTTTGGAAATCGTGTTGATCTTTTCGATTTCATCGACGATGTGCTTGATCTTGTCGGACGTACCGATAAAATCGCTCACCGTATCGCGGCTTTGCGCGATCGTCGAATGAATAATTTCCGAGACGTTATTCATCCCTTTTTGCAGATTTTCCGTCACGACGGCGAGGGCTTGTACTTCATGCACGTTTTGCGCGATGTCGGTGTTGGCGTCCATGATGGATTGGACCACGACGTTGATCGTCGCATCGATCTCGACCAAGCTTTTTTGCGTGCGCTCGGCTAGTTTTCGCACCTCATCGGCAACGACGGCAAACCCTCTTCCGTGTTCGCCCGCCCGCGCGGCTTCAATCGCGGCATTGAGTGCCAAAAGATTGGTCTGGTCGGCAATATCGCGGATAATATTGAGTACCTCTTTGACCTCGTTGGCGTTGTGGCTAACCGTGTTCAGTCTTTCGGCAAGGTTTTGTTCCTTGCTTGCCGTCGTTCGCATCGTATCTTCGAGCTGTTCGACTTGCTCTTTGACTTCGACGATATTATGTTGCGTACGACTCAATGCCTCTTGCGAATCTTGCGCTTTGACGACGGAATTTTCAAGGCTTTTAACCAGAGCGATGCCCTCTTCTTTCGTGTTTTCCGTTATTTTGGATTCGGTCTCGACATTGCGAACGACTTCCAACGCCGTACGTGAAAGCTCTTCCGAAATCGAGGCGTTTTCGTTGCTGATCGCTTTGGACTTTTTGACGATGTCATGCAACTTTTCGATAAAAGCGTTAATATTGCGCGATACGACCGCAAATTCGTCGTTAGAGTTGACATGTAAGCGATGGCGCAAGTCGCCTTGAGACGATGAAAGCTCCTCCACGACCGCATTGAGCCGATCGACGGGACGAAGCAAGATACGAATCAGCACGATCATCGTTGCGACGCTCAACGCCAACATCACAAGCCCGAGCAATGCCAACTCTTTGACTTGCGTGTCTAAAAAAGCGTAAGCGACCTGTTTATCGAAACTAATCGCGGGTAGCCATCCCGTCTCTTTAGACGTTTTGAACGCAAAGATTTTTGAAGAACCTTTATCGTCGTATTCGACCAGTCCTTCGTTTTTGGCACGAACCGCCTCGGCGATAGAAGGTGCCGTACTTTTCAGCTCTTTTCCGAGCATAGTGGAATTTGGGTGCGCGATAAAAATACCTTTGGTATCCGTTAGCATCCCGAAACCGCCGTTGAAATTAATGTTGGCGATCGCTTGGGTGAGCGCATCGAGCGAAATATCTAAAATAACCGCTCCGACGAAGGTTTTATCTTTAAAAATCGGTGCCATCACCGAAACGACCAATTTTTGGGTCGTCGCATCGATATACGCATCCGTTACGCCCGATTTTCCCGAAGCTTTGACGCTCTTGTACCACTCGCGCACCCTCGGATCGTATCCCTCGGGCAACTTGGTTCCGCTTCCCGTCATCGCGCTTCCGTCTTCAAGCCCTACCGTCGTATCGAATCCCCCCCAAAGTCTTCGTCGTCTCTTGCAAAATCGTGCGAATTTGTAAGCTATCCATAATCTCGACGTCCGTCAAATAGCGTGCCGTACTCTCCATGGTGCTTTTTTTACCCGACGCCCAACTGTCGATGAAATCCGTCAGCGATCGAGACGCCATGCTTAAACTGCTTTCAATTTGTATAACGCTGTTTTTTTTCGTATCCAAATAGCTGATCAAACTAAACAGACTCAAACTTAAAAACATTAAAACGGAAATACCGAGAATTATTTTGATCTTAAACGACATGTGTTTTCCTCTCTTGCGATCTCGTTACGTGACATTATAGGCTAAAATAGTCCTCATATTTTACACTCAATTGCTCACTTTTTGCCCATAATGGGCGTAACCGTTTTGCAACCGATAGCGTTTATACTAAGATGAAAGAGGAAGAGTGCGTCCTTGGAAAGGTTTAAATCCCAACTTTTCGCATACCAAGAAAAGTGCGGGTATATCGTCTAAAAGCGTTATAAAGTGAAAGCCCATCGTTTTACATGTAAGCAGAACATGCTCCAACAACAACGCTTCAATGCCTTGATGTAAAAATGTCTCGTCAACCACCAAAGCCTCTAAAACAGCGCTTTTTTGAGCCGTTACGAGTGAGCTATGGTGCGATAGCTGAAGCATTCCGACCACTTCGTCTTCGTGCGTCGCAACATAAAGCGCTCCCAAACGCTCCTCGTGTATCCATGCGCTCAAAAGATCCAAAGAAGCGCGTGGAAGCAGTCGAACTAAAGCGTCGATGTCTTCAACTTTGGCACGCCTTACTTCGGAGGATAAAGGCTGATGCGTCGACTCATACGCAATGAGAATTTTTTTGCGCTCGATACCCCAACGGTAACCGCTCATCGCACCGCTTTTAGCGATCACGCGGTGGCAGGGAATGAGATAGCCGATGTGGTTTTTCCCGATGGCACTAGCAACCGCTCGCACGGCATTGGGCTTGTCGATGTAATTGGCGATGTCTTGGTAGGTCGCGATCACGCCGTTGGGGAGATTTAACAACGCTTTCCACACGTTGACTTGAAGGTTCGTTCCCTTGACCAAAAGGTTGTATTTTTTATTTTTCAGAAAAATATTTTCCAAATAACGCTGGGCTTTACCATCGTCATGCACCAAATTTGCATTTTCCCACAGCTCTTGAAAGCGCTTAAAAATCGCCTCTTGGTTCTGGTCGATAAAACCTAAAAAACAGATGCCTTTATCGGTGTAAGCGATCAACGCTTGCCCAAAAGGGGTAAGCCCAAAACCGTACGTGATGGTGACATCTTTTCCCTTTTCGCGCCACTCCTTAGGCGTCACGCCGATCAAATTTACAAACAGTTCATGCAATCGACTCACACTGGAAAGCCCGATGTCAAGGCTACTGTCCAAAATGGACTTGGACTCTTTGATGTGCTCTTTGGCGTAATTAAGCGTCACCGAGTGCAAAAACTGCTTGGGTGTTACTCCCACGTATTCTTTGAAAACCCTGATAAAATGGTACTTACTCATACCGATACGCTCAGCGATCACGTCGATGGAGGGCTGTTCTTTGAAATGCGCATCGATGTATTTGATCGCTTTTTCAATTAATTGATAATTACCATGCAATGCTTCGATCTCTTTCATGACACCCTCCTCTATCATTTTTTTACTTTTGACACGCCTTTAAAGCAAAGCTCTAAAGGCCACGTTAACACGATACGTTTTGCAAAAAGTCTATTTAATACGTCGCTTGCTCGTACACTTTAAAGTTTGCCAAAAGTGCCATCAGCTCTTTTTTGATCTTTACATGTAACGTTTTGGTGTGAATATTATCCAAAACATCGCAAATTTTATGTGCTATGAACGTAAACTCTTCTTCTTTCATTCCCAGCGTCGTGAGTGCCGCCGAACCGATGCGCACGCCTGAAGTGAGTGCCGCACTGCGGGTATCGTTTGGAACGCTGTTTTTATTGACCGTGATACCTGCGTTCTCTAATGCCTTGCTCGCTTCATCGCCCGAATAGTCTTTGTTCAGTAATGATACCAAAATCAAGTGGTTATCCGTTCCTCCACTGACCAAATCAAAACCCCGCTCAAGCATCACCTCACCCAAAACGCTGGCATTGCGTTTGACTTGCTGTGCGTATGCTTTCCACGACGGGTCTAGCACTTCGCCAAATGCGACGGCTTTTGCCGCAATGACATGCAAAAGTGGTCCACCTTGAAGGGCAGGAAAAACAGCAGAGTTGATCTTTTTCGCCAACGCTTCATCGTTGGTCATAATCACACCGCCTCTTGGACCGCGCAACGTTTTGTGCGTCGTGGAAGTGACCACATGGGCATAAGGAAACGGACTCATATGCTCACCTGCGGCGACCAAACCTGCGATGTGTGCGATGTCCGCAAACAAAATCGCGTCGACTGCGTCCGCGATCTCTCGAAACTTAGCAAAATCAAGCTCTCTTGCATACGCCGAAGCACCGCAAACGATCATTTTAGGTTTAACGATTTTGGCGATTTCCATGACTTTATCGTAGTCGATCACACCTTGTTCATTCACGCCGTACGAAAACGCTTGGTAATTTTTACCCGAAAAGCTCACTTTCGCACCGTGCGTTAAGTGTCCACCTTGTTGCAAGTCCATACCGAGCAGTTTGTCGCCTGCTTGAAGCAAAGCGGCATACACCGCGCCATTGGCTTGACTTCCCGAATGAGGTTGCACATTGGCATAGGTGCATCCAAAAATTGCGCAGAGTCTATCAATCGCAAGCTGTTCGATCTCATCGGCAAATGCGCAACCGTTGTAGTAGCGTTTTTGCGGATAACCTTCCGCGTATTTGTTGGTAAAAATACTCCCCGTTGCTTCCATCACGGCAGGTGAAGTAAAATTCTCACTCGCGATCATCTCAAGATGCGTGGCTTGCCTCTCAAACTCGTGCTGAAGAATCTCAAATACTTTCGCATCCGCCGTTGCTAAACGATCGTTTTTAATGTAGCTCATTGTCTCTCCTTTGGCTTGATGAAAGAAGTGTAGCACCCTTGAAAAATTCATTCAATCCAAAAATTGCCCTCTTTAAACCTGAAAGCAATTTTTGGATTGTTCTTGTACAAAAGGAGAAATTTTTCAACTTTTTGACTCTCATGCTCTTTACATGTCAAAAGACAATTGAAGCGGTAACTGACCCTTTTTTCCTAAAAAAAAGAGTCAGTTCATAAAACAGAAGAAGTTAATACCTACGATTTAAACTGTTCTAGTTTATGGTTAAGGTTCTCAGCAAGTTTAGAGAGATGGTCGGCAGCACTCGCGATCTCTTCGACACTTCTGGCATTTTCACTCGTAATCGCGTTAATATTGGTGACAAGATCAACGATCTTTTCTGTGTCTTTGGCAATTTTAGTAGAGTTCTTAGCGCTGATCGTGACAGATTCTACGCTCTCTTGCATCACGGAAGTCGTATGGGTAATGGTATCTTCCACAGTGGTTGAAACAGAGGCTAAGCGTCTGATATTTTGAGCGTTTTTACTCATGTGATCTGAAGAGTTCACAATAGATTGGACAATGACATTGATGGTGGCATTAATTTCTGTGAGACTTCTTTGGGTACGTTCTGCTAGTTTTCGCACTTCATCTGCAACAACGGCAAATCCTCGTCCATGTTCACCTGCACGTGCGGCTTCAATAGCGGCATTCAGAGCAAGAAGATTTGTTTGATCGGCGATATCGGAGATAACGGTTAATATCTCCTTGACTTGCTCGGCATCTTTACTCATCTGTTCTAACTGCCCCGCCAAAGTCGTTTCTGCTTCACTGGCAAGTTCAACTTCATTTTTAAGCATGACGACTTCATTTTTAGCAGATTCGAGTTTTTCGCCTGCTACACCTATACTTTTTTTCATAGATTCGGAAAGTAAAGCTGTCTCTTGAACAAACTTTTTAATAGAGACGATCTCTTCAATGGTATTATTGACAATCACCGTACTGTGTTCAGCATTACGACCTATTTGCATACTGGTGGTGCTGAGTTCATGCGAAACGGAAGCGTTCTCACTGGAGGAGTGTTTGACATCATCAATAATCACTTCTAAGGTATCGACTAAGCTATTGAAACTTTGTACGATCGCTTCAATCTCATTTTTCTTGCCGTACTTAATTCTAAATCTCAACTCTTTGTTTTGAACAAAACCTGCAATACCGTCACGAATCAGCGAAACGCCTTGCATAATGTTGTTTCGAATTGCAATACCAAAGAGAATGACAGCTAGTGTAATCATCATAGCCGATCCTACGACCAGCAAACTTGCATGATCTTTTGTCGAAACAGCTTCTTTCGCATCTGTCTCGGCAAGTTGTCGATTGTACTCCATCTGTTCTACAAAAGAGTTCGTCATCGCATTCATAATCGTAGGATTTTTAAAGAAAATATCTCTCGACGCTTTTTTATTATTTTCTTTTGAAAAAACAATCGCTTTATCCACAAGTTGAAGGTACGCGTTCACAGCGACGCGATCTTTTTGAAGGAACTCTTTATCCGTATCATCCGAGATGAACGGTTCATATTTTTTTAAAGACTCTTCAAGGAGTTGTTTTCTTTTTTCAAGATCTTCTTCGATTTTTTGCATAACAGTTAAATCATCTTGAGCGATATGCTGCCAAATCAACACTCGAATCATAGAGGCGTTAAACAAAGCATCACTCAGTATTAAAACACTGGGCAAGGCATCAACGTTACATGTATTTGTTTTTTGATAGACCGTTTCCATTTTTTGAATAGAAATACTCAAAACTCCGATAAGACCTAAAATAGCAATGAGTAACATTGCTAATAATTGTTTTGAAATGCTCATTAAATTCTCTTCCTTTTGATTTTTTGATTGGTTTAGCTACGAAATACGAGGTTTTTCGACATCATCCATAACGTTTATGACCTATCGTGATCTTTACTATTGTCACAAATGCTTTATCCAAAAAACGATATTACATAAAGTGTGTAGCAAGAGAATAGCTTTGCATTACGCATACAATCAAAGAATGGGCATACCAAATTTTCAATTTTTTACCCTCCTTAGTTCTTTACATGTAAAAACTTTTTGAGTTTGCCTATCATTTTAAGCCTTTTCTAATCTGAGTTGTTTTAACATATGAGCAGTTGTTCATATGAACAGTTATAATTTTAAAGGAGCATGCAATGGGTGATGAATTTTGCAGTTGCGACATAGTGCACGAAAACGTCATCGAAATGGTGAAGAAGAAAATGCCGCAAGAGGAAAAACTTTACGACCTTGCCGAGCTTTTTAAGGTTTTTGGCGACACAACGCGTGTGAAGATCATCTCGGCTTTATTTGAGGCGGAGATGTGTGTGTGCGACATCGCAGAACTCTTACATATGACCCAGTCCGCCATCTCACACCAGCTCCGTGTTTTGCGTCAAGCGCGTCTTGTCAAGCACCGCAAAGAGGGAAAAGTCGTCTTTTATTCGCTCGATGACGAACACATCAAAAACATTTTCAACCAAGGCTTAGAACACATTTTAGAACCACGAGGATTTGAGTATGCAATTTCATGAAACCGCCCCCCAAACCTGCGACGCGACAACGGGAAGTTGTTGTAGCAGATGCCAACCCATCGTCCCAGATCATGCCCATCACGACCATGATCACGATGAACACGACCACCACCACGGTTTAGGTGATTCGAGTTTAAAAGAGATGCTCACATCGTGGCATTTCATCACGTTTTGCATCGGTGCGGTGCTTTTTATCGCCGCTGTTTTGATGGACGAGAGTCATCCTTGGCTGTTTTGGACCTACCTGCTTAGCTTTTTTCTAGTGGGCGGTGAGATTCTCTATATGGCGGTTACTAACCTTTTTAAAGGACATGTTTTCGATGAAAACTTTTTGATGGGTCTTGCAACCGTAGGCGCATTTAGCATCGGGGAATACCCTGAGGGTGTTGCCGTGATGCTCTTTTTTAGAGTCGGTGAATTTTTCCAAGACTTAGCGGTCGATCGCTCGCGCAAGTCTATTACCCAGTTGATGGACATTCGTCCTGATTTTGCCAATCTTCAAAGCGAAAACGGCGAGCAAAAAGTCAACCCAAGCGACGTGGCACTCGGTAGTCGCATCATCGTGAGACCCGGAGAGAAAATCCCACTCGATGGCACTATCATCGAGGGGCGTTCCACGCTTGACACCTCAGCATTGACAGGAGAATCTTTGCCCAAAGAAGTGGGCGTAGGCAGTGACGTACTCTCAGGAACCATCAACAAAACGGGCGTCATCATCATCGAGACAACCAAGCTTTTTTCAGAATCCACCGTTTCAAAGATCTTAGACCTTGTGCAAAATGCAGGGGCAAAAAAAGCCAAAACGGAGCAATTTATCACAACGTTTGCGAAGTATTACACGCCTTTTGTCGTGATCTCCGCGGCATTACTTGCCTTTTTACCGCCACTTCTGATGCAAGACGCACTGTTAAGCGAATGGTTTAGACGCTCGTTGGTTTTCCTTGTCGTTTCATGCCCGTGCGCATTGGTCGTTTCCATTCCGCTGAGCTTCTTTGGAGGCATCGGCGGTGCGTCTAAAAACGGCATCTTGGTCAAAGGCGGCAACTTTCTTGAAGCGCTCAACCGTGTCGATACCGTCGTATTTGATAAAACAGGAACGTTGACCAAAGGCTTTTTCAGCGTCACATCCGTTCGCGCACTTCACGGCAACAGTGAGATCGAAGTATTACGCTTAGCGGCACTCGCGGAGATGCACTCCAACCACCCTATCGCGATCTCCATCAAGCGCGCGTACATTGATCCTTTGGAAGCGGTCGTGAGCGATTATGAAGAGCTTGCAGGGTATGGTGTCAAAGCGATCATCGATGGCAAAACCGTTCTTGCTGGCAATGCTAAACTGTTGGTAGAACACGCCATCGCTCATGAAGCGATCGACACGCCTGACACGGTGGTGTATGTCGTAGTTGAGGGACAACTCATCGGTTCTATCCTCATTGCCGATACGCCTAAAGAGGACAGCAAACAAGCTATTTTAGCACTTAAAGCACTTGGCATCCAAGACATCGTGATGCTCACGGGAGACAACCAAACCGCCGCCGATAAAGTCGCACATGAACTTGGCATCACCCACGTTGAAGCCGAGCTTTTACCGCACCAAAAAGTGGAAAAACTCGAAGCCCTTATGGCGCAAAAAAGTGGCAAAGGCAAAACCGTCTTTGTGGGAGATGGCATCAACGATGCACCTGTCCTTGCTCGTGCAGACATCGGCATCGCAATGGGAGGCGTTGGAAGTGACGCCGCGATCGAAGCCGCGGACATTGTCATCATGACCGATGAGATCAGCAAAGTCGCCACCGCACTTAAAATCGCCCATAAAACCCACGCCATTGTGTGGCAAAACATCATCTTCGCACTGGGTGTCAAAGGGGCTATTTTGATTATGGGAGCGTTTGGAATCGCCACAATGTGGGAAGCCGTTTTTGGAGACGTCGGTGTTGCACTCATCGCCGTACTCAACGCGACACGGGTTTTAACGCATAAATAAATGATCATGTTTACATGTAAAGAAAATCTTTACATGTAAACACCCAAACCTCTAAATAATCGGCTGCTTCCGCTTTGTATAATACATCGAAGGCAGTACCAAACCAAAGGCGATGGCAAATAAAATACTCACCGCGTGCAAGCCGTTTTCGATAAAACGTGAGAGTAAAACGTCGCTAACGCCCTCGGTGTTCATGCGCACAAGGCTGATCATCATCTCATACGCATACGTTCCAGGAATCATCGGGATGATGGAAGCAACCGTGTAAACAGGTCTGGGCATCACATAACGGCGTGACCAAAACACACCGATAATGCCGATCGTCGTTGCGGCGATAAACGTGGAGAGTTCGATAGAAAGATGCGCGTGCATGAGCACATCGCGAAGTCCGTACGTCAGCGCACCACCTGCTGCACAAAACGGCAATGCCGAGCGCGGTACGTTAAAAATCATCGCAAATCCCACAGCGGGAATCGCCGCCCACAAGGCGTTGAGTACAAGTTCCATCCACAGCATCGTTACCATCCTTGCACCCCCAAAAGTCCCATAGCAAGCATAATGCCCAGTGATGCCATCAAGGTCATCAGCGTCGCTTGTGCCCAACGTCCCCAGCCCATGCTGATATAACCTTTAAAAGCATCCAACATCGCGTTGATGTAAGGAAAGCCCGGCACTAAAAGAAGCACGCTTGAAGAGAGCACGATA
>Ga0265295_1007932_pt1 | contig 11974 bp, 12 predicted proteins | sample Munlansysbiofilm_FD_192503 | JGI IMG/M metagenome (GOLD analysis project Ga0265295, IMG submission 192503) | Leachate microbial communities from a municipal landfill in Southern Ontario, Canada - Methane capture system biofilm | ecosystem: Engineered > Solid waste > Landfill > Unclassified ... | reverse complement strand
CAACGAGGAAAGGTAAGGATTGTGCTCCCGTTCCCCACCGATGGTCGTTGACGGACCATGCCCGGGATAAACAACCGTATTATCTGGAAGAATCAGCAGTTTTTCCCGGATGCTCTTTCCCAGCGCCGCGGCGGAACCGCCGGGAAAGTCGGTCCTGCCCACGGCAGCAGCGAAAAGGGTATCACCGGTAAAGACCTTTCCCTCCAGAAAAAGGGAACAGCCGCCGGGCGTATGCCCGGGTGTATGGAGGACACGCAAGCGGTGTTCACCGAATGGGACATCTCCTCCGTCCGAGAGGAAGCCGGACGGGGGGGGTGAATTTTCCGCCGACAGGCCGAACATTGCGGCGGTATCCACGGCCCGGGCAAGCATGGGAGCATCCAGTTCATGGATTAAGAGACCCGCTCCGCATTCAGTCACAATTCTCCGGTTACCGCCCGTATGATCGAAATGACCGTGAGTATTGATGACCGCAACCACCTTGAGTCCATGCCGTGAGACAACGGACAGTATCCTGTCCGCGTCGTCTCCGGGATCAATCACTACACCCTCCCTGCTATTAAGACAACCCAGCACATAACAGTTGACCATAAGCGGACCCACTACAACAGTCTCAAAAATCATTTCTTACCTTTCGCTGAAGAGATCAAGATTGTTCTGTTTAAGCTTTTCAAAAGGATTGTTGCGAAACCCTGCATCACCCTTTGACTGGAGTTTCTCCGGTTTTTCCTCCACCTGGCGCCGCCGAGGAGGGTCGGCCGGTTCATGGCGGGGCTCTTCACAATGCCCGTTATTCTTGAAAAAGTACCGATCATAAAGACGGTGATAGGCAGTCCATCGCGACTGGTTCGCGGGCTCCTTCCGGATATGGGTCCGGATACCGTTTATCTTGGAATCCAGGTCATCCAGATAATTGAGGACCGTTGCCTCCACGGTCTTGGGGCGCTTTGGGGAACCATACTCATACTGTCCGTGATGGGAAAGGATCATGTGTTTGAGCAGCATCGCCAATTCCGCCGGAAACCCTTCAATGCCACGGATCCGTTCATTGACCATTTCCACTCCTATGGAGATGTGCCCCACCAGCTTGCCTTCGTCGGTATAATCGAAGGAACGGAGATATGTCATCTCCCGGACCTTTCCCACATCATGGAGAAGCGCACCTGTGAGCAGCAGGTCCCGGTTCAGTTCCGGATAAAGCGGCGTGATGCTGTCCATGAGCCTTGCAACCGAAAGTGAATGCTCCAGAAGTCCCCCGAGGTAGACATGATGCATACCTTTTGCCGCCGGCGCCGATCGGTAGAGTTCCAGAAAGGCCGAATCGTCGAAAAACGCGTGCAGCAGGGCGCGAAGGTGGGAATCCGAACAGGATTCGATCAACCGGGAAAGCTCTTGCAGCAACTCCGCCACGTCGCTTTCCCCCTCCGGCAGAAAGTCGGGTATATTTACCTGTTCGTCCGGAACCCGCGACAACCCTGACACGATAAGCTGCATTTTTCCCAGATAGACGGTAGCCTTGGCGCTGATGCGGATGAAATCATCCTTCTCGAAAAGCGCTCCGATGGAATCCACGTCCTCCCACACCCTTGCCTCGATTTCACCGGTCTTGTCCATGAGATGAAGAGTCAGATAGGGTTTACCGTTTCTGGCAACGGCGGTAATCTTTTCCTTGACGAGAAAGACGGTATCCAGCTGTGTTCTGTCCCTTATGTCACTGACAAAGATCTTGGTCACTTAATGCTCCTTGCTTCTTCTGATATTTCTCTGGCAATCCGGTCGGCGACGCGGATCCCGTCAACGGCCGCGCTCATGATTCCACCGGCGTATCCGGCGCCTTCCCCGGCCGGGAAAAGACCCTTCAGGTTTACCGACTGGAGATCATCCCCCCTCACTACCCTTACCGGTGAAGATGTCCTGGTCTCAACGCCGACAAGTGTCGCCTCTCCCGTCATAAAACCGCGCATCACGCGGTCAAAACCTTTGATTCCCGCCCGCAGCGCCCGGCCGACCACGTCCGGCAGCACCCGGGCAAGTTCCGTCTCCACAACGCCGGGCCTGTAGGTGGAGGAAACAGCGCGCGATAGTTTCCCATCTACAAAATCAAGCAGGTTCTGGGCCGGCGCACGGTAGGCGCATCCGCCAACGGTAAAGGCCTTTCGCTCCCATATCCTCTGAAATTCAACTCCGGCGAGGGGGTGATTTCCCGGAAAATCAGCTGCGTCAACCGAGACAACCAGAGCGCTGTTGGCAAACGGGGTATCTCTCCTGTAGAAACTCATGCCGTTGGTCACGAGGCATCCCTCTTCGGACGCAGCGGCCATAACAACCCCGCCGGGGCACATGCAGAAGGAGTAAACGGAACGTGCAGTCTCCGGATCCTTGAAGGTCAGCGCGTATTCAGCCCGAGGAAGGCACGGGTGGGAGGAAATACCGTACTGGATGCGGTTGACAAGTTCCTGTGGGTGCTCGACGCGCACTCCGACGGCAAAGGGTTTCCGTTCAAGACAAACGCCCCTCAACCCGAGCATCTCGTAGGTATCACGGGCGCTGTGCCCGGTCGCGAGGATCAGGTAATCACAGGGCGCTTCATTGCGTCCGTCAAGTATCACCCCGCGCAGAAGACCGTTTTTCTGGACAATATCGGTAAGTTTGCTGGAAAAAAGGATCTCGCAGCCACGGCTTCTCAGGTCTCTCCTTATCTCAATGACAATGCGGCGAAGCCTGTCCGTTCCGATATGGGGTTTGGCCAGGTAGCGAATCTCCGGCGGAGCGCCGAACTGAACCAGCTTCTCCAGGATATATCCAAGATTTTCATTTCGTATCCTGGTGGTCAGTTTTCCGTCGGAAAACGTCCCCGCCCCTCCCTCTCCGAACTGGACATTACTTTCCGGGTCCAGCCTGCCGGATTCCCAGAAAGTCTCCACATCGCGAACCCTTTCCTCCACGGGCCGGCCTCGCTCTATTATGGTAGGTCTCAACCCGTATTCAGCCAGTCGGATCGCGGCAAAGAGTCCTGCGGGCCCCATTCCCACGATAACGATTCTCCCGAGGGATGAAAGACGACTGAATTGACAGCCGGTTTCTTCGTCTTCCAGAAGCACGATATCCGGATCTGAGCTGAACCTTTCAAGGCACCCGGCTTCGTCCCTTATGGAAAAAGCGATGGTATAGACATAACGGATGGAAGACTTCTTCCGCGCGTCAAGCCCTTTGCGCACTATCCGCCAAGAGGTGATATCTTCCCGGGCGAGACCGATTCTGTTCAGCAGGCGCCCCTGGATGTCATCCTCGGCAATCCTGAAATCCAGGGCGAAATTACGTAGAAGGAATGGCACGGAAAACCCTTAATGGTTCACAGCGTAATGCTCTTTGCGTTCCAGAAGCTGTTCGACGAGAATAACGATATCAATGGGCTTCGTTGATTTCGGTATATGGACACGCGCTCCCATCTCCGGTGTTTCATGCTCGTGAGGCACTCCCCTGAACATGGATGTGAGCAGTATGATGATTGGCTCGGCGTCTCCCGCCAGCCTGCTTATCTCAAGGCATGTACTGACGCCACCCAGTTTTGGCATGATCAGATCCGAAATAACCACATCGGGAGCATTATCCAGGAAGGCTCTGATCCCGGCAACACCGTTTTCCGCCGTGACAACGGCATAGGCATTGTCCAGAAAGGCATCCGACAGTATCTTCAAAAAAAATGGATCATCATCAATGACCAGGATTTTCGCGCGGGGAAATTCCATCAAAACCTCTGCCAAAGACCTCAGAATGGCGAAATACTACACTATAGAGGATTAAATGTGAAGGAGAAACACCCTACGGCGCGCCCATCTGGGAGACGGGAAGATACACGGTAAATACGGCGCCTTGCCCCTCCTCGCTGGCCACCTCAATCTTGCCGTGATAAGTCCTCACAATCCTCAGAACAACGGAGAGACCAAGCCCCGTCCCCGAGTTTTTCGTAGTAAAAAAAGGATCAAACACTTTAGAAATATTATCCTGCGGGATCCCCGCGCCCGTATCCGACACACGAACAACAATCGTATCGTCATCCAGGTCAAGCACGACCCCCAGCGCCCCTCCATCAGGCATTTCTTCAATGGAATTCACAAACAGATTCGTAAATATCTGCTCAAGCTCGGCGGGGTCCGCCTGTATTGGGGGTGGTATCCTGCGATATTCCAGATCAAGGCGAACCCGTTGCATCTCCATCCTGGAACGAAACAGATCAATGACGGAATCAATGACCTCCTTTATGGAAACCTGACGAAGATGGAAACGGGGACGCTTCACGGCATCCATCAGCTTTCTCAGAATACCGTCTATCCTATTTATCTCCTGCTCGATCTTTTCAAGGCACTCAAGCCTCTCAGCCTCATCCGGACAGCACTTGACAAGCTGGACATACAGGCCGATGGAGTTAAGGGGATTTCTTATCTCATGAGCCATGCCCGCGGAAAGGTAGCCGAGGGTCGACATCTTTTCAGCCTGGATTATTTCCCCTTGCACCCTTTCCAGTTCACAACTCTTTTCCTGCACCCGCGCTTCCAGTTCACGGTTCCAGGAGGCAATCTCTCCCACCAGCCTGTCACGCTCCCGCAGGAGTTCAATATTGCGGATCTCAATACCTCTGACCTTGAGAACCTTATCGACTCTTTCCACCAGATCCTGATTCAAAAATGGTTTAACGATGTAATCCGATGCGCCGGCCTTCATGAGCTCCACAGCAATCCGCTCACTCCCCCGTCCCGTCAGTATGATGACATATGTGGCGGGATACTGTTGCTTAATCTCGGTAAGAGCGGAAAAACCGTTCATTTCCGGCATCATATAGTCAAGAACCACTATTTCCGGATTGTGCTCTTTCACCAGCGCAAGGGCATCCAGCGCATTCGCGGCGGTAAAAACGCTGAAACCACGGTTGCGAAACAACCTCGCCGTCAGATCGAGATTGATCTTTTCATCATCCACGATGAGAATTGTTCTCTTTTCCCTCGACACCCCAGCCTCCATAGACAGCCTTTCCATTCTCTCCCATCTGGCAACCGGGGTCCGGCGCATCTATTCCCCAGTGCAAAAAAAGGCAGCGTATAGCTGCCTTTTCGAACCCTCCGCGCCATTGACAACCATCATTCCTGAGAAGCAGCCTCTGGAGGCCGTACCGTCATCACGGCGCATCGGGCTCTGCGCACGACCCTTTCCGCGGTGCTCCCGAACAGGAAATGGTCGATACCGGCCCTTCCATGGGTGCCGAGCACGACAAGAGAAACGTTCTCTTCCTCCACCTTCCTCAGAATTTCCTCGTAAGGAATCCCGGAGGTAACCACGGTTTCATAATCAGGAACGTCACTCAATCGTTGAGAGCAGAACTCAAGCATCATTCTCTCGGCCGAAGTGGAGATCTCCTGCTCAAGGGAGTCAAAAGAGATGTGGGGAACGTAGAATCCACGCAGATCAACGGGTTCGTTGATGACATGCATGACAATGAGCCTGCTCCCGAATTTCTTAGCAAGCGTCAGCGCATAGTCAAATGCATACTCGGAAATCTCTGAAAAATCCGTGGCGAAAAGGATTGTCGAAAAATCTTTCATGCCTGCTCCTTGTGTGGCGTTATGAACCTTCGGCCTCCAGAATCTTCCTCATGATAATCTTCAGTTCTTCAATCTGTACCGGCTTGTTGATATACTCGAATGCCCCGAGATTCATGGCCTCCAGATAGGACTCCACCCCGCCATAGGCGGTTATCATGATTACATTGCTCCGGGGAAAACTCTTGTTCAGTTCCCGAAGAAAAGTCATCCCATCCATCTGGGGCATCTTCATATCGGTAACTATCAGGTTGACGGATTGTCTCCGAAGATAACTGAGCGCCTCACAACCGTTGGAGACGCTGTCGACCAGAAACCCCTCCCTTACAAGGAGCCTGGCGAGGGCCTGGCGGGTATTCTCCTCGTCTTCAACAATCAGGATCCTCTTCATTTTAGACGAAGAGGCCTCTTCGGAAATCTTTGCGTTCATGGTTTTGAAGTCTATCAGACGCGGAAGTGGTGTCAAGGCGACGAAACCGCTCAGGGAGCGGTTTCGTCGCCTTGCGTATCAGTCTTGAGCACAACGTGCGCGGAGGCGCCTCTCTCTCCGAAAGGCTTCAAGACTCTGCCGTTCAACTCGGCCTCGACACCTCCCGCGTTATCCAGATCAAGGGAGAAGAACTTCTCCGCCTTCCACTCTATTACGTCGCCGGCTCTCAGATCGTATTGCTGTGAAACCGCGTCATCTATGGTGACGACGAGAAATCCATCTTCAAGGGCCTTCATCTTCAGGACAAGACCCGTGCCGGCGGGAGGCGGAGTTGATGGAGGGGGGATTTCCCCATTCTGGGGAGAGGTGTCCGCTGGGGGCTGGGGTTTCGGAATATCATGAGCAACGGGCAGGCGGGGAGATGAGTAGACGTCCGTGACGGGAGGAATTGACACCGGAATTTCCGGTTTATTTTCAGGTTTCTTTTCTCTTTCCGGAAGAAAAACGATAATAGCGCCGACGACAATGCAAACAGCCGCAATCGCGACAAAAAAGCCAATCCTGCCGGGAGCTCTGATTCGTCTGGTTTCGGCTGTGTCCCGTAAGGCAGCCTCTTCATCAGGCGTTTGGTCAGCGGAAGACTCCGGAAGTCGGATATCCCGTTCATCCATGCCGAGAAACCGGGCATAGACCCGGAGAAAACCCCTGGCGTGGAAATCGCTGGGCAGCTTCGAATAATCGTCCGCTTCCAGGGCAGCCAGATATCCTTTGGATATCCTGGTGACAAGGGCGGCGTCTTCCAGTTCGAGAGCTTTTTTCTCCCGCTCGGTTTTCAACCTGGCGCCAATGCTTTGACCATCCATGTAGATATCAGGCATTTCAGACATCACTCACTTGAGCATCTCGATGTACTCTCTCGAGAGCTGTCCCATTTCTCCATCACTGTCAATCCGGATGACTTCGGTAAATTCCGTTCTCGCGGCCGAGGTTTCCCTAAGCTTGAGATAGGCAAGGGCCAGATTGTAGCGAGCCCTTGCGTAATCCTTGCTCAGTTCGATGGCCCTCTTGAACTCCGCTATTGCCAACCCCACCTTGTCAGCGGCGAAGTACACCCTTCCCAGATTCATCCTCGCGATTGGATTTCTCGGATTTGCGCTGACCACGGGGCGAAGAATATTCAATGAACTTTCGTAATCTCCCTTCCCCATATAGGCAAGTGCAAGGTTCATGCATGCGTTGTCATGGTTCTGGTAAAAGATATCGTTCTTCACCATGGTCAATTGCGTTATGGCGTCGTCCCACCTCTGCATTTCCAGGTAGTTGACACCGAGATTATTGCGAACCTCGGAGAAATCCGGCTTGACGGCAATAGCCCTCAGATAGCGTGTTTCCGCCAGATCGTACCTTTTTTTCAGATAATATGCCTGCCCCAGATAATTCAGGAGCAGCGGGTCATCGGGAGTAATCTTCTCCGCTTCGGTAAAATCAATGAGCGCCCTTGTGTAATTACCTTCAGCCAGAAAGGAAAGACCCATCTGACAATGGTAAGAAGCCTTCTTTTTGGATGCTTCCATAGCCGCGCACCCGGAGCTGAAGACAATGGTTAGCATTACCGCTGTAACGAATATGCTTCTCATGGTGGTCACCTTCCAGAGGCCCTCGTTGGCTACCGAAACCCGCTCATCAGTTCAGAGAGAATTTCCGGTTTCCGGGAGGTCTTCAAAATGGGTCAACGCCTTGAAAGCGCGATACCTCTCTTCTATTTCACGATAGGCAAGGGTCTTCAATCGATTCAGGCTGAACTCCTCTACCGTAAACGACGCCATCACGCTGCCGAAAATAATGGCCCGACGGATGCCGGCTTCTGACAGGTTTCCGGTATTGGCCAGATACCCCATGAAGCCTCCGGCAAAGGTATCTCCGGCGCCGGTAGGGTCGAAGACCTTTTCCAGGGGAAAGGCAGGGGCCGCGAATATTGAAGAATTGGTGAACATCAGAGCTCCATACTCGCCGCGCTTTATAATGAGGGTCTTGACTCCCAGTCCCAGGATTATTTTCGCAGAAGTGACCAGATTCGCATCCTGGGATAACTGGCGCGCCTCGGCATCGTTGATGATAAGAATATCAACCATACCGATCACCTTTTTCAAAGACTCGGGCTTGGAGGATATCCAGAAGTTCATGGTATCGCTGGCTATGACCCGCGGGTTACTAACCTGTCTCATCACCTCCATCTGAAGGTCCGGATCGATGTTGGCCAGAAAAAGGTAATCCGCCCTGGAATATTCAGGGGGGATTACCGGCTTGAATGTTTCAAAGACATTGAGTCTGGTTTCCAGGGTCTGGGCGTCGTTCAGATCATATCCGTATCTGCCTTTCCAGCTAAAGGTTTCGCCCGGATTCCTCGCAAGACCCCGCAGATCTATGTTCCGTGAACGAAGAAAATCCGTGTGCTCCCGGGGGAAATCATCCCCAACAACGGCCACCAGACTCACATCGGTAAAGAAACTGGCCGATGTGGAAAAATAGGTCGCCGAACCGCCAAGAACGTTTTCCACGCAACCGAAAGGTGTTTCCACGGAATCGAACGCCACGGAACCAACTACCAGAATACCCATTCTATCAATCTCCCCGATACAATAAGATGTTAATTAAATATATTTTCCCGCGATAATCTGGAGGTCCCTTCTTGTCTTTTCCGGGATAACGGTCCCGTCCGTGATAATTGCATAACGGAGAGCGTCAGCGCAAGGGCATTTTCTCGCGTCCAGCATCTGGCCTGTCGCGTTTCTGATGATTGATTTCGCCATGGTCACGTTCTGCCTCAATATCGTCAATATCGCATCTACGGAAACGTCATCATGGGACTCATACCAGCAATCATAGTCGGTCGCCAGGGCAATGACCCCATAACAGATTTCCGCCTCCCGCGCCAGTTTGGCCTCCGGAATGTTTGTCATTCCTATTACCGAAACACCGAACGTCCTGTAGAGTCGGGATTCCGCCCTGGTGGAGAAGGCGGGACCTTCCATGCAAAGGTATATCCCCCCCCTGTGGACCCGGGCGCCCGATCGCCGCGCGGCGTCTTCCAGGATCCCGGACAATTCGCCGCACACGGGATCCGCGAACGGTACGTGCCCTACAATGCCATTGCCGAAGAAGGTGTTCTTTCTCGTCGCGTTTGTTCTATCAATAAACTGATCAGGGATGACAATGTCCCCCGGCGCAATCTCTTCTCTCATGCTTCCAACGGCCGATACGGATATCAGACGTGTGACTCCCAGCTTTTTCATCCCGTATATATTCGCCCGGTAATTCACCTCTGACGGAAGAAGCCTGTGCCCCCTTCCGTGCCGGGGCAGAAAAACCATCCTTGCGCCATCCAGCACGCCTGTCACGAATTTGTCGGAAGGATCGCCAAAAGGCGTCTCCAATTCGATGCTCTCAACCTGCGAAAGGCCTTCCATCTCATACAGCCCGCTGCCGCCGATGATGCCTATTACCTGATCACTTTCTTCCATGGCATTCCGCCTCCAATGCACCTCCCTGACGGGAAGCGCGCTATTTGATCATTAACCTGTAACCGGATGGCCTCCCGCGCCACCACCGGATGAGCCGTTCAGGAAGGCCCTGGGATGGGTTCACCGGACTCTCTTTCCAGTCTGGCGCTCAACTGCCCGCAGGCCGCCGATATATCCGCCCCTCGGCTGGCGCGGGTTATGACCGTTATGTTCCTGTCCAGAAGATAGCTGTGAAAGCGGTCGATTGACTCCTGCCCGGGAGCACGGAACCCGCAACCTTCAAACTCATTGAAGGGGATGAGATTTACCTTTACGGGAATTCCCCTCAGCAGCTTTACAAGACGTTTAGCGTCTTCAAGGGTATCATTGATATCCCTCAACATCACATACTCAACGGTAATCATGCGGCGGTTGGGCAGGGGGAAATTCCTGCATGCGTCAAGAAGCGCGGACAGCTGATATTTCCTGTTTATGGGCATCAGGATATCACGTTGTTCGTCAGTCGTTGCATTGAGCGAGACCGCCAGGTTGACTGTTACGGCCTTTCCCAGCAACGCCATCTCCGGGACAAGCCCTGAAGTAGAAACCGTCACCCTCCTGTTGGAAATCTGAAAACCGTCCGGGCAGATCAATATCTTCAGGGCATTAACCACATTTTCCAGATTCGCCAGAGGCTCACCCATCCCCATAAATACAATATTGGTGACGTGTTCCGTTTCCCGTATGGCGCATACCTGGTTGACTATCTCCGCGCACGTCAGATTCCTGCGATACCTGAAGGCGCCTGTAAGACAGAATGCGCACCCCATAGCGCATCCCACCTGGCTGGAAATGCAGAGCGTGCCCCTCCCGTCTTCAGGAATGAGGACCGATTCGACACTTGCGCCATCTTCGAGAACGAAAAGGTACTTTTTGGTTCCATCGCTGGAAACCTCTACCCTTTCCGGCGTCAGGGCGCTGATGCGCGCCCGGCCGTCAAGATCCCGGCGAAAATCCTTGGAGAGATTGGTCATCTCGTCGAAACCGGTCGCGCCCTTCTGATAAAGCCACTTGAAAATCTGCTTGGCCCGGTATTTCTCTTTACCGAGCCCCTGAAGAAACCCTTCGAGCCCCTCAAGTGAAAAATTTTTTATATCGGTCTTTTCCATATTCAAGAACAAAAAAGCCCTTCACCTGGAAGGGCCTTTTTCCGCGATTCGCTGTTTTCAGATAAGTTCACACATGGCAAAGAAATAAGGGATTTCAAATGCCGCCGACTCCGGGGAATCGGAACCATGAACGGAGTTTTCACCCAGACTGATACCGAACTCTTTTCTGATGGTGCCGGGTTCGGCGGCCGCCGGATTGGTGGCGCCCATGAGTTTTCTCCATTCTGCAATAGCCCCTTCCCTTTCCAGGACGAGTACGACTATGGGACTCCTTGACATGTAACTGCTCAGCTCATTGTAAAACGGGCGCTCCTTGTGAACGTAGTAGAAGCCCATGGCCTGTTCCATGCTGATATGCAGTTTTTTCATGCCGGCAATGCGGAATCCGGCAGACTCTATTTTCTCCAGGATCTTCCCGGTAATGTTCCTTTCAACGGCATCCGGTTTGATTATCGCGAACGTTCTTTCCATCACAATCTCCAATCAGGTTGATTCAACGAGGTAAGTCGCTGTACTTACTAGCATTGCAGGATATTGTTGTCAAGATTTTTCAGGCACATCATATAAGAAAAGCCCGCGGATTACTCTGCGGGCTTTCTGTACTGGAGCAATTAATGCTGTAGGAAAGCAGGCTACTACTTGGCAGGCGTTTCTGCCGGAGCGGCTTCCGGAGCCTTCACTGAAGACATCGGAGCTTGCTCAGGGGCCGGAGCCGGAGCAGCGGCCTCAGGGGCCGGAGCCGGAGGAGCTTCCTCTTTCTTCTTACAACCAGCGGCAAAAGCCATAGCGATAACAAGGCACAGAGCAAATGAGAGCAGTTTTTTCATTGACATAATCACCTCTTTCCTTTTTTGATTACCATACTCGCGCAAAGCGCGTGGTGTCCAAAGCCAAACAAGTTGCGAATATACTATCTTAAAAGTAAAAGTCAAGATTTTTTTCCTTTATATTTTACCGATATTTAATATCCCGAAAAATGTTTATAAATTAAACCATTATGCACATGGAAAACCCGCCATGACAGACTATGTCACGGTCCTCCTCAGGGAACGGGGGGAGTTTCCCGAAGATCCATGCTGAAAGAGGCAGCCTCCCTCACATCATCAATGAAAACAATCTCCAGATCGGACCTGACTGTGGCTGGGACATCCTCCATATCCACCTTGTTTCGCTTCGGCACGACCACTATCCTGACGCCGGCTCTGTGGGCCGCCAGCAGCTTTTCCTTAAGCCCCCCTATGGGCAGCACCCTGCCGGAAAGGCTTATCTCCCCGGTCATTG
>Ga0265295_1007931_pt1 | contig 11974 bp, 13 predicted proteins | sample Munlansysbiofilm_FD_192503 | JGI IMG/M metagenome (GOLD analysis project Ga0265295, IMG submission 192503) | Leachate microbial communities from a municipal landfill in Southern Ontario, Canada - Methane capture system biofilm | ecosystem: Engineered > Solid waste > Landfill > Unclassified ... | reverse complement strand
GAGATGATAAATAGTGTGATTGGTTGTTTGACCTTAGATAGAGTGTAAGAGGTGAGGACTTAAAATGTTCTCAAAGAACGTCAGTAACAATGAGTTGGAATTTACACCAACATTTGGGACTCAACTTCCATCCACAGTAATATCTTCACATATTTTTAGTTTATTCAGATTCTGATTGGCTATCACCTGATTAGAGCATACATACACAACCTTAAACAAGCCATCTTTGTGTTCCCCATAATGATATCTTGCGGTTTGTGCTATTACTCCTTTGGCGATTAGGGTCTTACCCAAGCCCACTTCATCTGCCACCAAGACTCTTCTCTGCCCATGTTTGTATAGCTCAAAGACTCTTTTGGCCGTTGCCAGTTGGAAGTCCTTCAATCCATTAAGTACCGTAGTTTCAATAATTTTAAGCTTTTCCAGCATTATTCCTCACCACTTTTATAAACAGATCATGTAATTCTTTGAATCCTTCCGGTATTTTACTGTCATCGGATACAAGCTCCAGGATTTGTTTTATCTCATCAAGCTTGGCAGGAGAATGCGCTGCTGCCTTGAGCATCTTCTCATACAGAGCCGGAGCAGGAGTTTGGCGGACAAAATTGAATGAGTTTGCGTTACTTGTATTCTCAAGCATTGAGATCAGATAATCATCGCCCAGGATGAAGGTGATGTATTGGATGAAATCCTTTTTATCCTTGATAATGCTATTGGCTATCATGCTTTCTCGGTTATCCGGCATATTCTCAGTGTTTACCTTGATAACTCTTCTGAGGCTGGTTTCTTTGCCATCCACACGGATAATGTAAAACTCTGACAACTGAAGCAGGTCAAGATTATCAAATCTGATTGCTGCATCAAGGCTCTGTTCCAAATTAGGCTTCAGCATTGGGGAGATAAATACATTATCTGTTGGGATATAGCCAGAGAATGATAACTCAACCGAATACTTATCATCGGCTTCAAACACTTTAGCACCACTTTTTAACCTGCAGATTGCCTTGATAATCGTATCCAGGTTTTCACTGTCTTCTATGTCCGTTTCAACATGGTCTTTTAGCTCTACTTGTTCAAAAGGATTGTTCCGGTTATCAGCTCCGAAGATATCTTGTTTGATGGCTTCGACATTCAGATTTCTTCTTTTCCCAGCCAGCCTGAGCATAAACTCAATATTCCCATTGAAGGCACTGCTCGTAGCATTCAGGGAGCCCATAAAAAGCTCGCTATCCGAGTACTTTGTCTTAAGATACAACTTGGCATGAATATCCTGACTGCGTTTGTCCTCATTATCGTCATCACTGAGGCTCTCTTCTCCATCAATGACCATCTCCTTCATTACAAACAGATTAAATCTGGAAACAGCTTCTGGGGTGAGCTTTGCCAATTCATTTTCCCGAGTGATTAGAGTATTGGGTTGAGTGCTGGTTAAGGCAAGAGAGTTCAAATCAGAAACAAGTTCTTTACTCAGAAACGGGGAGATTGCCAGCATTTCGTGGTAAGACTTGAATAGCCCGCTTTGCGCTTTACCGTAACCATTTATTCCCACCGGGCAGAAGCTAAAATCAGTGAATCTTTTGCTATCAAGCTGAAAATCCACATTCAGGATATCGTTGCTAAGGCTTAACAGCGATTTCCTCTTGAGCTGGTCAATATCATAGCGATAGACAAGTTTAACCAAAGCAATGAGAAAATCGGATAATGGTTTGGTTTTGTTGCTGGTAGTGTCGGCCATGGGCTTACCTTCAATACAAACAGATATATCTCAACTGCGATCAAAGGTCAGATTCCGGCTAAGCACTACACAGCGATACAGGATATCTTTCATAGCGTTTTCGTATTTGATCAGCCATAGTTTGGGATGGAAAGACTTCTTTTTCTGCAGCGCAATTTCTACCACCATCTTTTCCAAAAGAATGTGAAGTTGATTTGATCGGCCGGGTGCCTTGATCTGACCAGCTTCACAGAAGAGCAACAATTTGTTGGAAGTTTTTCTCAATGCTTCGAGCAGGTAGAGGGGGTTATCTTTTAATGCACTATCAGTGCTTTCAGATAAACCCAAGGCTATGCATGCACCTATAAGAGCATCCAGGTCAAGTGAGTATGTTGTTCCGACCGCAAATGCTGTTTCATATCCAGAAGGTGGGGCAAGTATCTGACTGTAATCTAACCGGTCACTGCTTGGTTTAAACATTCGTTTCTCCCAGCCCATCAAATATGTCTTTTATCAGTCTTTGAGCATTCGCAAGCCTGAATTGTAGCTTGCTTATACCTACCCATCCCTTATAATCGAAATCTGCTTTGTTATTCAGCTTGGAGCGGGTCTTCCCTTTAAGATCAATTTCTCTTTTGATGACAAGTTGATCCAGTCTTTCGATGTCGTCTTGCTGCATGGCTTGTTTACATTCAACCAGAAACCTTTTGAGATTTGTGTTTCTGTTCAGTAGGGGGTAGATCATGCTCAAATCAATACTTGCATGCTCTCTAATCCCAATATACCACGTATCCCACATCTCGAGTACTTTGATGTTTTCTCCTTTCGATAGGATCACATTGTATCTCAGATGTGTGCCATAGATGAAATCTGCAAATTGCTTTGCCAGGAAGTATTGATTCCTAAGCTCTAAGGGAAGTTTATCCTGAATCCCTTCGATATGGTCAAATTCTTGGATGGCTAAGAACACAGTAGCATTTTCTTGAAGAACGTAACTCAGCAATGATCTGGGACAGGAAGATACGATCTGGTTCTTAAGAAATATCGCCTCTTGATCGCTGAGTTTGATACTCAAATTAGCTTTCCAGTTTTCGGGAGTGTCCGGAAGTCTCCAGAATCTACCTAAGAGGTCTCCGGTAACTGCATCTTTATCATCACCATCAATCTCGTCGTCCTTGTTCTTGATACTACCCTGGTCTTTGAGTTTCTGCTTTCTGGTTTGTATAGCACATATGACTTTGGCATAATCATAAATGGACATTTTATCTCCGGTAAATATGCCATAAGCCTTGATCCCATTCCAGTAAACAACCGATGGCTTTCGCTTCAGCTCAGAGCCAGAAGAGGAACCGATTATGCCATCTTCTCCACTTGCCATCAAAACTGGTATCAGATCGGATTCTTGATTATGTAGGGCACTAATGAAATCATCTGCTTTACTCATTTTCCGGCGTTCAAGATCGTAAAGAAGATAGGGCACAAGGAAAAAGTACTTTGCTCTGGTCTGGATAGTAGAAGTACCGGGGAAAAATGTATTAGAAAAAGCATCCCGAACGACACCAATTCCGAGCTCATCCACTGCTCCTGGCTCGGTGAGTAGATGCATTACACTGATTACTTTGTTACGATGTTCTTTGGAAAAGTCAATCCAACCCAATTTTACACCTGACACTCAATCTCCTCATTCGATCTTTGATTCACTATTTCTTTGAGCCGTTTCAAGAGCCTCAGAAAGATTCCCCTTTCTGCAGCCATTGCCCATAACCCTTCTTGAAATCGTTCCTGCCGATTAAAATAAGTAAACATAGCTTTTAGCAGTTCGATATCTGCATTCTCGATTCTTTCCGTTATATGCACAATATTGTGTCCATCGATGTAGCTCAAATAATCTACTCTCATCAAGTCTGACTCGCTTATGCATCGCATAAACGATTCAAGCTTATTCTCATATACCCAGTATGCCATAGTATTTGAAGTAAATACCTCTTTGCCATACTCGTTACTTTCTGTTTCAAAGTAACTTATATACTCAAGTATTTGGTCATAATGTCCCATTTTTCAATCTCTCTAAACCAAGAGCGTCTCTCCATAATGATAATAGAGATTCGTATTCTATTAACTGAGCTTCTGCTAATTTAGCCGACTCATTAAAATATATTCTCAGTACTGAGATGAAATTGCAGAGTGAGGCTAATTGTCAATTGCTTTTATCAGACCTAATCTTCATAAATTGAATTCGACTAATTTATTGAATATTAACAGATGAAAAAGAGCAAGTGTTCGAGGTCAATTCAATTGCATTGAGTTTATGTTATCGCATATCCGTAAACAAACACAATGTTGCCAGCTCCAGTTCCATTGCATCTGCAGATATCGTGTCATAATTTGCAATTTTCGGTGATCTAATTTGCAGATTTCGTGTCACAAACTCTCTAAGATGGTCTTGTGAAGGATGCCCTACGATGCATAAGGATGCGACAGTTTGCAGTTTTGTCTGCACAATTTGCAGTTTTCGTTGTCACATTGCAATTACCTGAGACTTTATAGCTGTCTAACCTAATCCTGATCATGAGACTATGCGCGATAAAAAGCTTGACAGATTATCCAGAACACCTTTTGCTTCATTACATGATCACTTCCTCTGAGGATGAAATATTTGAAGTGAAAGTCTAAAAATGAATAAGCTCAAAAAGGAGATTAGAATGGGAGTACAACCAATTCTATTAATCATACTCAGCGTAATCATCATTGTTGCAGCTACTGCCGTCGGCATCCAGATGTTTAGCAACCAGTCTTTTATCACCAACAAATCTGCAATCGAAGCAGAGGCCCAAAGCTATGCCAATCAGATCGCCCAATACTACAAAACTCTTCCCCTACAAGGTGATACTGAGGAGCTTGGCGATAATATTACTGCTGACGAAATAGGATATCTTCTGGGTTGGGCTACAAGACCTGAATCGGCTGTAGAAAAAGAGACAGAAACAGTGACTATCCCCTCTGCCACATCTACCAGCAATGACAATGGTTTTTATAAAGTAATCGTGGTTGGATCGGGCACAGAAGCTAATGTATATGTCCTTGGCTTAGGGAAAAAAGAGAAAAACAAGAATCATCCTGCAGTCAGGACGGCTATCAAACTATCAACTGGCGAGATCAGCACAATAGTCAAAAGCGTAGCCAAGAGCACAACTATAGAAACTTTGTCTGCCGCTGTCTTCGATGAGGAAGGCAAATAAGGCTGATCCTGCACCTTATAAAAAAAGGGGCTGATTAACCCCCTAAATAAATTGACTTGTCCAGCGTGGCCTGGCTGTCCGCGCGCTATATGCCCAATTTCTGGCAGGCAGCCTTGGCGGCTTCCTGATGCGCAGTTTTCTTGGTATTTCCTTTGCCGGTGCAGCAGATCTTGTTACCCAGGCGGATTTCCACCGTAAAGAGCTTCTGATGCTCCGGTCCTTCTTCACCTATAGTCACATAATTGGGAGGTTCCTGATTGTGCCCTTGCAGGTATTCCTGCAGAATGGATTTGTAATTTACCAGTTCATCCCGCGTTACTGTCTGTTCATAATCCACCAGAATATGGTTTTTGACGAACCTGGTGGCCGCAGCGATGCCGCTATCCAGATAGATCGCGCAGATCAGGGCTTCCACACTATCCGAGAGGATGGAGGCCTTCTCTGCACCTCCGGAGGCGGCTTCTTCGTGGCTGAGTAGCAGGTATTTGCCCAGTTCCAGATTGTTTGCCTTCAGGGTGAGATAGGTCTCGGAGACAATCTTGGATTTCAGTTTGGAGAGCTTCCCTTCCTGCTCGTCCGGATGCCGGTTGAAGAGCTCTTTGGACACTACAAAGCCGAGGATGCTATCACCCAAAAATTCCATGCGCTCAAAGGGAGAGGGCATTTTGTGATCGTTAAAATGCCTGTGCAGATAGGATTTGTGGGTGAGAGCAGCCTTGAGCAGGGTGAGGTCGTTGAAGCTATAATCAAAGCGTTTTTGCAAGGTAGCCAGGCTTTTTTCCCATTTGGGATAAGCCTCCGGGATGCGGCTGCCGTTAAAGTACTCCAGGATCTGGGAGATGATTTTCTTCATTTTCTTACTCATTTTTGTTAAACGGCTCCCAACTCAGCAGAGCCAGCGCTGGGAGCCAATAGCTTGAACTGTTTAATCTTCGTAGCGGGTGATAATTAACGCGCTATTATGTCCGCCAAAACCCAAGGAATTTGACAGTGCGGCATTTACCTTATGCTGCACCGCGCCTCCCACGGTATAATCCAAATCACAATCGGGATCGGGATTTGTGAGGTTCATGGTGGGGTGGATAATTCCTGTCTCAATACTCTTGATGCAGACAATGGCTTCGATGCCAGCGGCTGCGCCCAGCATGTGTCCCACCATGGATTTGGTGGAATTTATCTTCATTTTATATGCTCTGGAACCAAAGACTGTTTTGATGGATTGAGTCTCGCCTTTGTCGTTGAGCGGAGTAGAAGTGCCATGGGCATTGATATAATCGATATCGTCTACTTTGAGGCCGGCATCCTTGATAGCCATCAAGATCGCCCGCGCACTGCCTTCTCCATCTTCCGTAGGTGCGGTGATGTGATAGGCGTCTGCACTGGCACCATAACCAGCGATTTCGGCATAGATCTTGGCGCCTCTGGCCTTGGCATGTTCGAGCTCTTCCAGCACCAGGATTGCGGCGCCTTCGCTCATCACAAAGCCATCGCGTTCCTTGTCGAAAGGACGGGAAGCGGAGGCTGGATCATCATTGCGGGTGGAAAGGGCGCGCATGGAGGAAAATCCTCCTACCGCCAGAGGGGTCACTGCAGCTTCTGTGCCTCCTGAGATTATAATATCGGCATCTCCGTATTGGATGGCACGCAGGGCTGTGCCCAGAGCATGATTCGCACTGGCACAGGCACTCATCACGTTAAAATTGATGCCCTTAAAATTGTGTTCGATGCTGATGTGAGCCGCGGCGATATTGCCGATCATTTTGGGTATAAAAAAGGGGCTGATGCGGCGTGGCCCGGCCGTGTGACACTTTATGCATTCTTCTTCAAAAGTTTGGATTCCGCCAATGCCAGCTCCGGTGATGACTCCGGTGCGTTCCGGATCAAAACTCCCGAGGATGAGGCCGGCATGCTGTACAGCTTCTCGTGCCGCAATCATGGCAAATTGGGTATAAAGATCCATCTTGCGGGCTTCTTTGTGGTCAAAATAGTCTTCAGCTTTGTAGTTCTTTACTTCGGCGGCTATCCTCACCGGCAGATTGCTGGTGTCAAAGTGAGTAATCATCCCCACACCGCTTACTCCACTGATCAGGCTTTGCCAGGTCTGAGACACATTGTGTCCCACCGGGGTAATGGCGCCATAGCCGGTTATCACGACTCTTCTTTTTGTCATATATACCTCGTGTTTTTAGAGTCTGCCAGTGCCAAACGCGGGCGAAATACCTGCAAGTGCGTAGCCAGAGGCAGAACGATCTATAATGGAATCAATCCTGATAATATTAGATCAGGATTGATTCCGCTGTGGGTCTCGATTAACCGAGCTTTTCTTTCAGATAATCGATGGCTTGGCCAACGGTACGAAGTTTATCCTGATCTTCATCAGGAATGGTCAGACCAAATTCATCTTCAAAGGCCATTACCAGTTCTACTGTGTCCAGAGAATCTGCACGCAGGTCTTCGATGAAGTTTGCTGCAGGAACGACCTGAGCTTCTTCTACGCCCAGCTTATCCATTACGATCTGTTTTACTTTTGCTTCAATATCCATTGTTCCTCCTATTTTACTGAAGAGATTTTCTCTATTTTATTTTGGGTAAATGCTGTTTAATGCATGGTGAGGCCGCCATCTACTGCGATGGTCTGGCCCGTGATATATGAGCTGAATTCGCTGGCCAAAAACAGACAAACCTTTGCCACATCATCAGGTGTGCCCATCTTCCCCAAAGGGATGACCTTGGCGTAACTAGCTCGGACGTCTTCACTGAGAGCAGCGGTCATTTCGGTTTCGATAAAACCGGGAGCCACTGCGTTTACTCTTACATTGCGGCTGGAAAATTCCTTGGCACAGCTTTTGGTAAAAGCGATCATGCCACCTTTGGAAGCAGCGTAATTTGCCTGACCGGCATTGCCCATCAGCCCGATCACACTGGCGATATTGATGATGCTGCCTTGTCGGGCTTTCATCATATGTTTAAAAACTTTTTGTGTGCAAATAAAGGTGCCTTTGAGATTGATATCCATCACCAGCTGCCACTCTTCTTCTTTCATGCGCAGCATGAGATTGTCCCGGGTGACGCCGGCGTTGTTGACCAAAGTATCGATAGGGCCATGCTCTTTCACGATCTGAGCGAAAAGCTCTTCGATCATTTTACCATCGGTCACATTGCCGATATAACCAAAGGCTTTGCCGCCCTGATCTCTTAGGCTTTTTACAGCCTTGTCCACCAGTTCAGCATTGAGGTCGATGATGATAACCGTAGCCAGGGCGGAGGCAAAACGCTGTGCAATGGCAAAACCAATGCCTCTGGCACTTCCGGTAATCACTACTATTTGTTCTGTAAGTTCGTGCATTATATATTCCTTATTCTAATCTCTTAGGCTTGCTACGCTGAACATCATTCAGTGAAGAACTTCTTCCAGCAGAGCAAGATCCACGATGCGGTCAATAGAATTAACCTGCACTTCTTTGTCAATATTCTTTATCATCCCGCTCAGAACTTTCTGGGGACCAAATTCTATAAAGTGAGTCACTCCGGAGGCAATCATAAAGCGGACTGATTCCACCCAACGCACAGGGGAGATGATTTGCTGGCCCAGTTTTTCGCGGGCGACAGCACCGTCCAGGCTGGGTTGGGCATCCAGATTTGAGACCACCGGGATCGTTCCTGGCAGGAAGCTGAATCTATCCATTTCATTGATCAACCAGCCGCTGGCTTTCTCCACCAAAGGAGTATGGAAAGGACCTCCCACCACCAGTGGGATTGCCCGTTTGGCACCTTTGGCTATCGCCAGTTCAGAGGCCATTCTCACCCCTTCTGCTGTGCCGGAAATCACGGTCTGCACCGGGGTATTATAATTCACCGCCTGCACCAGAGCCTGCTCGCTAATCTCCTGGCAGATAGCGGTAACCGTTTCTGCATCCAGGCCGATGATCGCAGCCATGGCAAAGGGGATATCTCCCACGGCTTTGACCATGTACTCACCGCGTTTATGCACGATGTGCATGGCGTCTTCCAGCCTAAGAATACCGGAGGCCACCAAAGCTGAGAATTCTCCCAGGGAGTGTCCGGCCACAAAGTCCGGCTTTATATCATACTGTTCTTGAAACTTGCGTAGTGCACAGATGCTGTGGAAGAGGATCGCGGGTTGGGTGAGCGAGGTCTGCTTAAGCTGCTCTTCCGGCCCTTCCAGCATGGTTTTAAAAAGCTGAGTATCTTGTGCGGCGTCAAAATCCAGTAAGGTCTGCTTGGCGATGGGGTCCCCATCGATATAGTCCTGAGCCATGCCCACATATTGGGCGCCCTGGCCGGGAAATACAAAAGCTATCTTCATAATGAAACCTCTAATATCGGGCTAAGACGCTGCCCCAGGTGAGTCCTGCGCCAAAAGAAGTGAGCAGCAGGATGTCGCCTCTGCGGATCTTCTTGCTGCGAATCGCCTCATCGGTGGCCAGAGGAACTGTAGCCGAGGAGGTGTTGCCATATTTCTGAATATTGATAATCACCTTGTTGATCGGCACTTTCATCTTGTCTGCCAGGGCTTCGATGATCCTGAGATTGGCTTGATGGGGAATCACCCAATCCACGTCGGCAGAAGTGAGATTGTTGCGTTTGAGCAGTTCGTCTGAGGAGGCATACATGCTCTTGACCGCGCTTTTAAAAATTCGGTTGCCTTCCATATATACGGTATGCTGATTTGCATCCACGGTTTCATGGCTGGCTGGCAAGCGGGATCCTCCCGCCATTTGGATCAGATAATCTCCCATACTGCCATCGGCATCCAGCTTGATATCGATGATTCGGGAGATATCGGTGGGCTCTGCTCTGGAAATCACTGCGGCACCGGCTGCGTCTCCAAAGAGCACGCAGGTATTGCGGTCTGTCCAATTTGTGATCTTGGTCAGGATTTCCACACCCACTACCAAGACGTTGCGCGCAGTACCATTTTCCACAAATTGACGGGCCACTTCGCAGGCATAGATAAATCCTGTACAGCCTGCAGAGACGTCAAAAGCGGGTATGCCCTTCAGGCCAAGTTTGTGTTGTAAAAGGCAGGCTGTGGAAGGGAAGGGATGGTCTCCGGAGATCGTGGCTACCACGATCAGATCGATCTCTTTATACTTCACATCGGAGGCTTCAATAGCGTTTAGCGCTGCTTGATAGGCAAGATCACTGGCTGCTTCCTCTTTGCTGGCAATCCGGCGTTCCACCATACCGGTGCGGCTACGGATCCATTCATCGGAAGTATCTACAATCTTTTCCAGATCCTGATTAGTCAGAATCTTGGCTGGGGCAAAACTCCCGAAGGCAGAGAATTTAGCAAAATAAAGTCCCATTACAACCTCTCAAAATAATCTCTTGTATTTTCCACAAAACCTGATTCCGCAATGCGCGCTGCAATGCGGATGGCATTTTTGATCGCTTTGGCATTACTGCGTCCGTGCGAAACCACGGAGATGCCATTGAGTCCCACCAAAAGGGCGCCGCCATATTCGGTGTGGTCCAGTTTCTTTTTGATATAGCTATATACCGGGTACGAGAGCATGGCTCCCAGCTTTGCGATCCAATCTTTATTGATCTGCTCTTTGAGGATCTCAAAGATCGAAAAGCCCACTCCCTCAATAGTCTTGAGCATCACATTGCCCACAAAGCCGTCGCAGACTATCACATCTGTGATTCCGCTGAGCACGTCTTTGCCTTCGATATTGCCGGCAAAATTAATGTCCTTGCTCTCAGCCATCAGGTGATACGCTTCTTTGGACACAGCATTGCCCTTGGCACTTTCTTCACCGACGTTGAGCAGGCTCACTTTGGGTTGGGGCGCCTTGAAAAAGAATTCATAATACTTGGAGCCCATCACGGCAAATTGCATGAGATGCTGGGCGTTACAATCCACATTGGCACCGATATCCAAGATAACCTGGTGCCCGGATTGGGTGGGAAAAACTCCCGCAATGGCGGGCCTGAGCACATTCTTCATGCGTCCCAGAGTAATCAGGGAGGCACTCATCATGGCTCCGGTATTGCCCGCAGATACTGCCACATCCGCCTGGCCTTCTTTGTGCAAGGCGATGGTCCGCATCATGGAAGAATCCCGTTTTGTGCGCACAGAAGCCGCGGCACTATCTCCCATCTCAATGCGCTGGGAGGCGTGCACGATGCTGATGCGGGCAGGATCGTAAAAGTATTTGCTGAGTTCAGCGGAGAGGACCTTTTCGTCTCCCACCAAAATCACTTCTCTGCACAGGTCTTCTTTGATAGCCAGCACGGCACCCTCTATCTCGGGATGCGGTGCACCGTCACTACCAAAGGCATCCAGCGCTACGCGCAAATTTATTCCTTTACTGCGAGAATTTGTCTGCCATTGTAGCTGCCACAATTTTCACATATATGATGTGAACGGGTGGGCTCACCACATTTCTGGCAAGTGCTGAAGCTCGGAGGCGTGAGGGCGTCATGAGTCCTGCGCTTGTCTCTTCTGGTCTTCGATGTCTTTCTTTTGGGTACAGCCATTTCTATCTCCTTTGGCTCTCAATTTAGCTGAACCGGATTCAGCTTTGCTGCGTAAACGCATTAAACACAAATCCGGACCTTAATTTATTTTAGATAATATCTCAATCAGAGCATGAACTCGTACATAGGCTTTTTTGTCAATCAAAAAAGCAGAATTGTCGTGACAGTGTAACTTCCGTATGGAGTTCAAAGAGCCTTTCCTGGTTTCAAACTATCCACCGGCTTCGGGGCTCTTTGGACTTCATATGGAACTGCAGTGCTCTTTGATTCCTGCCGTATGGAGTTCAAAGAGCCTTTCCTGGTTTCAAACTATCCACCGGCTTCGGGGCTCTTTGGACTTCATATGGAACTGCAGTGCTATTTGATTCCAAGCCAATGGTCTTGCTATTGTCGAGTAGGTAAGGGGAGTTTCACCCCAAACCCCTCACAGAACCGTACGTGAAGCTCTCGCTTCATACGGCTCTTATCATTCAGCCGAAGAAATACGTTGGCTTGCAGTATTTCCAGTGGACAA
>Ga0265295_1007929_pt1 | contig 11975 bp, 9 predicted proteins | sample Munlansysbiofilm_FD_192503 | JGI IMG/M metagenome (GOLD analysis project Ga0265295, IMG submission 192503) | Leachate microbial communities from a municipal landfill in Southern Ontario, Canada - Methane capture system biofilm | ecosystem: Engineered > Solid waste > Landfill > Unclassified ... | reverse complement strand
CTTTCAAGAGCATACCACGCTGAATTCACATTGGTCGCTTTTGAATCGTTGACGAACTCAATTCCATGAACCATTGCCACGGTTTCAAGCCTGTGCGCAACATTTGTAAAATCCACGAGACTTTCCTTCAACATAATGTTTTTGACATCTACGAGTCTAGCCGTAATTGCTGCTGCCATGGAATCATACAAATTGTGTTTTCCCTGTAATGCTAATTGTTCAATTATCATTTTAAATTGTTGTTTATTTATTTCTAAAACTAAGTTGCTTTCTTCTACCCATGCTGCGTGCATTGCGGGTCTGCCATGTAATGAAAAAGGAATATGCAATCCTCCAGGTCGTTTTTCAGTCATTTTCCGCAGAATAATGGGATCATCTGCACAATAGACGAAGTGTTGGTTTGGATTTAAATTTTGCGTAATTCTGAATTTACTATCTGCATATAAATCAAGAGAATTGGAATATCTATCGAGATGATCTGGCGTAATATTCAATAACACCGCAATATCAGGAGCAAAACTATACGAATCGTCAAGTTGGAAGCTGCTTATCTCGAGTACATAATAATCATAAGACGATGTGGCAACCTCATAGGCGAAACTATTTCCAACATTTCCTGCCAATCCGACATTGTATCCAGCAGACTTTAAAATATGATGAGTAAGTAGTGTTGTGGTTGTCTTCCCGTTACTACCAGTAATGGCGATGATTTTAGCTTTTGTATATGCACTTGCAAACTCAGTTTCGGAAACTACGGGGATTTTAGAAGAACGAATAGACTGCATGACTGGAATTTCTTCAGGAATTCCGGGGCTTTTTATAATTTTTGCTGCATTAAGTATTTTCTTCATTGAATGCGCCCCATCTTCATATTCAATATCCCATTTCTTAAGAGTTTCCAGATATCGCTTTTTAATTCTTCCAGCATCAGAAACAAATACGTCAAACCCCTGCACTTTTGCAAGTACAGCCGCTCCAGCACCGCTTTCCCCTCCACCAAGTATGACAATTCTTTCTGACATAAATTATCTAAGTTTTAATGTTACAACTGTTAATACAGCTAGCACTAAGCTGATAATCATAAATCTCATCACAATTTTAGCTTCGTGATATCCCTTTTTCTGATAATGATGATGCAGAGGAGACATCAGAAATATCCTTCGTCCTATTCCAGTTTTTCGCTTGGTCAGTTTAAACCAAAACACCTGCAACATTACAGAAAGGCTTTCGGCAAAGAAAACACCACACAAAATTGGAATCAAAAGTTCTTTCCGTATAATAATAGCAAACACTGCGATGATCCCACCCAACGCAAGACTGCCTGTGTCACCCATAAAAACCTGAGCGGGAAAACTGTTATACCACAAAAACCCAACACAAGCTCCAACAAATGCACTGATAAAAATTGCAAGCTCACCAGTATTAGGAATATACATTATGTTTAAATAATCGGCAAAAACATAGTTCCCCGATACCCATGCTAAGATCCCTAGAATGCCCCCTGCAATAGCAGATGTACTCGTAGCTAACCCATCCAATCCATCTGTCAGATTAACACTATTTGAGACTGCAGTAACAATAAAAATAACAATAATCACATAAAGGATCCAAGCATGTTTTTTTGCTCCTGGACCAATCCACGAGATGAGCTGAACATAATCAAACTCATTATTTTTGAAAAAAGGAATCGTGGTTTTTGTTGATTTTGCTTCTTCTTTAAAATTCACAACCAATTCTTGGTGACCATCATCAGAGGCGGTTACTATAGCAGATCCCACATTTGCCTTTTCTTTGATTACTACGTTATTATTAAAAACCAAAGTCAAGCCAACGATTAATCCCAACCCGACCTGTCCAACAATTTTAAATTTTCCGTGCAAGCCAGTTTTATCCTTTTTGAACACTTTTATATAATCATCAAGAAACCCTATAAGACCAAGCCAAACAGTTGCCACCAGCATAAGGATGACGTATACATTATTTAATTTTGCAAAAAGCAGGGTTGGCAAAATGATTCCGGCAAGAATAATAAATCCTCCCATTGTTGGTGTTCCTTTTTTTGTCATCTGTCCATCCAAACCCAAGTCCCTGATATCTTCACCTATCTGTTTCTTTTTGAGGAAATTTATCAGCTTTTTTCCAAAAATCATAGTAATAAGCAAAGATGTCAATGCTGCCATTGCAGAACGGAATGAGATGTACTGAAAAACACCTGCGCCTGGAATGTCGTAGGCTTGATCGAGATATTCAAAAATTGAGTACAGCATAGTTTACCCGTTTAATTGTTCAAATAATATATTAGCGTCATCAAATGGATGTTTCACCCCATTAATTTCTTGATAAGTTTCATGTCCCTTTCCGGCAACAAGAATAATATCTCCTGACACCGACATCATACAGGCTGTACGAATAGCCTCACGGCGATCTTCAATAATGAGTGTTTTAGACAACTGCACGGCATCCAGACCACTCTTCATATCGCCAATAATATCTGCAGGGATTTCATTTCTAGGATTATCAGAAGTCAAAATCAATCTGTCAGCATAATTTGCTGAAATAGATGCCATCAAAGGACGTTTGGTTTTATCTCTGTTTCCTCCAGCACCCACAACAACAAACAATGTTTCATTACCTGTTCGTAATTCTGCGATTGTAGATAACACATTTTCCAACGCATCAGGGGTATGAGCATAATCCACAATGGCATGAACTCCTTTTGTATTTTCAATCAGATGGAACCTTCCATCAACATGTTTTAATGAGCTCATTGCTTGCAACAACTGCATTTCTTCAAGGCCAAGATTTATTGCAGCACCATATATTGCAAGTAAATTTTGAGCGTTAAACCTGCCCCTAAGATGAAAATGTACATCATGCTTTCCAATGTGCATCTGAAGACCATCCATTGAATTCTCAACCACCACCCCTTTAAAATCAGCAGGTCTTTGTAATGAATAAAAAAACTTTCTTGCCTTTGTGTTCTGAAGTACGAAAGATCCATTGGAATCATCAGCATTGGAAAGTGCAAAAGCATTGGAATCTAAATCATCAAAAAACTTCTTTTTTGCATCCCTATATGATTTAAAATCACCGTGGTAATCCAAGTGATCATGTGTTAGATTGGTAAATATGGCTCCAGCAAAACGCAAACCTGCAATTCTATTTTGCACAATAGCATGAGAACTTACTTCCATAAAACAACATTCACAACCTTGATCGACCATGTGTTTCATAGTTCTATTGAGAACTATGGGATCAGGGGTAGTATGGCTAGTATCTAGTTTTTCTTCGTTGACATAATTTGCCACAGTAGAAAACAATCCTGAACCAAACCCCATGTTTCTAAAAGTCTGATGTAATAATGTAGCCGTTGTAGTTTTTCCGTTTGTACCCGTAACACCAGTTAAAACCAACTTATGTGAAGGATGATCAAAAAACGCTGAAGCAATCATTCCAAGAGCTATTGATGAATCTTTAACACAAATAAATGTTACGCTTTGATTCAATTCCACAGGCAAAACTTCACATACAACTGCAGCAGCTCCTTTCTCAATAGCTTTAGTTATATAATCGTGGCCATTCACCACTTCACCTCTCAAAGCAACGAAAAGCGATCCCGATACAACAGTCCTTGAATCCATTGTCAAATCAACAATGTCAATATCTGTGTTCCCATAGACACCAGCAACTTCAATATTCGGAATTAATTCGCCCAACTTCTTCATCTTCTATTATTTTAGTGTAAGAACAATGGTACTTCCCTTTTTCAATGTTGTTTCGGGTGCAACAGACTGACGTATAACCCTTCCCTTTCCAAAAGCCTTAACTTTGCATCCAAAATCTTCAATCAACTCAACTGCATCTCTCAGATTCATCCCTATTACGTCAGGCATCTTGTCTTTCTCAAATACTATCGGCTGGAATGAAGGAACTGAATCTCTTGTTAACCCGACCCAATCGCACACAGGCAGTTTTACAGACTGAAGTTCGACTGGCATTAAAGTAACGAATGTCTCCACAACACTTCTCTTTACCTTCCGTATTTTTGGGAGCCCATCCACATTGACTAGACTCTGCTTATTAATCGGGTCATGAATTTCAAGCTCTGTTGCATATACAATTTCGGCGATATCTTTAAACACAGGCGCTGATACATTACCGCCGTATATCATACCCATACTTGGTTTATTGACCACTACAATACATGAATACTTTGGATTGTCTGCAGGAAAATATCCCACAAATGTTGCGTTGTAGTCTTTGTCTGAATATTGCTTTGCCTTACTGTTCCATATCCTTGCAGTAGCTGTTTTCCCTGCTATGCGACATGCGGTATTTCTTAGATTTTTTGCAGTACCATGATCTACCACGCCTTCCAACAAACTTTTAAGTTTTGCTGCCGTTTCTTTGCTACAAATACGATCTTTCATAATCACAGGCGCAAAGTCAGTGACTGTTTTACCTGCTACCCTAAATTCTTTAACAAACATTGGCCTCATCAGCACACCGTTGTTTGCAATAGCATTATAATACGTCAAAAGTTGCAAGGGAGTAATAGAAAGTCCATACCCATAGGAAATAGAAGGAAGTGATGAAGGAGACCATTGTTTTGTATTGGGATAAGGAATCTGTGCAGCTTGTTCGCCACGAATATCTATCCCCATAGGTTTGTGCATATTCATTGCATACAATCTGTCAATAAACTTCTTTGGATTATCCTTGTATCGCTTCAACATCAACATAATAGTACCAATATTGGACGAATATTCAAAAACTTCTCTCGCAGTAATATCACCCATTGCGTGTGTGTCAAACACTTCCCATTTGCCAACCTTGAGTCTACCATTTCCAGTGTGTACGATTTCATCCAGATTCAAAGTCCCGTCTTCGAGCATTGCCAGCATGGAAAACACTTTAAAAGAAGAACCGGGCTCATACAATGTTCCCACTGCATGATTGTAAACTTCATAATAACCTCCACTGGCAACTTTCTCAAGATTTGCAATAGCTCTTATTTCGCCTGTCTCAACTTCCATAAGAACGGCACAGCCCCATTGTGCGTCATGTTTCAACAAATGTTCAAGCAAAGCATTTTCAGCCACATCCTGAACTCTCATATCAATTGCAGTGACAATGTCAAGACCTTGTTGTGGCTTAATAATAAAACCATCATCAACAGGAACGTACTTATTTCCGGGCAATCTTTGCTTCATCCGTTTTCCATTCTTTCCTGCGAGCTGAATATTATATGCCCCTTCAAGACCAACCTTAATATCTTCACGAGAAAACCCAATGGTTCTCTGCGCAAGAATACCAAACGGCAAAAATCTTTTTTCTCGCTTTTCTTCGATAATCCCACCGCGATACCTTCCAAGTCTGAAAAGCGGAAATGAACGAATAAGTTTAAGCTGGTTGTAGTCAATATTTTTCACGATACGGCCATAAGCATTCTGCTCCTTTCTGTACCCCTCAAGCAATTTTTTCCACTTATCATAGGTTTTAGTTGGAAAATGTTGAGCAAGAGAAATAGCTAAACTGTCATAATGGGCATCAAAATCACGGGCATCAACATTTTTTGCTGAAAAATCAACATAAATATCAAATCTTGGAATTGACGTTGCAATGAGTTCTCCATCATGAGAGTATATATTTCCGCGATCTGCAGTAATTACAGACTCAACAATAGATCTCGTGGATGCCTTTTTTCTCAGAGCATCACCGTCTCTGTACTGAATAAGAATAATCTTTACCAGAATAGCAATAGCAATGACAAGGACAAAATAGTAAACTAAATGCGCCTTCCCGAGCTTATTCACTTCTGTTTTCTTTACTCCCATGCTACTCTTCAATCTCTTTTTTAATGATTATTTTTATTGGTGGAGTCGTTAAACGTTTCAATCCAGTAGATTCAAGCTCTTTTTTAAGAAAGGATGCCTGAGTCATTTGGGTTAGTTCCTGAGAAGTAGTTACGAATTCAAACCGTAATTCTTTTATAGCTTCTTTAGTATTCTCTATGCCTAGCAGTGTTTTATCTGCATAAAAATTCATCGCGATATAAACAAAGGCTATGAAAATAACATAAAAGAAAAAGGGAGCCTGTTTCAAAAAGCTTTTTCGCGTGAGGAAACTACCATCTAGCGTAGTCTTTAACCTTCCAGACATAACATTTGGAACTTTGATGTTTGGCAAAAGATTTCGTGTAGAAAAACCCTTTCGCGATTTTTTACTTTCGCGAATAATGTTCTTCTTTATATTTTTCTTTTGTTTTGCCATCAAACTACTCTTCTTGATGCACGAAGCTTTGCACTTCTTGCTCTGTTATTTCTAAATAATTCTTCTTCTCCCGGAACAATTGGTTTTTTTGTTATCGGTTCAAAATATTTTGTAATATGACCATAAAAATCTTTCTCAGGAACACCTTTCATATTGCCGAATTTCATAAAATTCTTTACGATTCTATCCTCTGCCGAATGATAAGAAATGACCACTAGTATACCACCAGGCTTCAGAACATCAAGTGTTTGCATCAGCATCTCTTTGAGCACAACCATCTCTTCATTCACTTCTATCCTCAAAGCTTGAAACACCCTTGAATAATTACTGAATCTGTGATTCGGAGATACAAAACGATCTATCAAGCCAGTCAGATCGGAGGTCTTTTTGAATGACTTTTCATTTCTTAAAGTGACAATTGAAGATGCAATCTTCCTAGAATAGTGAAGTTCTGAAAATTGAAAAAACAAATCTGAAAGTTCCTTTTCGCTATAACTATTCAAAACATCAGCTGCCGTTTTTGTCAACTTTTTACTCATTCGCATATCGAGATCAGCATCAGAGGTCATGTGAGAAAAACCCTTTCCAGGCTCATCAATCTGATATGAACTCACTCCCAAATCAACAAGAATCCCATCAAGAGGATACATTTTGTAAAATTTGAGGAAATTTGAAAGATATCTGAAGTTCTGAGGAACAAAAATAAACCTGTCATCAACGATTTTATTCATTTCAGCATCCTCATCCTGATCAAAAGCCACAAGCCTTCCAGTTGTTAGTTTTTCTAGAATTGCTTTTGAATGGCCACCACCACCGTAAGTAAGATCGGCATACAGCCCTTCGGGATGAATGTCTAGTAAACCAATTGATTCATTGAGCAACACAGGCAGATGATACATTTACTCTTCTCCGTTTTTGGTGTCTCCCATGACATCTTCGGCAAGATCGCTGAACCCCTCTGCTTTTGCAGCAAGAGAAGCCTCATACAATTCTTTGCCCCAGATTTCAATCCTATTTAGAGAAGAAGCCAGCACAATATCCTTGCTTATTTGCGCCCATTGTATCAAATCCTTTGGAATCAACAAACGTCCAGCTTCATCCAATTCAACAACTTTAACTCCAGCCATAAACAAGCGGATAAAATCATTGTTCTTTCTTACAAAACGATTTAATTTGTTAACACCCTGCATTTCATTCTGCCACTCAGGCATAGGATACAACTCAAGACACTTTTCAAAAACACTGCGCTTTAGAACAAATCCCTCCACAAGCACCTGAGACAATTGGCGCTTCAGGGCCGAAGGAAATAGCACCCTGCCCTTGTTGTCGACTTTTTGTTCATGTACTCCAAACAGATTTATCATAGTGTATGTTTCAAAGTGTAAATGTAGAACTAAATTACCACATTTTACCACATTCTCCCACTTTGTTGATAACTTTTTCCCCGATCAGATTGTATCTTTTTGATTATCTGGCATTTACACGCTCAATTTCAAGCCCAATTCATCAAGCTTTTTTTTTGCCTGTTTAAATGTATATTTAATAAAAAAATAAAAAGGGAGCACACAAAACAACATCCTGAACTGCAGGAGTCTATCATGCCACAATAATATTTATCTAACTTTTAATCTGATTTTTACAAACACTTCAAATACAAAACAAATTGAACTATTTGGTTCAAAAAGAACAGATAAATAATAAAAAAAAAGTGAAATTTATTTCCGTGAAGTGGAAAACTCAGCATTGAGTATATCCTTAAGTTCTGCAAAAGTAACCGCCCTAATAAGCTCATTGCCTATAGCAATTGAAATATTCCCTGTTTGCTCAGAAACGACCAATACAATTGCATCTGCAGTTTCGCTCAAACCAAGAGCAGCACGATGACGCAGTCCAAATCCTCTTGGAATATCTTCACGGTCAGAAACTGGCAATATACATTTGGCAGCAACTATTCTATTGTTTGAAATAATAATAGCCCCATCGTGAAGAGGAGAATTTTTAAAAAAAATACTCTCAATCAATTGGTCAGTAACACAAGAATCTATTTCCACACCGGTAAGAACAATATCTTCCAGTTCATTCTTTCTAGTCAGCACGATAAGAGCACCTGTTTTTGACAAGGCCATTTTTTTGATAGCACTGGTCAAAGGAGCAATGTTGAGATTTGAATCCTGAAGAATATTAAACTTCCAAAAAAGGAATCTTTTACGAGTTTTATTCATAAATCTCGTATTGCCAATAAGCAACAAAAACTTCCTAATCTCCTGCTGAAAAACAATAATAATAGCCAACACCCCCACACTGATAAACTGACCCAAAATCTCGCTGAGCAAAGGCATCTGAATGTAAATCACCAGTTTCCAGATAAGATAAACAGCAATAATCCCGAAGAAAATATTAATCCCCGATGTTCCCTTGATTAGATTATACAATTCATAGAGTAAATACAGGACAAGAAGCAAGTCAATGATTCTCACAACAGGCATTCCTGAAAAATAATCAATCACAGATTGAAAAATAGAGGAGTTCATTTCAAATCGTTTTTGCAAAGTTATCAATATTTTGACTGATTTGTTGTATTTTTTATTTGACGTAATTCAGTATATTTGCATATCATTTTAATATCAAATAAATGAAAAAGACAATTCTATTCCTCGCATTTGCAATTATTCTTCACACAATTTCAGCACAGAACACAGTGACTGAAGAATGGGCAAAACATATAGCCCTCAAATGTCTTCTTCAAAAGATGAATCATGAATCTCTTGATGTTTCTTCTTACGTCTTTGGCGGCATTTCAAACACAAAAACGGTTTACAATGACCAAAATCAACCTCTGTATTACATTATCAATTTCGATCCTCCAGGATGGGTAATTGTTTCTGCAACAAAGACTTATCACCCCATCATCGCATTTTCATGGGAGGGGAATTTTGCATATCCCATCACTGCAGCTGCGACAGCCATGTGGATGCAAAACGAAGAAGGGAAAATATTACAATCAATAAAAACACCCGAACGTCATCAGCAGATAGCCGACGAATGGTTTTTTTATGAAACGACTGATATTCTGAATATTGGCATGCGCAATGAAAAAATTGTATTGCCCATGCTAACAACCCAATGGAACCAAGGAAGCTATTACAACGAATTCTGTCCAGTTGACCAAGCAGGTCCAGATCGACACACATATGTCGGTTGTGTTGCCACTGCCATAGGTCAGATTATGAATTACTTCAGATATCCACTGCACGGGACAGGCTCATACACAAGCGAATTTACCACTTACGGCACTCATACTGTCAATTATTCAGAAGCCGAATACAGTTGGAATGAAATGCCTTTAAAACTCATCAGAAGCAATCACCCTACAGCGGAATTACTTTATCATATCGGGATTTCCGTTGATATGAATTATGGGCCTAACGGTTCAGGGATGTGGAACCACAAAGCTGCACATACCATGCAAACCTTTTTTGGATATACAGATTCAACCCAGTATAACTTTAGAGATACAACAACTGTTGACTGGAATGCCATGCTCATAGATCATCTTGACAGAAAAATTGCATTGTATTATGCCGGATGGACTGACTCACAATACGTTTCAGGACATGGCTTTGTTTGCGACGGATATCAGGATGACTCATTCTTCCATTTCAACTGGGGATGGGGGGGATCCTATGATGGATATTTCAACATTGACAATCTAATAGTTGGCGGTGGTGATTTTACAACCATGCATGAAGCAGTCATCAACGGAACTCCTGCAACAAATTATCCTTACTATTGCAGCGGCACAGATACACTCAGAACCATTGACGGAACCATTGAAGATGGAAGTGGTCCCATCGATTCTTATCTTAACAATGCACATTGCTCATGGCTGATTATGCCCAGCGACACTGTTGAATACATCACACTTGATTTTATTAAGTGTGACCTTGAAAACCCAGGAGATATGGTCAGAATATATGATGGTCCAGATGATTCAGCACCATTGATTGGAACATATACTGGGACAGGCCCTACATCACAAATCATATCCACTGCAAATAAAGTTTTTGTTCAATTTGAGTCAAACGGATCAAACACTGGAGAAGGATTTTTAATTTCTTACACTGCAAAGCAGGTTAAAACCTGCAGTGGAATTACGACACATACAGCGCCATCAGGGACAATCACTGACGGCAGTGATATTTATAATTATCAAAATTCAAATATTTGTCGATGGCGCATTGAACCTCCAGGAGCTCAATTCATCAGCATCAATTTTTCTGAATTTGACGTTGATTCAACTGACAAGGTGAAAATCACTGATACTCAAGCAAATGTTCTGATTGGTGAATACACTGGATCTCAACTTCCTGATAATTTGAATATTTGGACAAGCAAACTCTTGATAACATTTACTTCCGGAGCAACCTCAACTGCCGGAGGGTTTACACTTCATTACAATTCTTCACTGCAAAGCACAGAGGAAATGATGAGGAATTTTATAACTATTTATCCAAACCCAGCTTCCGCTTTTCTTACAATTCAAGCTGAAGAACCGCTCTTACTAAAAGGTTCACAAATTAACATCCTTACTATTACTGGACAAGTTGTGCAATCCCTTACGCCATCAGTAACGGAACAGCAAATGAACATCGATGTTTCCTCGTTACCATCAGGAATATATCTATTACAAATTTCAGGAAAAGATGGCTACACCGTTACAAAAAAGGTAAGTATTCAGAGATAATCTTTAAAATAAGTCTGGAAAAACAAGACCAAGACCTTTTAACAACTTTTTGTTAAACTCTAAAGTACCTGGAGAATTTTCAGCAGGTGCCCAAGGAGCAAATATTTTATCATCATCAGGATTGTAAGGACCATCTTTACATTCAAAAACTGCAGTATGAACTGCCAAAGGAATAATTGAATGCCATGTTGCAGGAGGAATTTCAATAATATAATTTCCTTCGTCCCTGCCAAGAACAACATGAGATTTTACTTTTCCATTATCGTCAAAAAGACACACAAGCAAAGAGCCTCTCAGAATAACAAAAATCTCCCTTTTGTCCGGATTTTTGTGCATGTGAGGACACAAGTATGTTCCAGGCTCAAGAACGTTAATCATGCGCTGAAGTGGATCATCTGCCACTTCGTGAAGATTCATATTCACCCGTTTCCGTTCAGAAGTAAATGCTTGTTTTCCAAGTTCAAGGATTGTATCATTGTTGACAATCTTCATCATTAGTTCCTCATAATTAATAGTTTGAAATAATAATCCCGTTTAGAATTTTCCATATCACAAACTTGCAACATATACATTCCGGGAAGTAAATGTGACACATCCACTGAATGATCATTTTCAGAAACAAAAGAAGTGAAACACAACTTTCCCTGAAGATCAAAGCACTGAACAATACACTGATGAATGCCATTGATAAATAGAATATCATTTGCAGGATTAGGATAAATTTCAATTCGAGCCTTTTCAACTTCTGAAATGATTGCATTCGGCTGACACGGAATCATTTTCGTTCCAAACCAGTAATAAGCATTGACAACCGCAGGAAGACTACAGTCACCATGCCCATAAGAAGGATACACATCAAAAGACTTTACATCGGGGGCGCCTCCTGCATTCATTGCACTATCCGCATTAACCGAGCTCATATAAGCAACCTGTTCATCGCCAGAGCAATAATACATTC
>Ga0265295_1007928_pt1 | contig 11975 bp, 10 predicted proteins | sample Munlansysbiofilm_FD_192503 | JGI IMG/M metagenome (GOLD analysis project Ga0265295, IMG submission 192503) | Leachate microbial communities from a municipal landfill in Southern Ontario, Canada - Methane capture system biofilm | ecosystem: Engineered > Solid waste > Landfill > Unclassified ... | reverse complement strand
CACCTCATAAATTTTTTAGATAACAACGCCATCCCTTCCAGAACCCATCGATAAGAATGGCACATCAGCAGGATTTATTTTTAAGGCCGGCCCATCTGCCCGGTACCAGTTTAACATTGACAGGGGAAAAAACATAATATAAAAATCCGGAATCATGAATGTTTCTCGTTGCAGGTTCTTTTCGTTTCAAGAGAAGATCAACCACAGAACTGCTTTCAGTTTAGGAAGGAGAAAATATGGACACCCTGCTTTCCATCAATTTATCGATCCCTCTGATTCATATCGCCCTCCTGCTGATCATGAGCACCGCTGCTGTTTTGTTCGGCCGAATTAAGCTGGCCCTGATTCTAAACTACGCCTTTATTCTCTACTGGGGCTACATCCTGAACATGGAGGTCATCCGGGAATCCGGTCAGGCCGTTATCGATCAATTCACCCTCATTTATTTCGGTTTTGGGTTCGTCATCCTTCTTCTCGCTTCGGTCGGTTTTTTTGCCCACCACGATTAATGTTTCTTTCAGTTCCTTCCGAAACGCCGGTTTTTTTGTTTTTTGGGAGCGAAGACCAGACAGGGAGTCCCGGAATGCCGATAAACCGCCTCCGAAGGAAGGGTGGACGACATAAAATTCATAGCCCGGCAACCGTAAGGCCGCCGGGAATTGTGGGTTATCAGGAAATGCCGGCAGAAAAAACAGGGCGTTTTTGTCATCGTCATTCAGCGGCTTCCCATATGAGGGGTTCTATCGCCAGCTTTCTTTGAAGGCGCTGGTTGGCGGCGGAAAGCGAATCCTCCGACGCATACACGGCAACGCCCTCTTCCTTATGCATATCGCTGAAATAAGCGACTGCGGCACTCTGAAGGTCTTCTGTTGACGCATCCAGAATGGCTTCCCGGAATCTCCGGCGATCGCTGTCCGATATGCCTGCCAGTTCCCGGATCATGGCCACCGTCCCCCGTCCCGAAGGGTCCATCGGTCTGTCCAGCGCACCAATCGTTCCCACAATCGCTTTTTCCATTTCTTCAGGCGCCAGTTTTACATCGCCGATAAGGGCCATGGCCTCCTGATAAATCTCCAGGGTTTCCACAATGCGGGGGTCTCGATAGGAGAAGAAAGAAAACAATCCGCCCATGGGATCGAACTGGCACATACCGCCATAGGCGCCACCCTGGACCCGGATGCGCTTGTAGAGGAAGCCGTTGGACAAGTGGCGGGCCAGCACCAGCAAAGCAGGAGACAAGGGCGAGTTGAAGTTGGGGGCGGTCATGACCCTTGCGACATAGGACACCTGAGCCGGAATGGCAATGCCTGAATAAACCGGCGTTCTTTCCGGAAGCGCTGCGGATTCCTCCTTGACACTCCTTGTCAGGCAATTGACAAGGACCTTCAGCTGATTCTCCAGCAGGGAGAGGCCTTCCTCATCTCCCGTCATGTTGAGCAGCAGCTTGTCCGGGCTGAAGACTATGGACCGCAGGCATGCCAGCTTTTCCCGAAATTCCCCGGGCTTTTTCTGGAATTCCTCAGCAATTCGGCTGACGAAGCGAAGCTGCGTGCGGCCATGCCACTGCTCATCGCGCCAGGCCGGAAGAGAAAGGCCCGCCCCTGCGGCCATCCGGGCAAAGGCATGGCCCGAAGGCACGACGGCGGCGTGAAGCCCGTTTTTCTTTTCCGCGAGGAGATCGCGCATCCGGGCTTCATGGCTGAGATCTCCAGCCGTGAGAACATCTTTCAGAATTTCGACGGTATCCTCAACATTCCGATGCAGAGCGGATACGCCGAAAATCATGCGCTGCCAGGTACCCCGGCCGTCGGCAGTCATGCCGGCGTTGAGAGACGAGCCGAGCCCCCCGGTCTTCAGGGCGATCCGCTTGGCCATCTCCTCATAGGAATAACCCGCCGCCCCCATATTGTTCGTCATCTTGCCCAGCAGAGGCAGATAAAGCTGCAGTTCCTCCGGAACGGAGGATACATCAAAGGCCAGTTCGGCATAGGCAATCCCATTGGTAAACAGATTGTGCATCAGGACGGGAACCCCTTCGAGAGACCTTTTCTCTGTGGGAATCGTTTCAATGCCCCGTTCGAGGTCGGCAACCCGGAGCTTCGGCAGAGAGGCTACCGCATCGGGACTGTCCGGCTCGCTCTGAAACGTCCGGAGCCGCTGCGCCGTCTCCCGGATCCGTTCAAGCTCCTGATCACTTAATGACGCTTTAATACTCGCCATTTTTTCCCGGAACCCGGATTCCTTTTCCTCGGCAACGGTCCGGCTGGGCTCCAGAATCGAAAGGACGCGGTGGGGATTGTCGAGCAGCCAGGTTTGCGTTAAGCGCTCGAAGAGGTCCGGCTGGGCCTCCCATTTTCTGCGGACATGTTCGATGATGCGGGGAAAGTTCAGTCCTGAGAGGGGATCGCCGTCATAGAGCCATGTGTGGTAAGCCCGCCCCATCAAGACAATCCCGTATGGATAGGAGCTCCGGACAATCTCCTTGCCTTGAAATTCGATCTGATGGAGAACGCCCTCGATCAGTTCCCGGTCAAATCCTTTCGCAACGGATTCTTTAAGCGAGTCCATGATGCAGGCCTCTAACGCTCCAGCCTTTTCCGGATCGCTTCCCCGCAGGCCCACGGCAAAGAGAAGCTGGCGCAGATCTCTTTCGATGCCCGATACGGGAGAAAGGTCCTCGCCAAGGCCCGAATCGATGAGGGTTTTTCGGAGCGGAGAGGCGGCACTCCCGATCAGGATGCCCGCCAGGATTTCCAAGAGAATGGCGGTCTCCTCATCGGTGTTTTCCGTAAGCATCCAGGCCATGTTGATGGCGGTTTTTCCCGCCAGAGCCTCTTCTTTGCTCACGGGATAAACGGACCGCACCTGGGCGGGAGCCGTCCAGCGGGGCTGGCAGGTCACCTCGGAATTCACGGAAGTCCGCTCAAAACTGGAAAGCATCTCCTCAAGAAAGGCCAGGTGCTCGGCTGTCGGAATATCCCCGTAGAGGAAAAACCGGGCATTGGACGGCGAGTAATAGAGGTGGTGAAAAGTCCGGAACTCCTCGTAGGTCAGTTTCGGAATCGTTTCCGGACTGCCACCGGAATCAAAAGCATACGGCGTATCCGGATAGATTGATTCCTGGATCTCCTTGAACATCAGCGCTTCAGGAGAGGAGTAGGCCCCCTTCATCTCGTTGTACACGATGCCCGAAATGGTGAGTTCGCTGGAGGTGTCCTCAGGGTCGACGAATTCCAGGTGGTGTCCTTCCTGAAGAAAGGTTTCCTCCAGGAGACGGGGGGAAAGGACCAGGTCGGCATAAACCCGGGCAAGATTGAAAAAATCCCTTTTGACCTGGCTGGCCACGGGGTAGATGGTCTTGTCCGGATAGGTGAAGGCGTTGATGAAGGTCTGCAGGGTCCCCCGAACCAGTTCGTTGAAGGCATCCTTGAGCGGATATTTTTCCGAACCGGCAAGGACGGAATGTTCCAGGATATGCGGCACGCCGGTTGAATCCGGCGGGGGGGTCCGGAAACCGATGGAGAAGAGGTTTTCCCTGTCCATGCTGTGAAGATGAAGCAATTTTGCCCCGGTGTTTTCGTGCTCGATCTCATAGGCCGTTACCCGGAGATCGTCCATCTGTTCAATGCGCAACACTTTGAAACCAAAAAGCCGATCACCGGCCTTCAGGGTCGGCTCCGGGCATTTTCCCCTTTTATCCATGTCTTCAAATCTCCTGTCAAACCAGGATGCGTCCATCCGGCTGACTCTCCCGGCGCCTTCTTCTCCCTGCCGCGCGATCCTCCCCTGGAATGTAGCCTGGTTTCGATGGTTTTTTTCACAATATCCTTCCGTTAAATCTTTTTGAATCGACCGTCAAGGAAAAAACAGGAAAAGAATCCCCGGGATGGCCGATCAGAAACAATTCGGGGCAGATTGACCTTTCGTGCCAATCTGCCCCGAATTGTGTAGGTCTCGCCCGGAATCGCACGGGCAGGCCGTTCCCCCCGGGTTAGGACATAAAATAGAACCCCAGTTGCTTCTGGGACCACTGGTCCTGATTGACGAACTCGCCCCCCACCATCCGCCCCTCAACCCATTTGACCTCGGTCATTTGATTGACTTGGGTCTTGTTCCTGTCGTCCAGCGTAAAGCTGAGTTTCAGGATACAGCCGAGTTTAAAATCGTACGTCACCCGGGTCTTAAATTTTATGCCGACTCTTGAGAGATCGGTGACTTCGATTCTCCCCGCCAGTTCTTCTCCAGGCCGCTGCTGGACGAAGGTTCCTTGAAGGCTGACTTCCTTTCTGTACGATTTCCTGAATTCGCAAGCGACTTCCGACACAGCCTCGCATTTTGAACATTTGTGTTCGATGACATTGATTCCTTCGCCGAAACCATTTAAATCAACAACCGAAGTGTGTTTGCAGTGGTTGCATGTGATCCATGCTATCCCCTTTTCGTTCACCAAGACCTTTTGCATTGCATCCATGGCTCCTTGTTAAATAAAAAAGGTCTTAGCAAAAAGCACACCGCAGCATGGCGAATGCCGAAAAACCGGGGCATGTGCGGGCAGGCTCGACCCCCTTGACCCGTGCGAGAAGTGATCAGTAAAAACGGGGCCGCTGAAAAGCACCTTTTTCACGAAAATCGCCCTGACAGGCAGGCGCCAAGCCCCTGAATCCGCTTCGGCCTTCCGCTACCGGTATCTGTAGAGTCATGACTGGAAAAAATCAGGTTCTACACGAAATCAGCCGGCTAAAATTTCCTTGACACGGAGGGCGCCTCTCTCACATATTCTGCAGCACAGCAACAGAACCTTATCCATCCGATTCCGCCCGGGGTCGTCCGTTGAATCCGTCTGCCCGTTCTCTATGAAAGGAGTCCTATGGCCGCCAAAAACCGTTATGTCCTCCGCCTCATCGCGTATGCCCTGGTGGGTGCGTTGCTGTTCATTCTCTGGCGGGGCTGCCCCCACATTCAGGGCTTGCTTTCCCCAAAAACGGACGCCTCGCCCCGCACTGTGGCGGCCCGCGGCGATCTGGCCGCCGACGAGAAGGCAACGATCGAGCTTTTTGAAAAATCGCGCGACTCCGTCGTCTTCATCACGACCAAGGCGCTGGTACGCGATCGCTGGACCCGCAATGTCTTCACAGTGCCGCGCGGTACGGGTTCCGGCTTTATCTGGGATCAAGCCGGGCATGTCGTTACCAACTTTCACGTCATCCAGGGGGCGAGTGAAGCAACAGTCAGGCTCAGCGACGGAAGCGACTACAGGGCCGCCCTGGTCGGGGCGAGCCCCTCCCATGACATCGCCGTTCTGAGGATCGGAATAGGCTTCAAGCGTCCCCCGCCGGTACCGCTGGGAACGAGCAGCGACCTGAAGGTCGGCCAGAAGGTCTTCGCCATCGGCAACCCCTTCGGCCTGGACTGGACTCTAACCACCGGCGTTGTTTCAGCGCTGGATCGTTCTCTCAGCGGCAATGGCGTCACCATCGAGCATCTGATTCAGACGGACGCAGCCATCAACCCCGGAAATTCGGGTGGCCCTCTTCTCGATTCCGCCGGTCGGCTCATCGGCATCAACACGGCCATTTACAGCCCGAGCGGAGCCAGCGCCGGTATTGGATTCGCCGTGCCGGTCGACACGGTGAACCGGGTTGTACCTCAACTGATCCGGGACGGGAAATACAACCGCCCTTCCCTCGGCATTCATTTGGATGAGGGAATCAATGAGCGCCTGAAGCCCCTCCTGGGCCTGAAGGGGATCGTAATCCTGAGGGTATCCCCGGGGTCAGCGGCGGAACAAGCCGGCCTGAAAGGGGCAACAATCACCCCGGATGGGGGAATTGTACCTGGAGACATCATCACCGCGGTTGACGGGAAGCCGGTTGACACTGTCAGCAGGCTGCTTGCACGCCTGGACGACTTTTCCGTGGGCGACACGGTCAAGATAACGGTGCTGCGTGGCGGGCGGACACTGGAGATGGCCGTGGCGCTGCAGCCCGGAACATAACCCTGTGCAACACAATCTCGGCCCTGCTGAGCGATGCGAAGCAGGATTTCGAGAGCGGGGGGCCTTTACCTTCTTTTTAATTTCATTCCATCAGAGATATCTAATTGACAAAATCAGGGGCATGTTCTAGAGGTACAATACTTAACGATAAAATGTGGTGTCATTTATATAAGGGGGAGCCTATTATGAAGAAGCTGTCTTTGTATGTTGTTGTTCTTATAGTGGTTTCAGTTTTTTCTCTTCCGTCATTCGCCGCCAACACGATTAAAATAGGTATCGTAGACACGTATACCGGCCCGGCAACGACATACACCCAGGACGTCCTGGACGGCTTCAAGCTCGCCGTGGATAAGATCAACGCATCAAACGGCGTGCTGGGGAAAAAGTTTGAACTTGTTACCCGGGATGACAAGTTCAAACCGGACATTGGACGCGCGATGGCCAAAGAGCTCGTGCTGAAAGAAAACGTGGACATTCTTGTGGGCACGATCAACAGCGCGTCAACCCTCGCCATTTCGGACCTTGCTGAAAAGGAAAAAATTCCCTTCTTTGTAACGTATGCCAAGAGCGACAGGATTGTGGGCGAAAAAGGCCACAGATACGTATTCAACATGAACGAGAATACGGAAATGGCGGGCAGAGCCGCCGCAGTAGCTCTTTCGAAGAAACCTTTCGTGAAGTACTGGATCGCAGGCGACGATTATGAATACGGCCATGCCATTGCCAATTCGGCATGGAACAATTTGAAGAGACTGAATCCCAGGGTGCGGAAGGTGGGCGAATCGTGGTGGAAAGTCGGAGAAGCGGATTTTACGCCTTACATTACCCAGATCATTGCAGCGAAACCGGATTTCATCATTGTAGCCACAGGCGGGTCCGGGATGGTCAACTTCCAGAAAGCCGCAAAGGCGACGGGACTCAGCCAGAAAATCCCCTTTTACCAGCACACGGCAAACGAGCTCGGCACATTGCTGCCGCAGGGGCTGAATGCTCCTGAAGGGGTTTACGGAACCTCTGCTTACTTTTTCTACATCGCCTATCCGGCCAACAGGGCCTTCGTCGCTGAATTCATGAAAGCCTATAACAGATATCCGAAGGGCAGCGCATACTCCGGATACATGACGGCGAGATTTATTGCCGAAGGATTTAAAAAGGCGAAAAAGATCGACAGGGAAGCTCTGATTAACGCCCTCGAAGACATGTCCCTTGACAGCCCCGTCGGCAGAGTTCAGATAAGGAAATGCGACCATCAGCTCCTTCTTCCCATCTATTTTGGAAAGACCAGGAAGGATCCGAAATATAATTTCTTAATTTCGAGCGAGAATCAGATCATATCAAGCAAGGATTACATCTCTTCCTGCAATGAGGTTTTAAAAGCCCGGAAAAAATAGATTACGAGAGGATAAGAGCTTCCTTATAAGTGGATATCCTGTATGCTGTGATTCCGCCGGCGATACTAAGCCAGATTTTTGTCGGTTTAAGCCGCTCGGTCATACTTTTTATTGTCTCTTCAGGCCTGAGCCTTATTCTGGGGACGCTTCGCATCCCCAATGTCGCACACGGCTCTCTCTACATGATCGGAGCCTTTGCGGCTTATACGGTCTCAGGCTTTTTTGCCGACAGTTCGACCGGCTTCTGGGCTGCGCTTATCCTGGCTCCTCTTTTTGTGGCCCTCGTGAGCTTTATTTCGGAACGGGCGCTTTTCCGTCATCTTTATGAGAGGGAGCATCTGATGCTCCTTCTGCTCACCTTCGCGCTCTCGCTGATTTTCAGCGATCTTGTAAAACTGACATGGGGCGCCGAGTACAAGTCCGTCCCCGTACCGGCAATGTTCCAGGGCTATGTGCCCCTGTTCGGGGAAATGCCTTTTCCCACCTACAATTTATTTCTGCTGTGCGTGGGACCGGTTGTCGCACTGCTTCTATGGCTGCTTATCAACCGGACAAAAATCGGCAAGATTGCCCGAGCAGCGGCTGTAGACAGGGAAATGGTCGGGGCCGTAGGAATTAATGTAAGCTGGGTTTTTGCAGGCGTGTTCGTGATCGGCTGCTTTCTCGCCGGCCTGGGAGGAGCGCTTGTCGCCCCGACGATAAGCGTGACACTGGGCATGGACCATTCGCTTATCATAGAAGCCTTTCTGATCGTCATCATCGGGGGGCTGGGCAACATCTGGGGGGCGTTGCTCGGCGCCCTGATCTTCGGACTCACGCAGTCCATGGGAATACTTATCTGGCCGAAATTCGGAATCATCTTCCCCTACCTTGCCGTCGTCATCGTTCTGATTTTCAGGCCGAGGGGGCTTCTTAAATCCGCATGGTAACCGGAAATGCAGCTTTAAAGAACATGCTGTCCGCGGGTTATAAGACATGGGTCTTTCTCGGCGTGGTCCTGCTTGTCCTTCTACCCGCCGTAGTGCCGTTGTCGGCTTTCCGATTTTACATATACCTGGCTTCCGTCATCCTCCTTTACGGACTCGCAGCGACAAGCTGCAATCTGCCCCTGGGCTACGGAGGGATCTACCAGTTCCATCATGCCGTGTTTTACGGCGCCGGCGCCTACGGAACCGCCCTTGCCATCACGAGGATGGGTATCTCGCCGTGGATCGCTTTTCTCTGCGGACCTGCCGTCTCAGCTTTGCTGGCGCTGATCATGGGGCTGATCTGCATGCGGCTGTCCAAGCTGTATTTCGGCATGCTGCAGATATCTCTCGGCTCGCTTGTGTGGGCCGTCGTCTACCGATGGTATTCCTTCACCGGCGGCGATGACGGGATACAAGGGATACCCGTGCCCGATGTCCTTGCCTCCGCCAGGGGGGCTTACTATTTCGTCCTGGCGGTCACGGGCGTCAGCTTTTTTGCGCTGTACAGGATCATCAAATCACCGTTCGGCATCGCCCTTCAGGGAATACGCGACAACCCCGTGCGCAGCGAAATGATAGGTATCAATGTCATGGCGCATCAGCTGGTTACGCTCGTCATTGCAGGCTTCTTTGCCGGGGTCGCCGGCGTGCTCTTTGTTGTTGTGGACAATACGGTTTTTCCGGATATGCTGTTCTGGACGCTGTCCATGGAACTCATCATCATGTGCCTGCTGGGAGGCATGTATAATTTTTTCGGTCCGCTCACTGGTGCCGCCATTGTGATCTTCATCAGGACATTCTCCGGTTCCTTTGTGGAGTTTTTGACGTCATCGGCCATTGGTCTTTTCGGAGGCGCCATAAGCGAGTCTGCCGCTGACTCGCTTATGGCATTCGCTGCGAGTTTTTCTTCATACTGGACTCTGGTGCTTGGAGTCATCTGCATTCTGGTAATCTTTTTCGTACCGAACGGCGTGCTTGGATTCTTCGACAGGCTCAAGGAGAAAGGCCGGGAAGCCGTGGCGGTCGGGGAGTGACTTGTGCTTATTGTCGAGGAATTGTCAAAATCATTCGACGGATTTCGGGCCGTCAACAAGGCGAATCTTGAGGTCCGGCAGGGGGAGATCATCGCTGTTATAGGCCCCAACGGAGCCGGGAAAACGACCCTGTTCAACCTGATCACCGGGGTCGTCAAGCCTGACGGCGGCCGCGTTATCTTCAAGGGCGAGGACATTACGGGGTCCCTGCCCCACGAAGTCTGCAGAAGGGGGATTTCCCGTTCCTTCCAGGTCGTAAACCTCTTCCAGAAACTCACGGTTTTTGAGAACATCCAGGTTTCAATTCTCGCAAGGGAAAAGAGGACCTGGAACCTCTTTGCGTCGTCTTCAAAGCTGGTGCGGCAGGAGACCGAGGAAATACTCAACAGGGCGGGGCTTAAGGGAAAGGGAAACGTTGTTGCCGCTCTGCTGTCACACGGAGACCGCAAGGTACTCGAGATTGCAATGGCGCTGGGCGGAAATCCGCATTTCCTCATCCTTGATGAACCGACGGCGGGAATGGCACAGGATGAAGGCGAGCGCTGCATCGACCTGATCCGGAGACTGTCCAGGGAGATGGGCCTTACCATCGTATTCTGCGAGCATGACATGGAAATGGTTTTCGGCATAGCCGACCGGATTATGGTCATGGTCCGAGGCACAACGGTCGCCCAGGACTGCTGTGACGCGATCCGATGCAACAGGATTGTCCAGGAGGCCTATCTCGGCGGGAGCAATCATGCTTGAAGTACGGAATATTCAGACCTATTACGGATTAAGCCATATCCTTTTCGACGAATCGCTTCATCTGGAAAGGGGAGAGATCGTAGGGCTTTTCGGAAGAAACGGGGCAGGCAAAAGCACCACGATGAGAAGCATCATGGGCCTGACCCCGCCCATGGAAGGGAGGATCATTTATAACGGTGAGGACATTACCGGCCAGAAGCCGTACAAGCTCTTCAGAAAGGGCATCGGGTACGTCCCGGACGACAGGCGCGTGTTTGCGGATTTGACAGTGGATGAAAACCTCGATATTGTTTATAAAAGGCGCGGTGACTGGAGCAGGAAGCGGGTTTATGACGTATTTCCGGCGCTGAGTGAAATAAAATCCCGCCGTGCCGGCTTTCTGAGCGGGGGTGAACAGCAGATGCTCACGATTGCCCGCGCCCTCATGGGAAGCCCGGATCTCATCCTGCTTGACGAACCGATAGAAGGCCTGGCCCCACTTGTCATCCGCAGCCTTGAAGAACTCATCCTGCTGCTGCGCGATTCGGGCATCAGCATTCTGCTCTCCGAGCAGAACATCAGGTCCGCCGTCAAGCTCGTGAACCGCGTGTATGTAATCGATAACGGGGTCATCCGCTTTGAAGGAACGGCGGCGGAATTTGAAGCCGACGATGAAGTAAAAAAGAAATACCTGATGGTGTAATCTTCTTCTTTGAATAGCCATGGACACATCCGTTGGGACCGCCTGGTTCTCCTTTATGATATGCATGATCCTGATCGGGGTGGCCGGATCGCGCCTTTCCCGCTACGGAGATGCAATCGCCGAAAAAACCGGGACAGGCGGAACCTGGATCGGTCTGATACTCCTGGCCACCGTAACCTCACTGCCTGAACTGATGACCGGGGTCAGCTCGGTCACATTGGCGGATACACCCGATATTACCCTTGGCGACATCCTGGGGGCCTGCATTTTCAATCTCATGCTGCTTGCGATCCTCGATGTCATGACCGCGGGAGAACCCCTGTACTGCCGGATAAACCGGGGACACATCCTCTCGGCCGGTTTCGGCATCATTCTCACGGGAATCGTCGGCTTTAACCTGCTGATCGGAACCGGGGGCCGGATGCTGTCCATCGGGCACGTCGGACTCTACTCGATCGCATTGATCGTCCTTTACGCCATTGCCGTCCGAACTGTGTTCCGCTACGAGCAGCTCCACCGCCGGAAGCCTCCGGAAGAAACCGCGGAGCGCTATCCGGACCTGACACTACGTCAGGCAATTGTTCAATGCGCTCTGTGTTCACTCGTGGTTGTTGGGACCGGCCTGTGGTTGCCCTTTATAGGAGCGGAGCTGGCCCGTGTCATGGGCTGGGAACAGAGCTTCATCGGCACATTGTTCATAGCCATCGCAACGACGGTGCCGGAGACAGTGGTGAGTATCGCTGCGCTGCGTCTCGGCGCTTTCGACATGGCTGTAAGCAATCTACTGGGAAGCAATCTGTTCAATGTTCAGATCGTTGCTATTGACGATCTGTTCTACACAAAAGGCCCGCTGCTTTCCCACGTAGCCGCGCAGCATACCGTTTCCGCTTTCACCGTCGTCATCATGAGTGCCGTCGTGATCGTCGGTCTGATTTACCGTCCTCGGAAGCGCCTCTTTGGAACGTTCGACTGGACCAGCCTGTTCCTGATTGCTCTCTACATGCTCAACTCCTTCGTTCTCTATCTCTATGGACACTAGGCGGGCGAGAGAGACAAGGTAAAAAGCCAAACAATTACAGCAAAAAACACACGTTGAAACAGAAGAACAAATCCAAACGCTTTCCGATTATTTCAGAATCGAGCAGGACAATGTAAAGT
>Ga0265295_1007927_pt1 | contig 11976 bp, 12 predicted proteins | sample Munlansysbiofilm_FD_192503 | JGI IMG/M metagenome (GOLD analysis project Ga0265295, IMG submission 192503) | Leachate microbial communities from a municipal landfill in Southern Ontario, Canada - Methane capture system biofilm | ecosystem: Engineered > Solid waste > Landfill > Unclassified ... | reverse complement strand
GTAAAGACGCAATTGTATATTTCCAGGGACAGGGTGTTTGTCTTGCCCATGATGTTGCCGCCGAGCATGAGGGTCACGCCGACCTCGCCCATGGAGCGGCACAGCGCCAGCAGCCAGCCCGCCAGCACCGGCTTGCGGATGGACGGGAGCAGGACCAGCCTGAAGGTCTGCCATGGGGTTTTGCCGAGAACCGCCGCGACTTCCCCAAGACGCCTGCCCTGGCTGCGCAGGGCCGCCTCAACGGGTTTGACCAAGAGGGGCAGCCCCGAAACGATGGAAGCCAGCACCAGGCCGGGAAAGGCGAAGACGACATCCACCGGCATGACGGAAGCCAACGGCCCTCTGCGGCCCAGGAGCATGAGCAGGATGAAGCCCGTGGCGATGGGCGGAAAGACCAGTGGCACGGCGACAAGGAAATCGACTGCGGAGCGGACGGGCGATGGCTTGCCGCTCAGATACCAGGCCAGAAGCACACCGCCGGGGAGCAAAATGCCCCCGGCGATGGCCAGAACCTTCAGGGAAAGAAGAAGCGGGCCGAGGATCCTCTCATCGGTCAGCAGTTCCGTCATGTCACAGACCGTGGGCGGTGATGATGGCCTGGGCGGTTTCTGTACCAAGAAACTCCGCGAACTTTCGGGCCGCATCGGGTGACGGGGAGTTTTCCGTGCGGATGCAGGAGATCACGATGGGCTTGTAGAGCTTTTCGTCCATTTCCCTGTATCCCCCGATTTTGTCCGCCGCCGCCACGGCCTGGGTCAGGTTCATGAATCCGGCGTCCACTTCACCCGTGGCCAGGTAGGAAAAAACCTGGGGGACCGTTCCGACGATCACGAGTTTGTTTTCTAGCGTTTTGCGCTGCCCGCTGTTTTCCAGGTATTCCGCGGCCGCCTTGCCATAGATGGCGCGCTTCGGATCTGGCAGGGCGATGCGTGCGACGGCGGAGGCAGAAAGGTCGGTCGGTTCGCCCTTGCCCGTGGGCCAGGCCACGACGAGTCGCCCTTTGCCCAGGGCGGTGCTTTCGGCCAGAGGTAGGTCGGAAGAGCGCAAAAAACCCTCTTCGCCGATGACAAGATCAACCTTGCCGCTGGTTTTCGCCTGCCCGATGATTTGGCCCATGTTGCCGTAGATGCGATCCACACTGGTGCCGGACTGGTGCGCATAGGCGGTGGCCAGGGCCTCGACGACGGTTTTGTAGCCTGCTCCGGACGCGACGAGCAGGGTGTCGCCAGCCAGGGCGGGGAGTGAGAAGAGGGCGAGGACGAGGGTGAGAAGCGCTTTTTTCATGTCGGTTCCTTATGCACAGAAGCGGGTTGCAAGGTTGCGGGCGGCGGCCCGAGCTCCGGAGATGGCTCCCTTGAGCCACTCGGGGTCATGGCGACCGTCGGTCATGGGAAAGATAGAGTCGCCAAGTATCGAGGCTTCGTGGAGGTCGTGGGTGACCAGCAGGACGGGGATGTCCAGCTGCTTCGTCTGGTGCAGGAGCTCCCGGCGCAGGTCCGCCCGGGTGGGGGCGTCCAGGGCCGAGAAGGGTTCGTCCAGGAGCAGGATGTCCGGGTCCCTGGCCAGGGCCTGGCACATGGCAGCGCGCTGGCGTTCGCCGCCGGAGATGGCGTCGGGCTTGCGCCGGGCCAGGTGGCGGATGCCGAATCGGTCTAGCAATGCATCGACCCTGGCCCTGTCGGGGCAGGAAAAAGCGACGTTTTTCTCCACTGTCAGGTGGGAAAAGAGCGGGTAGTCCTGAAAAACCATGCCCACGCGCCGATTGCGGGTCGGCACGTCGGTGCCGGCGGCCTTGTCGAAGAGCGTCCTGCCGCCTAGCTCGATGCGCCCCCAGTCCGGGGCGTCCAGACCTGCCACGAGGCGGATGAGGGTGCTCTTGCCCGCCCCGGATGGCCCGACGACGGCAGTAAGCGATCCCTTGGCGCAGGACAGGTCGAGGCGCAGGTCGAAATGGGGCAGGCGTTTGCGGACAATGATGGAAAGATTCATACGGTTCTCCAGGACATGCTCACGGCTTTCTGGGGGGGGGCGTGATACATTGTCGTATCATATGAACCTTCATGAGAAACCACGCCCAGGGCAATCTGGTCACGGCTTTTGGCAAAACAGTGACGGGCTAGGGTAAGCGGCGTGCGCAACATGCGCGCAGATGCTTACACCGGGACCGGACTTGGCTCTTGAATTCATGCAGCTTCGGGCAACAGCGCAGCCAAACGCTCTGGGCATGCGATCATGGGGCTGTGTCCGGATTCGAGTCGAAACACGGGCCAGCCAAAGCTTTGCGCCTTTCCGGCCATGGAAGCGATAAAGGAGTTGGGGGTTGCCGTGCAGGTGATGAACGCCGCGTTTGCGGAGGCCGCTTCAAACCTGTCCTGGAATTTCGTCGTGAAAGCTGCTTCCGGGAATTCGCGTAGCCTCGTACGGAACCAGGTTTCCTTGGATTTTGGCACGTTGAAAACCGGTGGGGGGCAGGGTGTCACCCTCCATCCTCTTATCCTGTGGGTTTCGAGCAGGGCCCGGAACGCGCCGTCCGCAATGTCGGCGAAGGAGTGCCCGGTTTGCGGAATTACGGCATCGACGAACAGCAGGCGTCGAACCAGCAATGGAAGGCGGACCGCCACAGCGGGACAGATCATGTCCGCAAAGCTGTGCGAAACCAGAATTACGTCGCGCAGGTCTTGATAATGAAGATAATTGCATGCGTCCTGGACATAGGTGTGCAGGTCGATACCCTCCCGCAGTCCGTCGGCGAGATAACCGCAGCCGCTGAGGGTGGGGGCGTGAACTTCATGACCGAGGTTTCTCAGATGCGTCGCGACGTCTTTCCAGACCCAGTCTCCTTGAAAGGCTCCATGCACGAGAACAAAGATGGACATGGTCACTCCTGTGCGCATTCATCGCATTTACAGGCAAAGCGGTCGTCGCTTCGCTGACTGACGGCGTTGGTCGATTTGCCCTGAAACCATCCAGTCCTATCGGCGGGCCAGACGTCGAAATCCGGGACATAGGGTTTTATGTCTAGGACAGGCGTATTGTTCAGCACGTCGACGTTTCCAAGATAAAGCGTGTCGCCCTCCAGGCCGAGCAGTTCCATGACAGACAGGCCTACCGGATTCGGACGCTTGGGGGAACGAGTGGCGAAAATTCCGTGGCGCTTTGTGTCCAGAAAGGGGGTGACAGTGAGATCGTGCCCGCAAATTTCATGGAGGTGGTAAAGGACGAACACATGGGAAAAGCCCTCCAAGTCAGCCAGGCCTTCGAGGTATTCTGGAAGAATGGTGACGGTTCCGGTCACACCGCGCGCGCTGGTCGGTTGTATGGGCATGTCGCGTATATCGGTGTGCGGGCTGCGGAAGAACTCGATGGGTCGATAAGTTATTGTACTCATTGTATAAATACAGCTTATTACAGGTTTGGATGGTTCAAGATGTCCTCAGCATGCCCTGGACCAGATCCGTGATTTTTAAAAAAATCAGCCTGTTGGAGTAATTCAGATGCGGGAGAAAATGTGCAGCCTACATTTTTGCAGGCGCGGCAGGCCTGGCTGTCGTCTTTTTCGTATCCTCCGACACAAGTGAAAGAGTCCCACGTCGGGCGAAGGCGTTACCCGGCGCACAAACTGCGACCGGCGTGGGACCCGGGAACCGGTTTCTTGTCGAGAACCGTGCGAGGAAGGCAGGTCCTCAAACCGTCGCCCACGGAAACCAGGGCGATGTCGGCCAGATAGAGGCTGCTGAGTGTCCTGCCGTTCATGACCTCGTGCGGCTTACCGTCGGCGATGATGTGCCCGTGGTTGAGCAGCACAACCCTTGTGGCCATCCACAGGGCGTGGTCGGGGAAATGCGTGGTTTTGACGAAGGTGAATCCTTCCGAGGCCAGGCTGGTTATCTGCTCCAGCACCCCGATCTGGTTTCCGTAGTCGAGGCCATTCAAGGGTTCGTCCAGGATAAGGGTCTTGGCTCCCTGGGTCAGTGCCCGGGCGATGAGGGTCAGTTGTCTCTCGCCACCGCTGATTTCGGAGTAGGCCGCGTCCGCGAGATGGGAAATGTCCAGCCGGTCGAGGGCCGCTTCGGCGATCCGCTCGTCCTCCCTGGTCGTCCTGCCGAACAGGCCCGAATGGGCCAGTCGTCCCATGAGCACGACATCGATCACCCGATAGGAAAACGCGATGCGGTGGAGTTGCGGGACGTAGGCGACACTTTTGGCTAGTTCCTTGGGCGACATGGAATCGACGGGCCGACCGTCGATGGCGACGGTTCCGGACAGCGGGCGCAGCAGTCCGAGCAGGATCTTGAGCAGGGAAGTCTTCCCGCTCCCGTTGGGGCCGAGCAGGGAGAGCACTTCTCCCTGCCCGACCTTCAGGGACACACCTTGGAGGACGGTTTTGCGCGAGTATCCGAAAACGATGGAATCGGCGACGATCTTGTCCATGGTCAGTTCCATCCCCCCCGTCCGAGGCGCAGGGCAACGGCGAAGACAGGGATGCCGAGCAGCGAGGTCAGGATCCCCAGGGGGATCTCCACCGGGAAGACGAGACGGGAGATGTTATCGACCAGAAGCAGGTACAGGGCGCCGAGGAGGGCGGAAAAGGGCAGCAGGATTCTGTTGTCCGGCCCGACGATCATCCTGCCCACATGCGGGATGATCAGCCCGACCCAGCCGATGATGCCGCCGACGACCACCGTCAGGCTGCTGACGAGGGTGGCCGCGAGGATAAGCGCCGTGCGCAGGGCCGTGACCCGCACCCCAAGGGCCCGGGCTTCCTCGTCGCCCATGGTCAGGACATTCAGGTAGCCTGAAAGGCTTATGATGGTGCCTGTGCCGAGGAGCATGAGCGGCATCATGACAGTCATCGTTTCCCTGGTGACCAGCGAGAAGCCGCCCATGAGCCAGTAGGTGATGGCCGGGAGCTGGTTGTAGGGATCGGCCAGGTACTTGATCACGGACAACAGGGCCGTGAACATGGCCGAAACCACCACGCCGCTCAGGACCAGCAGCAGGAGCCTGTCGCCGCGATACGCCCGGGCCATGGCCAGGGCGATGCAGACGGCTAGGAGTCCGAAGGCGAAGGTGCTCGCCTGGACGACCAGCCAGCGGGTCGAAAGGATCATCCCCGCGGCGGCGCCGAAGGAGGCCCCGGCCAGCACGCCGAGCAGACCCGGCGACACCAGGGGGTTGATGAACATGGCCTGGAAGGCCGTGCCCGATACGGACAGGGAGGCCCCGACGCAGATGGCGGCGAGGATGCGGGGCAGCCGGACTTCCAGCAGCAGGGTGCGCACGAGTTCGGCCTGCTTGGGATCCGTCCCCTCCATGGCCCAGAGACCGAGGTGGTGGCCGAGGTCGGCCAGACTCAAGGGGTAGCGTCCCACGATCATGGAGGCCGTCGCGCCGGCCACAAGCAGGAGGGCCAGCGCCGCCGTGCGGTATTGAACGCTCATCGCCCGAGCACCGTGAGGGCCTGGTTCTCGTCGAGTTCGACGTCGAGGAAAAGGCGGTAGAAGTCCCGGGTCTGCGCGACCATGTCCCGGGGGAAGCGATCGGGATAAAGCAGATTGGTCAGCCAGCACAGACCCAGAATGCGCATGAACGACGGGGGACGGTCGAACCAGTTGAAGGGATAGGCCGGGATATCCATGACCTTTCCGTCGCGCACTGCGCGGACATGGCTCCAGACCGGGTTCGTTCGTGCCAACTCGGAAAAGCGACGTTCTTTGGCCAGGATAACTTCGGGATTGCCGAAAACCACTTCCTCGATGCTGACGGCCTCCATGCCAAACGAGTCTCTAGCCGCGCAGGATCTGATATTGCGTCCGCCCGCGAGGTTGATGAGTTCGGCGTGGACGGAGGTGTCGCATTCCGTCTTCAGGCCGTCAGGGCCCTGCGCGTAGTAGACCGAGACTTTTTCGCTCTCGGGAATGGCGGCCACGACGGGTGCGACATCCGCCAGTATGCGACGCGATGCATCGGCCAGGGCCTTGCCGCGCTCCTCGCGGTGCAGAATCCGGCCCAGAAATTCAAAGGCTTTCACGTATTGCTCCAAGGTGTCCAGACGGACATAGACCAGCGGCACGCCAAGGGTTTGGGCCGTCTTTTCGATGACGTCGTTGGCTGCGGTTTGGTGCCAGTACCAGGCCAGGATGAAGTCAGGTTTAGCCGCCATGACGCTTTCCAGGTTCGGGGTCCGGCCCTGGCCGAACCACCCTCCGAGGACGGGCAGGTTGACGAAATCCGGGCGCAGATGGACTTTCTCTTTTTCCGTGAACGGGAAATTCAGACCGGCCGCCAGGGTGGAGTCCAGGGCATACAGCAGGTAGAGAGTCGGCGGCGAGGCGCAGAAGATCTTCGTGCTTCTGTCCGGAATGGTCACGCTGCGCCCTGTCATGTCGACGATGTCAGCGGCCCGCGACCAGCCCGGTGCCAGAAGAAGCAGGGCCAGGAGCAGCAGGGAGGCGCCTGCTGAGCGACGTGCGTTCATGAATGCTCCCTGTCCCACCACAGCACGGCCCAGCGCACGGTCTGCGTGCGGGGCATGGCGAGGTGGTCCCCGCGCGGCACGAGCGTCCTCGACAGGTGGTCGCGCAGACGTGCCCGCTCTTCCTCCGTTATTTCGTAGACCATCCAGGCCAGCCCCTCCACCGCCTCGTCAAGACCGGCGAAGACGCGGTCCTCCCGGTGCACCGTGAAGGTGAGATTGGCGTAGATGCCGATCTGGCGCAGGTAGTTCAGGACCACGATGTAGTCGATGCCGGGATTGAAGTCCCTGCCGACGGCCATGATCAGGTTGCGGTCGAAGGGGCCGTCGTCGACCAGGGTCGCGAGATAGACCCTTCGCCTGGCATGGCTCTGGAGCTTCTCGATGGCCATGCCGAGGTCATTGACGATGAGTGAACGCGAGGCGATGGCCACGTCGTGAACGCCGATGCCAAGGGCGTCCCAGTCGTCCTCCCAGCGGCCTTCCACGGCGTTGATGTTTAAAACTCCATCTTTAATGCATCGCTCTTCAAGCAGCATGCGCATCATGTGCGAGGGCTCCAGGGCTGTGACAATCGAAGCCTTGGCGGACAGAGGGACGGCCAGGGTTCCGGCGGCGGCGCCGACGTCGAGGACGGATTCCCCGGGGCGGACGTCACACATGTTCAGGAACTGTTCCACGTAATCGTCCCTGGTCACGGCCCTGGTGAAATCCTTGGCCCGCTTGTCCCAGTGCTTGACGCCGGTACGCTCGTTCATGACCTTTTGGGCGTGGTGCGTGCGCCAGACCCGGTTCCAGTCGAAGCTGCGATAATTCCATTCCTGCTGGTTCATGTGCCCTCAGCCGTTTGCGGCCATGTTGGTTACGTCTTTTTCTTCGGGCAGGAAGCGGTAGTAGCTGTGCCCAGAAGCACAGGGTTTGCAGCACGTCTTGCCCGCCACCACGGTCTCCCGCTGGTCGAGGATCGATTCGCCGCACAGCTCGCAGACCGTCTTGTGCGTGGGATGCCCCGGCAGGTCGCTGGGGTGGAAATCCACGGCAACTTCACGGATATCGAGCAGGTCTGTTTCTTCCATGAGCTCAAGCGCCTTGAAGCTGGCTTCACGTTCGTCGCCCATGTCTGCGATCAGGACCGCAGCCAGTTCCTCCCCCTTGCGGCGGGAACTTTCCCGTACGCAGATCCGTACGGCCCTGCCGGTGCTCAAATCGACGAAGGTCGCCGCCATTTTGCCGAGATCCTTGATCTTCAAGCTGCGGCGACCGGGGGTCAGCCCGGTCACCGCACCGATGGCGTCGGTGGCGCAGCGGTCGATTTCGACCACCACGACGAGGTTCTTGCGGTCCTTTCCTCTGGGGTCGCGCATGCCGAGTTCACGCAGTCCCGCGAGGGCCATACGCACCCCTATGATCTGGCCGCCGCAGAGGTGGCCGTGAAATTTTACGGCATCCTCGATACAGCGGTCGAATATGTCTGGTTGATCGTACATGACTTCTCCTTGGATCAGAATTCCATGCGTAGGTTGGCAAACCAGGTCTGTCCCGGCTCCGGGTAGCCTTCGTCGATGGCATAGTCCCGGTCGAAGACATTGTTCATGCCCGCTTCGACGAACTTTTTGTCCATGAACTCGTACGTCGCCTTGACGCCGAAGATGGTGTATCCTTCCGCCACCCGAACTCCATCGGTAGAGCTGAACCTGTCGGAGTTGTGCTCCATGTCTGCCAGGAGGGACAGACGTTCCCACGGGCGGTATTCCACATAGGTGAAAACCTTGTGGGAAGGCGTGTTGATCAGTTCGTCGTCGTTGGTGTGATTTTCGTATTCCAGATACGTGTAATTGGTCCCAACGGTCAGGGATTCCAGCAGTTCGGCGGTGATGCCCAGTTCAACTCCGTAGATGTCGACCTCGCCGATGTTCTGGTTCTGGCTGACGGTCGTCCCCGGGTTGGCGGGATTCGGGACATCCTTGAACAGGATGTAGTCGCTGATATCGTTCCAGAAGAGATTGCTCTCCACGGTGAGCCAGTCGAGGCTGTGCTTGTATCCCACTTCGTAGTTGACCGAACGTTCAGGATCGAGTTCCGGGTTGGGGATGGCCCGTCCCAGACGGTAGGAGAATTTGTCCTTGATGGTGGGGAGGCGCGACTTCATGGCTGCGCTGACGTGGGCCAATCCCTGCGCAGAGACCTTGTAGAAGAGGGCCAGTTGGGGGTTGATCGCGGAGGCATCGTCAACAGGAAATTCATTGATCACGCCACCGACCAGATTGTCAGCGTATTTCGTATCGGCGTAGTCGTAGCTGATGCCCGCTATGACGTAAAAGGATTCACACAGATGGATGGTGTCTTCCAGGCCCATGGAATAGATGTCTTCTTCCATTTCCACATCCGGCGTATTGGGAGCCTGCTCCGAATGATAGTCCTTCTTGTAGTGTAAGGCGGCCTTGAGTTCCTGCATGGGCAGGACGAACGTGCCGATTTCGACGGAAGCGCCCAGGGTGTGGTCGTCGTAGGCGCTTCTGAAGGATGATTTCTTTTTCATCGTCGAATAGGTGTCGTCGTCGTATGAGAATAGGCTGTTTTCAAATTCGTCGTAATAGAATCTGGTCTTGACGTAGTTATCCTCCAGAAACCATGTCTCTGAGTTGAAGTAGACGCTTTCCTTGTCCCAATACGGCCACTGCCAGTACCTTGGCATCGTAGCCGGATCATCACCGGCATAGGGCGGCGTCCCTTTCTTTCCATGCTGCTTTATGTAAGTCAGGGCATACTCGTCGGTGGTATTGGGGGTCAGGCCGATCCTGATGCTTCCCTTGGTGTCTTCGGAATAGGCATTCTCCCTGCTTCCGCCGCTTTCCGTATCCCAGAAGCCTTTTTCGAAATTTCCGGAAAGGGGGTAGGTATCTATATCCATGTGGGAAAAGCTGGTCTGGAGATACCAAAGCCCCTGATTTGTGCCCAGGTTTACGTAGCTGTGCCACATGTCGGAACCGGCACCTACGCCGGCCGAACCCTCGAATTCCTTTGCCGGACGCTTGGTGACCAGATTAATGGCTCCAGCCATGGTGTTGGGGCCATAAAGTACCGAGGCAAAGCCTTTGGACACGGTGATGTTGGCCAGGTCGAAGGTGGTGAAACGACTCAGGTCGGGGTAGCCGTCGTAGGGGACGTAGATCGGAATGCCATCCAGAAAGAGAGGAACATGCTTGGAGTCGAGCCCTCGAACATAGACCATCATTTCGTTGCGCGCTCCGACTTTGCTGAGCGTCACACCGGGGATCAGATTAACGGCCGCACTCACGGTGTTGGCGTCGAATTTGCGCATGGTCTCTTCCGATACCCGCTGGACCGAGACATTGGGTGAACCGTCGGTCTGCTCGATGACCTCGATCTCTCCCAAGGTAAAGGCGCCGTCGGTGGATTGCGTGGAGTTGTCCGCAGCGAAGGCTCCTCCGCATCCCAGAACAAGTCCGACACAGGCTGCCAGGCAGGTGCGCTGCAGAAATCTACCCTTATTCATCCCTTCCTCCTCAAATGAAATAAGTTGGTTGCATCCGATAGCCCAGATTTTCTCCAAACAGTGTCTTATCAGCGCTGCTGCGACCCTGGAGGCCATTACCGGTTCGTAATCAGAAGTAGGTTTGTATTTTATAAATGTCAAATGACAATTGAGAATTACATAAACTGAGAAGCCAAGCTCGTAGCCTCCTCTGGTGTCACCCGTTGAGCGCAAAACGCATGAGTATGATGGCTCGGCACTCAATATTTTTGCCGGCCTGTATAGCCGGAAGATAGGCGGAGGCTTTGGCCGCTTCCAGCGCTGCCTCGTCCAGTCTGGGCCCGGCGCTTTCAACTACTTTGACGTTCAGCAGCCTTCCTTTCTCATCCAGATTGATCATGAGCTTGACCGTGCCCTGTTCACGTCTGGCCACGGCCAAACGCGGATATTTCGGGCGGACCTGCTTGGCAAAGGACGGTCCTTCGGCTGAACCGAAGACGAGCACACCACTGTTGCCAATGCCCCCGTTTCCATTGTCCGCACCGTCCCCTTGTCCCGATCCGAGTTCGGCTTTGCCATTTCCGGACCCGCCATTTCCAGCCATTGTGGTTCCTGTCGGTCCTGGATTTCCCGGATAAGGGGCAGTTCCCTGCCTTGCAGATGCCGTTTCATCCACGACTTGGGTTGAACTGCTTTTAGAAGGCGCAACGGGCTCTTCGTGTCGTTGGGCTCCGGTGATCTCATTTGTATCGGACCGGGTTTTGGGCGCAGGGCGCTGGCTTTTTTTTGCCGGAGTTATCTTCCGGGCAGTGTGTCGCACAGATTCATTTGGAGGGTGATCACGGACTGTGGGAGAAAACATTGGGACCGGAGGGATTTCTGTTTGGACCGGCTTGCCCTGCTGCCGTCCCGGCCCCAGGGCAGGGGCTCCGTCCCCCGGCAAGGCGCCTGCGAAGCCGCCGGTTCCTGACTCACCCATAATGCCCAGCGACAGTTCCATCACGGGCACAAGAGCAGGGGATGGGGGATGTTTGGGCATGGCGATCAGCGAAAAATGCACGGCCAGAGACAGAAGAATGCACAGGACCGAATTGGGGATGCGGGCGCAGTGGTCATGCTCATCCGGGAGCGTGGGACGCGGTGGAAGGGGCCCGAAGATAGTGCAATCTTCCTCCCAAAGGATCGAGTCAGGCTCGTCAAGCCTGAACGGGAAGGGGGCGTTCATGGGCGTTGCGGAATTTGTCGGAACCGGTGGCGGTGGCGATGAGCTTAAGTCCCTTGGTCTACGACAGGTTTCCAAAATTTCATCCGGGTGAAGGCGTCGAGTGGATTCGCCGAGTGCCGACGGTCGGGATGTTGTGTTCCAACTTCATGAACTCCCTCCTATTTGCTGATGGTGATCCAGAACCCTGTTTCATCGTTCAGGTTGATTTCGTAATCGGGTATCATGGCTTCGCGCAGGGCTTTTTCGTATTTGCCCACGGTCTGTTCGCTCAGGTTATTGCCGACCTTTGCCCTCCATTGCCCGGGCTTTCCTTCCCGCGCCTCCATTTCGCGTGAGACCTGTTCCTTGAGGGCAGCGGACCCGAAACCTCCGCCGAGGACGGCCTTTCCGCCGGGTGCAAGAATCCTGTGAACTTCGACAAAAGCCAGTTCAGGCCGTGTCCAGAAGAAGATCGATCCCCTGCTGACCGCCAGGTTGGCGGAATTGTCCTGCATGGGAATACGGGCCACGTCCCCCTGTAGGATGCAAGAGCGTTCTTCCATACCTCTCGCGGCGATGTTTTCCCGGGTAATGGCCAGCATGTATTCGGACTGGTCGTAGAAGGTCAGTTCCAGATCGCTTTGTTCGGCCATGGCCAGGCCCAGGTAGCCAGTGCCGCAACCTACATCCAGGCAACGGCCTGCGGTAATGCCGGTGTGATCAAGGATTTGGCGGGCGATGACCGGGTAGATTGGGGCGAATACTTCTCTGGCTATCGTATCGAAATCTCGTGCATTGGTG
>Ga0265295_1007926_pt1 | contig 11978 bp, 6 predicted proteins | sample Munlansysbiofilm_FD_192503 | JGI IMG/M metagenome (GOLD analysis project Ga0265295, IMG submission 192503) | Leachate microbial communities from a municipal landfill in Southern Ontario, Canada - Methane capture system biofilm | ecosystem: Engineered > Solid waste > Landfill > Unclassified ... | reverse complement strand
CTCGGTCATAACGGATCGAATTTGCCAATGCGAGGGCAGCCGATCTCAGGCGGCCCAGCTTCCCATCCCTCCGGAATCATCCATCTCGATAACACCGGCAGGGTCGATAATGAGGGCTACCCGGCCGTCACCCATGATGGTGGAGCCGGCGATGCCCGGAGCTTTTGCCAGGTATTTCCCCAACGATTTTATGGCGACTTCCTGCTGTCCAAGGAGCCTGGTGACGATGAGCCCAATGCGTTTTTCGGCGACCCCGATGACGACGATATAGCTCTGGCTGGATTTTTCCGAGCGTTCGGTCACGCCGAACACGCGTTGCAGGCGCATGAGAGGGAGCACGGATTCCCGCAGCTTCAGCACCTCCTGTCCGCCTATGTAATGGAAGGAGCTGTTGTCCACCTTGAGGGTTTCCAGTACCGCCGCCAATGGAATGGAGTAAACCTCATGTTCCACCTCCACCAGAAGAGACTGGATGATGGCCAGGGTAAGGGGGAGTTTCAGGATGATCTCGGAACCGGCGCCTACCTCGCTTCGCAGTTCGATAATGCCGTTCAGCTTTCTGATGTTGGTTCGCACTACATCCATGCCGACCCCGCGGCCCGAAAGGTCGGTGGCCTTTTCCTTGGTGGAAAATCCGGGGAGGAAGATAAGGTCGAGGATCTCCTTCTGTGACATGCCTGCAACCTGATCCTCGGTTACCAGGCCTTTGTCGATGGCCTTTCGCGCCAGTTTCTCAGGGTCGATGCCGCGGCCGTCATCCTTGATGCTGATTATTATCTGGTTCCCTTCATGAGTTGCGGAAAGCACCACCTTGCCGGTGCGTGACTTGCCCGCCGCGACCCTCTCTTCAGGTTGTTCCAGGCCGTGGTCCAGGGCGTTGCGGATCAAGTGGATCAGCGGGTCGCCGATCTCGTCCACAACGGAGCGGTCCAATTCCGTTTCCTCTCCTATGATCTCCAGTTCAACCTCTTTCCCCAGATCACGGGACAGGTTCCTGACGATGCGCGGGAACTTTTTGAATACCTTTTCCACTGGGATCATGCGGATCTTCAGTACCTGCATCTGGAGTTCCGAGGTGACGAAGTCGATGCGTTTCGCCAGCTTGCCGAATTCATCGCCGAAGTTGACCATGTTTTCCCTGGTCTGGTAATCGACGTTCATCTGAAGGATCCTGTTCCGCTCCAGAACTATCTCGCCTACCTGGTTCATAAGATCGTCCAGCCTCTTTACGTCGATGCGCACGGTCGTGTTGTCGGCCAGCTCTTCAGTTCGCCCGGCCGCCGGTTTCGACGGCGCTGGTTTCGCCGCGGCGGGGGGCGGTGTGGGGGTGGAGGATACGGGCTCGGGCCTGGTTACCGGCTCGACCGCGGCTGCCGCTGTCTCACCGGCAGGGGGGGACGCCTCTTCCGCGACGGGCGCGGCCGCCGTTGAAGTATCCTGAGGGGGCTGCGTCAGGACCGTGGCTTCTGCGAAATTGCCGGATATGTATGGCTGGAGCTTGTCGATGACGTAGTCGAGATCTCTCTCGACTATCTCCCCATTGCGGATATCGTTAACCAGGAGTTTGATGAGATCGACCGCTTCGAGTATCACGTCCATGATCTCCGCGGTAACCTGGAATTCGCCTTTGCGGAGCCTGTTGAGCACGTCCTCCGTTTTGTGGGTTATCTTTACCAGGAGTTCGAAACCCAGAAAACTGGACGCGCCTTTTACGGTGTGAATGGAGCGGAAGATGCTGTTCAGCAGTTCCATGTTGTCCGGCGACTTTTCCAGTGTCACCAGGTCATCGTCCATCTTTTCCAAAAGCTCCGTCGTCTCGGTCAGAAAACCTTCCAACAGCTCCATATCTTCACACAATTGAGACATCTTCCGCTCCTTTGCATTCATCTAGTGGGTGGTTGATTGCGCCACCGGGCGGCTATGCTGCTGAACTCATGAGAGAATCGCGCTCCGCCTTGGAGAAAACCCTTTCCAGGTCAAGGAGGACCAGCAACCGGTCGGCACGGTTTATCACACCGGAAAGGTATTCCTGGTCCAGGCCGCCGTTCACCGCCGCCGGAGGGGGCTGGATCTCCGCCGATGATATGCGGATCACCTCTGATACCGCGTCAACGATGAAACCCATGAGTTCACCGTCAACATCCATAACGATAATGCGCGTCTGCTTGTCGGTTTCCGCTTCCGGGAGCGCAAACTTCTTTCGCAATGAGATGATGGGTATTACCTTGCCCCGGAGATTGATAACCCCCTCGACGTAGTAAGGGGTATTTGGGACGCGGGTGACGTTGGACATGCGGATGATTTCTCTTACCTTCAGCACGTAGACCCCGTACTCTTCACGCTCGAGATTGAAGCTGACCAGTTGAATCAGTTCCGCCTTGGTCTCATCCTTTTTGAAATTAGAAGCGGTTGCCATGTTTTGGGTTCTCCCATTATCGTGTTTTTTTGCGGCCGTTTCCCGAACGAATCTATGCCTTTTGCCTCACGGGAAAATGAAGGCGATAGAATGCGTTTAGAAATCTATTCGGCATGTTTTCGAAAAAATTGAATAAAAAAAACCACAGGCCGAAAAAAGAATTCACGGAAAAGCTGATAGCATTGAGGATTGCGGTGATTCGCGTGTAGATGATGTTGAGAAAAGGGGGACTTGGTGATAAGAGGTTTGTCCGACCGGGGGGAGTTTTCTCCCCTCCCGGTCGGACGGCAGATGTTTGTAGAAATGGCTTACTTGAAGACGAGCATGGTGGCCGTCTGGTTGATGTGACCTATGTACTGCTCGCCGTACGAGCTGAAGCCGATGGTCGGGATATCGGCGAAAAGCTTTCCGTAATCATCGGTAAGCTGTTTCTGGTCAAGCTCGAGTGTTCTCAGGATGCAGTTGATGTTGATAATGCCGGAGATGCCGCCCAGGTCCTTTTTGGCCTGCTCAATGGCCTTGCGGGTGTCTTCTATGATATCGGTGGATTCGAGAATGTTCAGCTCCATTCCCTCGGTTACTCCGCAATAGAAGATCATGTGGTCGCCTTTGACCCTCTGGGGGCTGCGGACGAACGGGGTGCCTTCTATTACCAGTCCCACCGGGTTATGCATGAAGCGGTTCGGTGCCTCTTCAACGGCCACGCCGAGCGCTTCCGCGTAGGCATTGGCCGCGGGCTTGTCGTTGAACTCGATGACTTCACGCTTCTCTTCGTTTGCCTTTGTGACCACGAGTTTCTTGCCCAGGTCGCAGAAGCTTTGGGTCTTGATGAAGGTGAAGGGAACACCGGGTTTCACAACGGCGAGAATAGCGGCGTTGCTGTAGCTCTTGCCGTTTGCGTAGACGTAGGTTGCCTCGAATTTGAGGTCGTCGCCCGCGGAACCGCCGATGAAGGTGACGTTGGTGAGGTCGCCGATCTTGTCGATGAGCTTCTCTTCAGCGCCGCTCAGGCCGTCTACGAAGATCATGCCCACATATTTGGATGGATCCAGTTCGGACATGGGGGTCTTGAAATATGCTTCAAAATTGGCGAAGGCCTTTCTGACGCTGTTCTCGTTCTTTGGATTCTCGACAACCTCAACCTTTACGTCATTTACCGCCGTCGCGTCGAATGCCATGGCAACGAGAGAGTTCTTCAGCATCTTGCCGGTCACGATCTCGCCGGAGGTGGTGCAGCCGAACACCGCCGCGCCGGGAAAGGCATCCTGCACCTTCTGGCTGATGATATTGGGAGCAAACCGTGAAGATGCGAAATACACGAGCATTTTTGTGTCAAAGCCGCTTAACTGCGATTTCAAATCCTGGATTACATCGTCGCTTGTGCCTTTCGTCGAATAAGCCGTTTTGATATACATACTTGCGTTCTCCTTTTCTCCCTTGGAATTATTACTTAAGGTCTTTCATGACCGCTTCAAGCTTGGCGATGATTGCCGGGTCGTCATCGGATGAAGCGGTGAACTTGTTAGGATCTATCCCCTTCAGCATGAGCTTCGACTTGATGACGCCTACAAGCATGGGATTGTCCTTTGCCCTCTGGTTGATAATTGAATCGATCATCTGCTTGATTTTTCCCGCCATTTCTTTGCACCTCCTTCAGTACATTGTTGATAACGCTTCCTTGCCCTGCCGCGAAATGCGGAAGGGCGGAACCCTTTTCCCTGCGGTCTGCCGCAACATCAGGAACATCATCTTGCTCTCTTCGGTCCTCTGCCGAAGCCAATGAAAATGTTAATATTTGATGCTCTCGCTAATTGTCATTCCCGAGTCGATTTTGATCGGGAATCCAGACTGTAACCTATCGGAATCATGGATGCCCTATGAAGTCATTCGGGCATGACAAATAGAATTTTCGAGATCATCAATATTCACAGTTAAAAATCTTCGAAAGAACGATCCGTTCCCAGCCAGGTGACCGGAATGTGGTTTTATCAGCCTATCGGTTTCTGTTGGGCGTACATATATTCAAACGCCTCAGTTCCGGAAAAAAGCGGCCGGAATGAGAATAAAGGTAGAGCAGCAATGACATGACCATTACTGTGCATGGGATGATAGTGTGTAACATAAAGGCTTCCTTGTCTCCCGGGACTTCGGGTGTACCGGCGCTGGTCAGGATTGCGAATAATGCGATGGTTGCCGGCAAGAAAAAAATCTCAAAGGGATTATCCGCTGTTTTTGCAAGTTTATCATATAAATTTTCCCTTTCAGGCGTCCGTGGAAAAAAACGGTTATAGATCTCATATGTCCGTCGCCGGATGAGGACTTTGTTGTGCCTTCCAGGGTATGATTTGTAATGAATCTCAGGCCGTGATTTTTTGATAAGGCATTAAACCGGGTCTTGATTCTATATATCGGAAAGATGATGGAAAACTTTAACAGCTATTTTCAGTAAAGAACACGTTCATTAAGTTGGCGGGCTTCATTTGGTGGTCATATTGCGGGAAGGAAGGCCCGCGCGATAAGGGTTTTTCGCGCGGGCGGATAAGCATGGTTACGGAAAAGTGGTCTGCTTTGGTTGCTATTCCTGTTTCTTCGGGTCAGGTTCCGCCTTTTTTCGCGGAGTCCGCTTTCTCTTGGGCTTCTCCACCGGCTGCTCCAGAGCAGTGATGGCGTTTTCGGCGTCTTCGGCTTGGGCGTCATTACCTGTTTCCGTCTGTTGTGGAACGGATTGTGTCGCCGGCGTGTCCGGCGAAGCCGTAGTTGTATCGTCGGAGGATTCCGAAGAAACAGCAGGTTTAGTCCGGGGTTTGCGCGGTTTTCTCTTTGGTTTTGCTTCGGCCTCAACCGGCGGTTGGTCGGTTGGCGGTGGTTCGGCGACCGCAGGCGATACAACGACTTCGGGGGGGGCGACGGCAGTGGGCGCCTTATCCATAACGGGTTGTTGCTGGAGGTTTTGGTCAATGGCAGCTTCCGCTCCGGCCTCGCCGGAATCCTCCTTTGACTCCTCGGCGCCTTCGGATTCGCTTGCGGGCTTCACGCTTTTTTTCCTTCTTCTGCGGCGTTTCTTCTTGGTTGCTTCAACCGCGCTTTCCGCTCCTGAATCATCGGTCTGTTCTTGCGCCGCGGATTCTTCCTCCATGACATCCGTTTGCGCCTGCTCGGCAGGGGGTTCATCCGCCAGTGCTTCGTCCGCTACGGTTCCAGTCGCTGTATCCTGGGATAGTTGCGGTTTTTTCTTGCCCCTGCGCCTCTTTTTCCTGGTTTTCGATTCTTCCCGGTCGCCGGAGGCTGCCGCCGCATCGCCATTTCCGGCGGGCGTTCCCGTTTCCGGTTCCGCGACGTGGTCGCCTTCCGCCGGCGGGGTGGCCAGTTTTTCCTTCTTTATCTGCTCCAGTTCCATCTGGTTCATCATGAAAGAAGGTTTACCCTTAATGGTGACCTCGATGTCGTAGTCCGTCTCTATCTGTGTCAGTTCATGCTTCTTTCTGTTCAGCAGATAGTATGCGACTTCCAGCGGGAGCGCCCCCCGGACCTCGGAGCAGTTTCCCCTGGATGCGGCCGTGTGGACCTTGCGGAGGAATGAGAGCGCCATGGCTTCAATGGATTTTACCCTTCCATGGCCGCCGCAATGGGGGCATTCGAGGTAGCTTGCTTCATTAATGGTCTGCTTGATGCGCTGCCTGGACATCTCCAGAAGCCCGAATTGGGAAATCTTGTCCACGCTGACCCGGGCCTTGTCGGCCTTTAAGGCGTTTTTCAGGGTCTTTTCCACCTCGGCGCGATGTTTTCTGTCCCTCATGTCGATGAAATCGATGACGATAAGTCCTCCAAGGTCACGAAGGCGGAGTTGGCGGGCCACCTCTTCGGCAGCCTCCATATTGGTCTTGAAGGCGGTATCCTCCACCCCCTTTTCCCCGGTGGTCTTGCCAGAGTTGACATCTATGCTGACCAGCGCTTCGGTGGGTTCGACGACTATGGAGCCCCCGGATTTGAGGGGCACCTTTTTTTCGTAGATGAGGTCTATCTGCTCTTCAAGCTGGTACCTTGCGAAGATAGGGCGTTTTTCCTGGTGGAGCTTTACGATTTTTTCATGTTTGGGCATGATCTCCTTGAAGAATGCCCTGGCCTGTTTGTAGACATCGACACTGTCTACCAGCACCTCTTCGATGTCGGCGGAGAAATAATCCCTTATCGTCCTGATGACCAGGTCCGACTCCTGGTAGATGGGGGCGGGGCCTTTTACCTCCAGAGACCTTTCCTTGATATTGTCGTAAAGTTTCAGAAGATAGGCGAGGTCTTTTGCGAGTTCGGTCTTGCGTCTGCCTACGGCCTCCGTCCGCATTATGTATCCGCAGCCTTCCGGTATTCCCAGGCCCGCGACGATTTCTTTGAGTTTTTTGCGTTCGGCCTCGTTTTCCACCTTTCGGGAAACGCCGCAGGAATCGCTCCCCGGCATCAGCACCATGTAGCGTCCGGGAAGGGAGATATATGTGGTAAGGGCCGCGCCCTTTCCCTCACGTTCTCCCTTTTCCACCTGGACGGTCAACTCCTGACCCCTGCGGAGGATCTCCTGGATACGCGGCCGCCGGTTTTTCTGCTCTTCGGTCACGTCATCGCGCCATTGCCAGCAATCGGGATGAATCTCCCCCATCTGCAGGAATCCGAGCTTCTTCATGCCGATGTCCACGAACGCCGCCTGAAGTCCGGGTTCTACGCGGACGACAACACCCTTGTAGACATTGCCTCGAGTCTGCTCCCTTCCCGCCGTTTCGATGTCCAACTCGATGAGGTGACCGTCCTCGACTATTGCAATTCTTGATTCTTCGGGATGCATTACATTAATGAGCATCTTTTTCGCCATTATAGGAAAATCCTTTCGTGCAACCGGATCGCGCATTCCTGAGAGTGGCGGCAATCCGGACAGATTCTGTTATATGATGATCTCGCAAATTCTATATGTCATGCCCGAATGACTTTATCGGGCATCCATGATTCCGATCGGTTACAGTCTGGGTTCCCGATCAAAATCGACTCGGGAATGACAATCTGCGAAAGCATCAATATATAATTATGATTGCCATATTATATGGTTATTATTGCCTTATAAGTCGTCGCAACGAGCCGCAATGGATGCCTTGCCCTGCGTAAAATGGAATTTTTTCCGGATTACCGGCCCACAGGCAGGTTATATATAGCAAAATTGCCGATCAGTGGCAAAAAAAAACCAAATATCAAAGCTCTCCAGTCTCCTTTATCGGACGGGAGCGATGGACTGAGAGGCAAAATTGACAAACCGGGGGGTATCTTCGTACAATACCCACCTATTAATATGAGGAGAACTGCACGATACTATGTTCCAAATTAAGAATCTTTGCAAGGATTTCGCCGGACGTCCCATTTTTTCCTCCGTTAACTGGCGCGTCGGGAAACGCGACCGGATAGGACTGGTTGGTGAGAACGGCACTGGAAAATCCACCCTGCTGAAGATACTGGCCGGTCAGGTGGAGCCTTCATCGGGTACTGTCTGTATGGCCAAAGGCCGCACGGTCGGATATCTTCCCCAGGAGGGTGTCACGGTTTCAGGCAGAACCCTTTTCAACGAGGTAATGGCGTCCCTCTCGGAATTGGCGGAAATGGAGCGTGAGATGGCGGCCATTACCCTCTCGCTGGAAGCCGGGCCCAGCGACGCTCTGCTCGAGAGACTCGGGGAACTCCAGGACGAGTTTGGCGTCAGGGGGGGGTATTCCAGGGAATCGCTGGTGGGAAATGTGCTTTCCGGGCTGGGTTTTGTCCCAGGGGATTGGCAAAAGGAATGCGGGGCTTTTTCCGGAGGATGGCAGATGCGCATCGCGCTTGCCAAGCTTCTTCTCCGTAAACCGGATATTCTCCTTCTCGACGAGCCGACGAACCACCTGGATGTCGAGGCGCGGAACTGGCTGGAGGATTATCTTTCCGAATACCCGTTTTCCGTAATCCTGGTCTCCCATGATCGCTTTTTCATGGATCGTGTCTGCCGCCGCATCACCGAGGTCTGGAACATGACCCTCACGGATTATCCATGCATCTACAGCAGGTATCTGGTGGAGAGGGATGAGCGGGTTTCCCGGTTGCGGGAGGAGAAGCGGAGGCAGGATGAAGAAATCGCGAAGATGGAGGATTTCATCTCCCGTTTCCGTTACAAGGCTGACAAGGCCGCCCTTGTCCAGTCAAGGATCAAGCAGCTGGAAAAGATTGAGAGAATACTGATTCCCCCTGAGAGGAAAAGAATACGTTTCACTTTTCCTGAACCCCCGCGGAGCGGCAGGGTCGTGCTGGAGCTTGATGAGGTGACGAAGTCGTATGGCGATCTGGTGGTGCTGGATAATGTTTCACTGCTCATAGAGAAGGGCGAGCGCGTCTGCCTGGTGGGGCACAATGGGGCGGGCAAGTCAACCTTGATGCGCGTCCTGGCCGGGGATTCTTTCCAGAAGGGAGAGCGCAGGCTCGGGGCCAACGTGATTCATGACTATTACGCTCAGGATCAGCCTTCCAGCCTTTGCCAGGGCCGCACCGTATACGAAGAAATCCTGGCGGACTCCCCGTATGATCGGGTTCCGGCCCTTCGCGACATTCTGGCCTGTTTTCTCTTCTCCGGAGATGATATCCACAAGAAGGTGGATGTGTTGTCAGGAGGCGAAAAGAGTCGCCTGGCGCTTGCGAAGATGCTTCTGCGGCCGGCGAACCTCCTCCTCCTCGATGAACCGACCAACCATCTCGATCTGTTCAGCAAGGATGTTCTCCTAGACGCCCTTCGAGCGTTTCCAGGGACCGTGGTGTTTGTTTCTCACGATCGTTACTTCATGAACGAGCTTGCCACGCGGGTGGTTGAGGTGAAAGAAGGCGCGATACATTCATTTGCCGGCAACTATGAAGAGTATTTGCAAAGGTACGTCACCGGCGCCGGAGTGACTGGCGAAGAGGGCCGTGGGCCGGGGAGCGTGATGAAAACCTCCGAGGACGCGGCGAGGGATGCCCGGAAAAGGGAGCGGATGCTTTCCAGGGAGGATGAAAAAAAGCGCCTGCGTGAGGAGAAGGCCCGCATGAAAAGGCTGGCCGAGCTTGAGGCCAGGATCCTGGAGTCAGAGGAGATCCTTGCGATTCTGGAACGGGATATGGGCGACCCTGATTATTTCCGGGATGCTGACAGGGCAAGGGAAGGCGCAAAGGAGCACGCCGCCTTGACCGTTCTCATAGAGAACCTCTACCAGGAGTGGGAGGCGGTGCAGCCGGACGTGGCCTGAAAATGGCTGGTTCGTGCTTTCTCTCGGGGAAAGGCGCGCGGCGCAAGGAGGCATCGGCCGGCCCGTCTTGATTGACAGCCGGGTGAAAGGTGTTAGTATCGCGAATTGATTGCGAGAAAGCCTTTTTCCGGCACAGCTTTATGGAGGTATTTACATGTCCGAGGCTGCGTATTCATCGATCCCGGAGGTTCTGCCATTATACCCTTTGAGGGACATGGTGGCGTTTCCTTATATGATGTTTCCTTTGTTCCTGCCTGACGAGGAGCTGCCCGCGTTTGAAGAGGCTATGCGCTATCAGAATTTCATTGCCCTTTTCCGCAAACGCGATGATGTCCGCCAGTCATCCCTTTCTTCATATTATGAGACCGGCACGGTCTGCAAGATAAACCAGTTCGTAAAACTCGCGGAGGGCGGGGCGAAACTGAGCCTTGAAGGTATCGTTCGCGTTCGGTTGGAGGAGGTTGTACTTGACAAGCCTTGCGTTTTTGCCCGTCTCAAAGTTGTCAGGGAGTTCACTGAAAAGTCGGTTGTCTCCGATGCGCTGATGCAGAGCCTGAATGCTCTCCTCAAGATAGCCCTTTCGTATGGAAGGCCGTTGCCGGACGATGTGCTGAAGATGATCGACTACATCGATAACCCGGCGCGTTTTTCCGATCTGGTGGCGCTCTATCTCACGCTTCCCCTGGACGAGCTACAGGACCTTCTGGATACCGCGGACCCCATAGAAAGGCTGAAAAAGGTATATATTCACCTGACCAACGAGGTGCAGCGTCTTCAGGTTCGCGGTGAAGTGCAGGCCGAGGTGACGAAGCGTGTCGGAAAGACCCAGAAAGAGTATCTGTTGCGGGAACAGATGAAACAGATTCAGGAGGAACTGGGAGAGGACGATACAAGGACTTCCGATCATGCTGAACTGAGAAAGAAGATTTCCGGCGCGGGTATGCCGGATGCCGTCCGAAAAATCGCCGAAAAGGAATTGAAGCGTCTGGAAAGAATCAATCCGGCGTCTCCGGAATATACCGTCTCGCGAACATATCTGGACTATCTGGTCGGTATGCCCTGGCGATCGGCGACCGTGGACAATAACGACATAGATCAGGCCGAATCCGTGCTTAACGAAGACCACTACGACCTGGAAAAGGTCAAGGAGCGTATTTTGGAGTTTCTGGCCGTCCGCTCGCTCAGGGAAAAGATCAAGGGCCCGATACTCTGTTTTGTCGGGCCGCCCGGAGTGGGAAAGACCAGTCTCGGAAAATCAATCGCGCGTTCATTGGGGCGGAAGTTCATCCGTCTTTCCCTGGGTGGGATGCGGGACGAAGCGGAGATCAGAGGGCATCGGCGGACATACATCGGTGCGCTTCCCGGACGAATCATCCAGGAGATATACCGCTGCGGCGCCAACAATCCGGTTTTCATGCTCGATGAGGTGGACAAGATAGGCCAGGATTTCCGGGGTGATCCCGCCAGCGCGCTGCTGGAGGTTCTTGACCCGGAGCAGAACTTTTCCTTTTCCGATCATTATCTGGATGTACCCTTCGACCTTTCCCATGTAATGTTCATTACTACGGCGAACCTCATGGACACCATTCCTCCTCCCTTGCGTGACCGGATGGAGGTGATACATCTCTCCGGCTATACGGATGAGGAAAAGGAGAAGATTGCCTTCCGTTTTCTCATACCGAAGGAACTGGAGGAAAACGGTCTGTCAGGCTCTCCACCAAGATTCGAGGTTGAATCCGTCTACAAGATTATAAGGGAATACACACGTGAAGCGGGCGTTCGCAATCTGCAGCGCACCATTGCCTCCATCTGCCGGAAAATGGCGAAGGATGTCATGCGGAAGAAACCTTCCAGAGCTTCCATAACATCCCAGATGGTGGAGGAGTTTCTCGGCCCGAGGAAATTCTTTGACGAGGTCGCAGCGGAAAAGGACAGGATAGGGGTTGTCACCGGCCTTGCCTGGACCGAAACAGGCGGTGATATTATTTTCGTAGAGGCGACCCGGATGGTTGGCCGGAGAGAGCTCATTCTTACGGGGTCCCTCGGGGCTGTGATGCGCGAGTCCGCGCAGGCGGCGCTTTCCTTTGTTCGGGCCAATTGCGCGGAATGGGGTATCCCGGAGCAGGTCTTTCGTAACATGGACATACACATACATGTTCCGGCGGGCTCTGTTCCCAAAGATGGGCCTTCCGCCGGTATTACCATGGCTTCAGCCATAATATCCCTTCTTACGCAAAGGCCCGCCAGGCGTGACGTGGCAATGACCGGGGAGATAAGCCTTTCCG
>Ga0265295_1007925_pt1 | contig 11980 bp, 6 predicted proteins | sample Munlansysbiofilm_FD_192503 | JGI IMG/M metagenome (GOLD analysis project Ga0265295, IMG submission 192503) | Leachate microbial communities from a municipal landfill in Southern Ontario, Canada - Methane capture system biofilm | ecosystem: Engineered > Solid waste > Landfill > Unclassified ... | reverse complement strand
GACAAGGAAATGAACTCGTTCTGCGACATCGAGAAATACAAGTTCTTCAACACCAATTCCATCTGGATCGATCTGCGCGTGCTGCAATCGGTGTTCGTTTCGCACCGCATGATGCCGCTGGATCTGATCATAAATCCCAAACACCTGGACCCGCGCGACCCCTCATCGCCCAAGGTCTTTCAGCTTGAAACGGCCATGGGCTCGGCCATCACCAATTTCCTGAACGCCCAGGCGGTCATCGTGCCCAGAAAGCGCTTCGCCCCGGTCAAGACGACCAACGACCTTTTACTGGTCATGTCCGACTGTTTCGTGCGCACGGACAGGGAAACGATCATTCCCAACCCGGAACGCAGCACGCCCATGCCGTCCATCAGCCTGGACGACAAGCTTTATAAAAAAATCGACTCCTTCCGAGCCCGCTTTCCCCATACTCCGCCCTCGCTCCTCAAATGCGACAGCCTGGTGGTTGAAGGTGACGTGCTTTTCGAAGCAGACGTACGCTGCCAGGGCGACGTGCGGCTGGTCAACCGGGGGCCGAAACAGGCGGTCATCAAAGCCGGCTCCGTGCTGCAGGGAGAAACAGTCTTTGCGTAGCCTGTGTACCACTCGCAGTCACGATCGTTCGTGGCCACGACTGCCGCTCCTTTGGGCTGCGCTTGCAATCCTGGTTCTGTACCCGGCAAGCCTCCTTGCGGCCAAACAGGTCTTCATTCTCAACTCCTACCATCCGGACTACAAATGGTCCTCGGACGTAATCCACGGACTCGAAGCGACCCTGCACCAATACGATCCGGAAGTGCTCATCCACATCGAGCACATGGACACCAAGCGCAATCTTGACCCCGCCTATCTGAAGAATCTCCCAAGATTCATGGAGCTAAAATACACCTTCCTGCGGCCCGACGTGGTCATCGCCGTGGACGAAAGCGCTTTTTATTTCCTGCTCGAACATGGGGAGCGCATTTTTCCGGGCACCCCGGTCGTATTCTGCGGCGTGAACAGCAACCCCCTGCCCCTTCTGCCCAAAAACATGACCGGAGTGCGGGAATACGCGGACATTCGCTCCACGGTGCAACTGATGCGAAGGCTGCACCCGAGGGTGCGCGAACTGCTGGTCATCACCGACAAAACAGCCACGGGCGTCGCGGCCGAGGCCGAACTACTCAGAAATGTCCCGCAGGGTATGACTGTAAGGGTGCTTGACGACCTGCCCCTGACCGAACTGGTGGAGACGGTGCGGGAAATCGGGCCTGAGACTGGCCTCTTGTTCCTGATCTATTTCAGGGACCAGGATGGCAACGTCTATGACGCCACGCAGGCCATCTCTGCCATCTCCAAGGCCAGCCCCGTGCCCGTGTACGGGGCATGGAACTTTCTCATGGGACACGGACTCTTTGGCGGCTATCTGACCAACGGATACGAGCAGGGCAAGGTTGCGGCCAGCATGGCGGGCCGGATTCTGGCCGGGGAAAACCCCGCCAATCTGCCGGTGACATACGATGACGGAATTCAACTGCAGGTGGACGTGCGCCAGATGGAGCGTTTCGGAATCACTCCGGACCGCCTGCCCGCCGACACACGGTTCTTCAATGCCAAATCGGAAGCGGAGCATGAAATCCTGATCCTGCATTCCTACCACGAAGGTTTCAAATGGACGGACGACATCCAGGACGGAATCAGGGAACGCATGGGCAAGACAGGCAAGACTCCGGAATTTCATGTCGAGTACATGGACACCAAGCGTCATCCCGAGCCTGAATTCACCTACCTGAACTACCTGCTTCTGCGCGAGAAATACCGCGACACCCATTTTTCGCTGGTGATTTCCTCCGATGACAATGCCTTCAACTTTGCGCGCCAGTACCGGCAGGCACTGTTCAACGACGCGCCCATCGTCTTTTGCGGCGTGAACTACCTGGCGGACCAGGCATCCCTGTCCGCGCAAAGCATCACGGGCGTACTCGAATCCTACGACATCGTCGCCACCGTGCAGGCCGCCGCCCGCCTCCTGCCCGAAGCCACGAAGCTCTACGTGATCAACGACGCCACCGTGACCGGCATCGGCAACCACAACCGCTTCGAGGAGGTGCGTCACCTCCTGCCGGAAAAGCTGGACATCGAACTGCTCGAAAACATGTCCATGACCAGGCTGCTGGAACGCCTGCCCACGCTGCCTGCGGACAGTTTCATCCTGCTCATGAGTTTCAACCGGGACCGTGATGGAAACACGTTTTCCTACGAGGAGAGTTGCAGAAAAATCGCGCAGGCCAGTCCTGTGCCGGTTTTCTCCTTCTGGGACTTCTACCTTGGATCGGGCTCGGCTGGCGGAATGGTCACCAGCGGCCATCATCAGGGCCTGGCCGCAGGCGATCTGGCCCTGAGCATCCTTGGCGGGCAAAAAGCCGCGGACCTTCCCATCATCACCAAAAGCCCCAACGCCTATATCTTCGACGCCAGGGCCATGAAGAAATACGGACTGGATTCAAGCCGCCTTCCAAAGGGCGCGGCCCTGATCAATAATGACTCGGACTCGACGAGGCATGTCCGCATCGTGTGGACAATCACCTCCCTCGTGCTCATCATCGCCCTCTTGCTCTTCATCCTTGTCTTTTTCTACCGCCACCAGCAGCACAAGCGTCGGGCCCTGGAACGATCCGTGCGCCTTGATCCCCTGACCAAGGCCTGCACCCGGAGCGCCTTCGAGTCCGAAGTACCGCAAAAACTCAAAATCGCCGTCCAACAGCAAAGCAAGCTGACGCTCTGCTACGTCGACATCGACAAGCTCAAGCTGGTCAACGACACTTACGGCCATTTGCACGGCGACACATACCTCAAAGACGTCGTCTCCATCATACGCTCCCAGGTGCGCGCCGGAGACGAAATCTACCGCGTCGGCGGGGACGAGTTCGTACTGATCTTCCAGGGCTGCGCCCCGGATGAAGTCGCGAGAATCTGGGATCAGGTGCATGCAGACCTCGATGCCATGAGCTCTTCCGGAAAGATTCCCTACACCATGGGCATCACGCACGGATGCACCGCCTTCAACCCCGAAAATCCGCAGGACATCGCGACGCTGCTCAAAAACGCGGACCAATCCATGTACACGCGAAAAACTCCCGAGCGCGCCAATTCCTGAATCTTTGGGCTGCGCCACGCCAGCTTCAAACTCCTCTTCCCCCCAATGAAACAGCCTCTTTTTGCTTCGAACATGCTGTACTCATGGACAATCCTGTATATGTGAAATAGAGCACGCCGCTTTTGTCATACAAAACCTTGCCTATATTCCCAAAAAAAGGCTATTGTATAACATACCTCACACCTTTACCCGGAGGCGGTGCCATGACCATGCGTTTAGGAATCAAAAACAGGTTGCTTGTGCTGGTTGGCGTGATGCTGCTCTTCATGGGCGCAGTGGTCGCTTTTTTCGTCTATCAGGGAGCAAGCACCAAAACGCAGATGATCGATCGTGTGGGCACGATCATGACCGACGAGGCCAAGAACAAGATCATGGTCCTGACCCGTGCGATCACGGCAAGCGTCGCGGCGGAAATTCGGGAGGTCCCTGATCAGGATGCAAGAATCAGAATCATCAGGAATCTCATTGGCGACATCCGATACGAAGATGACCAGTCAGGATACATCTTCGTGTACCAGGAAACCACCAACAGGGTCATGCCGCCGAACCCCAAGCTCGAAGGGTCCGACCTCAAGGATCTCAAAGACCCCAATGGATTGTACCTTATCCGCGAGCTCTACGAGACGGCCCAAAAAGGCGGCGGCTTCGTCGAGTACATCTTTGACAAGCCCGGCAAGGGCAATCAGCCAAAAATCAGCTACGCGAACATGATCCCGGGCACGGCCCTGTGGATCGGCACAGGTATTTACGTCGACAACATCGCCGAAGCCCAGGCCGCAGTGGCCGCCGACCTGGAAAGCGCCGCCGCCCGGTCCCTGACCATAGCCATGTCCATCATCGGCGCAGGGTTCGCCCTTCTGGTCCTGCCCCTGACCATCTTCCTGATCCGCTCCATCATCGCGCCGCTGAACCGCATGATCGGCATGCTTAAAGACATCGCCCAGGGCGAAGGCGACCTGACCGCCCGCCTCAAGGACACCTCCGGCACGGAGACCCAGGAACTGGCCGAATGGTTCAACAAATTCGTGGAACAGGTCCATGGCATCATCCGCGAGGTGGCTGGCAATTCGGCCCAGGTCAACCAGGCTTCGGCGGGTCTTTTGAACCTGGCCACAGATCTGCGCTCGGCCTCCGGCGACATGACCGCCAAATCGGCCACCGTGGCCGCGGCCACGGAAGAAATGAGCACGAACATGAACTCCGTGGCCTCGGCCATGGAGGAATTCTCCATCAACATCGGCACCGTGGCCACGGCCTCCGAGGAGATGACCGCGACCATCGCCGAAATCTCCCACAACGCGGGCAAGGGCAAGGAAATCACCGGGCACGCCGTGGGCAAGGCCACCGAGGCCTCGCGCCGTGTGGACGAGCTCGGTCACGCCGCGCGCGAGATCGACAAGGTCACGGAAACCATCACCGCCATTTCCTCCCAGACCAATCTGCTGGCGCTCAATGCCACCATCGAGGCCGCCAGGGCTGGCGAGGCCGGACGAGGCTTTGCCGTCGTGGCCAACGAAATCAAGGAACTGGCCATGCAGACGGCCCGCGCCACCGAAGAAATCCGGGGCAAGATCCAGGGCATCCAGGGCGCGACCGGCGTGACGGTTTCGGAGATCCAGCAGGTCGCCCAGGTCATCAACGAGGTTGACGCCATCGTCGGTACCATCGCCGCCGCCGTGGAAGAGCAGTCCGTGACCACCCGCGATATCGCCGACAACGTCGGCCAGGCTTCGCAGGGCGTGCAGGAAGTGAACGAAAACGTGTCCCAGGCCGAATCCGTGACCCGCGACATCGCCAAGGAGGTGGCGGCCGTGAGCGCTGCTTCCGAGGATATCGCCCAGTCGGCGGGGGCCGTCCAGACCAGTTCCGAAAGATTGAGCGGGCTGGCGCAGGATCTCAACGCCATGGTCGGAAAGTTCAGAATCTAGCCATAAGACTCTCTTTACCTGACAAAAACGCCCGGTTAAACGCCGGGCTTTTTCATTGTCGCGGCAAACATCTTTTCAGCGCCAGAACCGCCAGGCGCCTCGCCATTGCAGCAAGAAACGCCGGAAACGTTCGCACGTATCATTGATCCATTCTTGCCATCATCACTGATTATGATGTATGCTATAAAAATACCTCGATATACTTATTTTGGAGGAAATTTATGTCCATTCGATTCGGTATTCGCAACCGGTTGCTGTTCCTGGTCGGCATCATGCTGATCTTCATGGGAGTGGTGGTCGCTTTCTTCGTCTACCAGGCAAACGGAACCAAAGAGCAGATGATCGAAAAAGTCGGCCAGATCATGAACGCCGATGCGCGCGACAAGATCATGGTCGCGACCACCAACATGGCCTCGAATCTCGGTTCGGCCATAAAGGGAATGAGCAGTGACGAGGAGCGCATCCCGCTCATCAGCAAGCTCATAGGCGACATCCGCTTCGAAGAGGACAAATCCGGCTACTTCTTTGTCTACCAGGAAACGACATGCCGGGTGCTGCCGACCAAAAAAGAGCTCGAGGGCAAGGATCTCGGAGGCAACAAGGACGTGAACGGGCTCATGTACGTGCAGGAGCTGCGCAAACAGGCCCAGGCGGGCGGCGGCTTTGTCGAATACGTCTTTGCCAAGCCGGGCAAGGGTGACCAGCCGAAAATCGCCTACTCGACCATGATCCCCGGCACGGACCTGTGGATCGGCACGGGCGTGTACATCGACAACATCTCCGAGCACCAGGCCGCAGTGGCCGCCGACCTGGAAAGCGCCGCCGCCCGGTCCCTGACCATCGCCATGTCCTTCATCGGCGCAGGGTTCGCCCTTCTGGTCCTGCCCCTGACCATCTTCCTGATCCGCTCCATCATCGCCCCGCTGAACCGCATGATCGGCATGCTCAAGGACATCGCCCAGGGCGAAGGCGACCTGACCGCCCGCCTCAAGGACACCTCCGGCACGGAGACCCAGGAACTGGCCGAGTGGTTCAACAAATTCGTGGAACAGGTCCATGGCATCATCCGCGAGGTGGCCGGCAATTCGGCCCAGGTCAACCAGGCCTCGGCGGGTCTTTTGACCCTGGCCACAGGTCTGCGTTCGGCCTCCGGCGACATGACCGCCAAATCGACCACCGTGGCCGCGGCCACGGAAGAGATGAGCTCGAACATGAACTCCGTGGCCTCGGCCATGGAGGAATTCTCCATCAACATCGGCACCGTGGCCACCGCCTCCGAGGAAATGACCGCGACCATCGCCGAAATCTCGCAGAATGCAAGCAAAGCCAAGGAAATCACCGGCCACGCCGTGGGCAAGGCCACGGAGGCTTCGCGCCGGGTGGACGAGCTCGGACACGCCGCGCGCGAGATCGACAAGGTCACGGAAACCATCACCGCCATTTCCTCCCAGACCAACCTGCTGGCACTCAATGCCACCATCGAGGCCGCCCGGGCGGGCGAGGCCGGACGCGGCTTCGCCGTCGTGGCCAACGAAATCAAGGAACTGGCCATGCAGACAGCCCGCGCCACCGAGGAAATCCGGGGCAAAATCCAGGGCATTCAGGGGGCGACCGGCGTGACGGTTTCCGAGATTCAGCAGGTCAGCCAGGTCATCCATGAAGTGGACGCCATCGTCGGCACCATCGCGGCCGCCGTGGAAGAACAGTCCGTGACCACCCGCGACATCGCCGACAACGTGGGCCAGGCCTCGCAGGGCGTGCAGGAAGTGAACGAAAACGTGTCCCAGGCCGAATCCGTGACCCGCGACATCGCCAAGGAAGTGGCCTCCGTGAACGAAGCATCCGGCGCCATCGCCCATTCGGCGGAAGCCGTTCAGGGCAGTTCCGAGAGTTTGAGCGGACTGGCCAGGGACCTCAACGCCATGGTCGGCAAGTTCAAGATCTGATTTCCGGCGCACATGAGGTGCGCCGGAAACGGTACTGAGGATCAGGACAGGGGGGAAAGCAACGCCCCCCTGCCAAGCAGTGCCTCGAAATCCCCTGCCGGTACAGGCGGGCTGGCCAGATATCCCTGCAGCACGATGGGCCCCATGGAGGCCAGCAGCAGTCGCTGCTCCTGGGTTTCCACCCCTTCGGCCACCAGGCGCAGATTAAGGGTCCCGGCCATGGACACGATGGCCGCGACAATGGCCAAGCTGTCCGAGTCTTCGGTGATGTCCTTGATAAATGAACGGTCGATCTTGAGCCCGTCGATGGGCAGACGCTTGAGGTAGGACAGGGACGAATAGCCGGTCCCGAAGTCGTCGAGAAAGAAGGTGCCCCCCGCCGCGCGCAGGGCCAGCAGGGTCTCCTCGGCCTTGGACATGTCACCCATGAGCATGGATTCGGTGATCTCGAAATAGAGCTTGCCGGGCTCAAGGTTCGTCAGTTGCAAAACCTCGCGCAGGGTCGCGGCCAGATCCGACCCGGAGAACTGGCGCGAGGAGATGTTCACGGACATGCTCAGGTCGTGCCCGGCATCCTGCCACAGCCTGGCTTGCCGCGCCGCCGTGCGCAGCACCCAGTCGCCAAGGGGCAGGATCAGTCCGGAATCCTCGGCCAGGGGGATGAACTCCGCCGGAGAGACGAGCTTGCCCTCACAGCGCCAGCGCACCAGGGCTTCGGCCCCGAGAATCCTGCCGCTGTCCATATCCACCAGGGGCTGGTAAAAAAGTTCAAACTCCTGCGCTTCGATGGCCTTGCGCAGCTTGTATTCCAAAGAAATGCGCCGATGCGCGGCCACATCCATTTCCGGTGTGAAGTACTGGTAGTTGTTGCGACCCAGGCTCTTGGCCCGGTACATGGCCATGTCGGCGTTCTTGATCAGCTTCTGGGCCTCGTTTCCGTCATCGGGGGCAACGGTCAGACCAATGCTGGCCGTGACGATGTACTCGCCGTCCTCATGCCGAAACGGAGCTTTTAGGGCATGCAGCATGCGGGTCGCGATATGGCTCGCGTCATCGATGGACTCGATCTCCGGAAGCAGGATCAAAAATTCGTCGCCGCCGAGCCGGGCCAGGGTGTCCCCGCCGCGTAAAAGACCTTCCAGGCGGCGGGCGAGTTCCACCAGCAGCTTGTCTCCGGCGCCATGACCCAAGCCGTCGTTGATGGTCTTGAAATTGTCGATGTCAAGAAAAAGGAGCGCCAGCTTTCCACCGCTGCGGGCAAGTTGGGCCAGGGCCATGCGCAGGCGGTCGCCGAGCAGGACGCGGTTGGGAAGACCGGTCAAGGCGTCATGCTGGGCCTGATATTCCAGAGCGTCCTGCTGTCGCTTAAGTTCGGTTATGTCATGAAAAATGGAGACATAATTGGTGGTCTGCCCGGCCTCGTTCCTGACCGCGCTGATGGTCAGCCATTCGGGATAGGACTCGCCGTTCTTGCGGCGGTTCCAGATCTCCCCGGCCCAGTGCCCCTCATCCACCAATTTGCTCCACATCTGGCTGTAGAAGTGCTGCGGATGCCGGTCGGACTTCAAGATGCGCGGATTGCCGCCCACCGCTTCCTCGGCGCTGTAGCCGGTGATGACGGTGAAGCCGGGATTGACCTGCTCGATGGTCCCGTTGGTGTCGGTAACGACGATGCCTTCAACGGTATTCTCGAAGACCTTGGCGGCCAACAAAAGCTTCTCTTCGGCCTTCTTGCGCATGGTGATGTCGCGGATCACGGCCAGGTAAAATTCCGGACGCCCGCTCTGGCCCCACAGGGCCGATATGGTCACCAGAGCCCAGAAGACGCTGCCGTCCTTGCGCGTATAGCGTTTTTCCAGAGTGATTTCGGTGCTCTTTCCGGCCTCCAGGGTCGCCATGGCCTCCTGCGTTGCGGACAGGTCCTCGGGGTGGGTCAAATCGTTCGGGCAAAGCGAAGCCAGTTCCGCCTGGCTGTATCCCATCAGTTCGGTGAATTTCTGATTGACCTTGATGAAACGGCGCGAAGCGCCCTCGAACTGGGCCACGCCGACGCTGGCCATCTCGAAAAAGGCCCGGAAACTGCGCTCGCTGGCGGAAAGGGCCGCAGTTCTCTCCTGCACTTGCCTACTGAGCCGGGCGTTGAACAAAAAGAGCATGGCCGTCACCACGAGCCCCACCAGCAGAAAAACAGCCAGCACCGCCAGCATGAGAGTGACGACGCGCTGTTTTTCAGCGCGCAGGCCCTCCATGAACTCGGGATAGAGAAAACCGGAAAGATCGTAGTCCGGCTTCATCATCCCCAGTTTGGCGTAGATGCTGGCGATATGCCGCCAGCGCTCCGGGTTCATGTGCCCGACCTCGACAAAATCGGGCCGGACAAGACGGGACATGGCCTGCGCCTCATAAAGAAGATAGTCTCTGGAAAGATCCGGGGCGTACCGGGAACGGATCAGATCGGCCATTTCTTCCGGATGTGCCATGGCGTAGCGCCAGCCTTGCCGCACCGCGCGCAGAAAGGCCTCGACTTGGTCCGGGTTTTTCAGAACCTGGCTTTCGGTGGTGACCAGGCAGTCACCGTAGAAATCCACTCCGTAGTTGATGGGCCTGATGAAAGACGGGGAAAAACCGCGCTCCTGCATGAAATACGGCTCACTGGTCAGATAGGCGGTCATGGCATCGACCCGGCCGCTCACCAGATCGTCGATATTCCAGGAATGCGACACATGCTTAACGCTCGCCATATCCATGCCCTCGCTGACGAGCATGGCCAGGGATTCCGGATCAGTCTCTGGCGTGAGCATGACCCTTTTGCCGCGCAGGTCATGGGGGGAATCAAGGCGCGAATCCTTCAAGGTCATGACAACGTTAGGCGAATGCTGAAAGATGGCGGCCAGAGCGACCAACGGCAGGCCCTGCTGGCGTTTGATGAGGATGGCCGGCGAATCCACCGCGAACTCGGCGGAACCGGAGAGTAGAATCGAGCAGGGATCGAACCCGGGGGAGCCTGCCAGAATCTCCACGTCCAGGCCTTCTTCCCTGAAGTACCCCTTTTCCTGGGCCGCGTAATAGCCCGCGAATTGGAACTGGTGCCGCCATTTGAGCTGCAAGCGCACTTTGCGCTCATAAGCCGGAGCCGCGAAAGCGCTGCACGGCAACGCTGAAATCATGCCCGCCAGAACGAAAAGTGCGGCAATTTTCAAAAAAAAGGAATACGGCTTCAGCATGGGACGCGCAAAGATGCGCTGTAGGAAAAAACGCGTTCTCATGAGACAAAACCTACCATTCCGACGCAAAGGGTCAAGAGTAAACACGATGCTCGCCTGGCGACCGAGCGGGATTTTTTCTGATGACCGCCGCCCGCTTCACGTGTAGGCGAAACGCATCTCAGCAAGGACTCACACCGATGACCAACAACGACATTCTGCGCCGATTGCGCTATGCGCTGAATCTGGACAACGCCGGGATGATCCGGCTTTTCACCCTGGGTGGACACGGGCTCGGCCTGGAAGACCTCGATATTTTGCTCAAAAAAGACGACGAACCCGGTTTCGTGAACTGTCCGGACGTGCTCTTGGCCTCCTTTTTGGACGGACTGATCACTTCCCGGCGCGGCGCGCGGGAGGTATCCCTGGAAACGGCGGAAACCCTGAACAACAACCTGATCCTGCGCAAGATACGCATCGCCCTTGAACTCAAAGACGCGGACATGATCCGCATCCTGGATGCAGGCGGCATGGACATTTCCAAGTCCGAACTTTCCGCCCTGTTCCGCAAACCGGGACACCGCAATTTCGTGTACTGCCGTGATCAGCTCTTGAGAAAATTCTTGAGCGGGCTGGCAAAAATCTCGCGGGAGGAACTGGCATGATCGAATTTGGCAAGACTGCAACCCTGAAGGTCATGAAGCTGGTCACGGGCGGAGCATACCTCGACGGCGAAAACCTGGGCGAAGTCTTTGTGCCCAAGCGGGAGATTCCAGCAGGCACGGCCCCGGGCGACAGCCTGAGCGTCTTCTTGTACCGCGACTCCGAAACCGTGCTCACGGGCAGCGTGACCAGACCCAAGGCCGAGGTCGGCCAATGCGCCTTCATGAAGGTCGTGGCCGTGACCAAGTCCGGCGTCTTTGTGGACTGGGGGCTACCCAAGGATCTCTTTGTGCCGTCGAGCGAACAGTACAAACCCCTGGAAGAAGGGCGTTCCTACGTCATCCTCGTGTATGTGGACGAACGCAGCGGACGCCTTGCTGGCACGGCCAAACTGCACTCGTACTTGAGCGAGGACGGAAGCGGGTTCAAGCCGGGTCAGGAAGTGGATCTCATCATCAGCGGTTTTTCGGAGCTCGGCTTCAAGGCCGTCATCAACAACACCCACCTAGGGCTTGTTTTCCGGGACGACGCGCCGGGCGAGCTGCGCTATGGAGAACGCATGAAGGGGTACGTCAAGGCCATCCGCCCGGACGGCAAGATCGACCTGTCCCTGCTGCCTCCAGGCATGTCCGGCCTGGACATGCTGGCCGACCGCATCCTGGCCCACCTGACCCAGTGCGGCGGAACGTCGGAGCTGACGGACAAAAGTCCGGCGGAACACATCGCCGCCGCCTTCGGAGCCAGCAAATCCAACTTCAAAAAAGCCCTGGGCCGCCTCTACAAACAAAAAAAAATCAGCATCGAACCGGACCGGATCGTGCTGCTCTAAAGTTCGGCCAGGGCCGAAGCAAAGAAGCCACAGATGCGTCTGCGGCTCCTTTTTGCGTGGAAGCGGGTTGCAGCGGTTGTCCCGCCCCGGAACCGCCGAAACTCCTTCGCCGGCCTCGTAGTGTTGAATCGCCGCCCCTGCCGGACATGCACCGATTTTCAGGCGGTCCGCGACGATCCAACAAACGATGCCTGGCTCAGTCAGACAGTCGCCGGTCCCGGGCCGGGACAACCGCCACAACCCGCGCTTATTCCATTCTAGTTGTGCGGGCCAAT
>Ga0265295_1007924_pt1 | contig 11981 bp, 12 predicted proteins | sample Munlansysbiofilm_FD_192503 | JGI IMG/M metagenome (GOLD analysis project Ga0265295, IMG submission 192503) | Leachate microbial communities from a municipal landfill in Southern Ontario, Canada - Methane capture system biofilm | ecosystem: Engineered > Solid waste > Landfill > Unclassified ... | reverse complement strand
CTTATCAAGGGCTAAGGCCGCAGCCATACTTTCCCGTTTGACTTGCTTCTAATTAGTCTTCGACTCGAGATGACTCGAATTCCCGAGTCATCTCGAGTCAAAAACGCATTAAAAGCGAATGGGTGGCGCGAGCTGGATCTGGGGTTTGGACAAGCAAAAAGGCAGAACTCGTCGCCAAGTCCTGCCTCGATTTTATCTTATAAGATGATGTTATCAGTTTGCCATCATGGCAGCGATATCATCTTCTGCATTGGTAGTTTGTTTGAGGCCAAAGGTATCGATGATCACTTTGGCTACGTTTGGAGAGAGGAAACCAGGCAGGGTAGGCCCGATCTGGATGTTTTTGAAGCCCAGCGCGAGCAGCGCGAGCAGTACTGCCACCGCTTTTTGCTCGTACCAGCCGAGGTCAAAGGAGATGGGCAGATCGTTCACATCATCGAGTCCAAAGACTTCTTTGAGCTTGAGTGCGATCACGGCCAGGGAATAGGAGTCGTTGCACTGACCGGCGTCCAGGATGCGGGGGATGCCATTGATATCGCCCAGATTGAGCTTGATATAGCGATATTTAGCACAACCGGCTGTGAGGATCACTGTGTCTTCCGGTAGCTTTTCGGCTACTTCGGTGAAGTATTTGCGGGAGGGCATGCGGCCATCGCAACCTGCCATCACTACGAAACGTTTGATCGCACCTGATTTCACAGCATCTACGATTTTATCGGCCAGAGAAAGCACTGTAGCATGGGCAAATCCACCCACGATTTCGCCTGTTTCGATTTCTTTGGGAGGCTCGCTCTTCAAAGCTACTGCGATCACAGGGCTGAAGTCTTTGGGTTTGCCATCAGTGCGGTCGGCAATATGCATTGCACCAGGATATCCAGCCATACCTGTGGTAAACATTTTGTCCAGATAGGTGTTTTCTTTACGCAGGGGCACTATGCAGTTTGTGGTCATCAGGATGGCGCCGTTGAAGTTCTGGAAATCTTCCAATTGATGCCACCAGGAGGAACCGTAATTGCCATGGAAATGATCAAACTTCTTGAAGGCAGGATAGTAGTTTGCCGGCAGCATTTCGCTATGGGTATAGATGTCGATGCCTTTACCTTCGGTCTGAATGAGCAGCTCTTCAAAATCCTTAAGATCATGCCCTGAAACCAGGATGCCGGGGTTTTTACCGACACCGATATTAACATGAGTGGGCTCGGGATTGCCATAGGTGGTGGTATTGGCTTCATCCAGCTTGGCCATCACTTTCACGGCATTGTCACCGGTTTTGATCACCAGGGCGACCAGTTCATCGGCAGTAAGGCTATCATCGATAGTCGCAGCCAGGCCTTCCATCATGAATTTGTTTACATCGTCGTCCATAAAGCCAAGCATAGCAGCATGGTCGCCATAAGCACCAATGCCTTTGAGGCCGTAGGTGATGGTTTCACGCAGGCTGCGAACGTCTTCATTTTCGGTTCTGAGCACGCCCACTTTGGCAGCAAAATCTTCATATTGATCTTTGCTGATTGTGAAGGTAACAGCTTCAGGGCATTTGTCACATTTCTGTCCCAAAATGCTGCAAAGCTCTTCTTTTCTCTGGTCGCGCAGAGCAATGGCTTTGTCGATAAGATCAGTGAAGACTTTTTCATCCCAATTCGCGTTGGTGATGGTGCTGAAGAGTCCTTGCATCACAAAAATAGAATCTTCGGGATAATACTTTCCGTTTTGAATCAGTTTGTGTGAGACATAGGCCAGACCTCTCAGGCTGTAAATCAAGAGGTCCATCAATTTTGCAAGCGTCTCTGGTTTTCCACAGACGCCGCGGACGGTGCAACCCAGATTGCGGGCGGTTTCCTGACATTGGTAACAAAACATACTCATGGTGTGTTTCTCCTATTATTCTTATGGTTTGGGCATTTTGATGACGAGGATGCGCATCAGCGTATCGCCTTCATTGGTAACAGCATGGGGGATGTCTTTGGGACTGTCGATGATGGTGCCGGCGGGGAAGCTTTGGCTTTCTTCTCCGATGGTGAGGGTGGCAGTTCCTTCCAGCACAAAAAATGCTACGTTTACAGGGGTTTTATGAGCTTTCAGATGGGCTTTGGGCTGGAATTCCAGATGGACGATTTCGCCTTCGGGCTGTACGTAAATCTTGGTGCCGACCATGCCATTGGCATTCAGCACGGGAGTGAGGTCTTTGTAGTATCTGCTTTCCATGTACTTTCTCCTTAGATGATTTTGCCATCAACGCTGATGACGTTTACTTTCACAAAGTGCATTTTGCCTGCGCGTTCCAGTGCTTTTTGCAGAACGACTTCCATTCCACCACAACAAGGCACTTCCATGCGCACAATGCTCACGCTTTTAATCTTATGCAGAATAAATATCTGCGACAATTTATCTATATACCGTTCAATATCCGGATCCAGTTTTGGGCAGAAGGTGATCACGACCTTCCCTTTCAAAAAGCGGCGATGAAAATCTGCGTAGGCATAAGGCACACAGTCTGCCGAAAGTAAGAGATCGGCATTCTCGAAATATTCTGCCGCGGGATTGACCAAAGCAAGCTGCACCGGCCACTGTCTCAGCTCTGTGTGCAGTTCACCGCCCATTGGGTTTTCAGCCTTGGCAGGCTCTAGAGTCTTGGCATGGGTGCCGCTACAGCCACAGGCCATGGTTTCTTCGGTGGTGAGGGATTCGATGTCGTAATCATTGTCTTTCAGAATCTTCAGCGCTTCATTATAGTATCCCATTTCTCCGTGAGTTTTGAGATGGTGCAGATGCGCTTTGATGGTATTGACACCAGCTTTCATGATGTTTTCCATTACCAGAGCTTCGCTGTAAGGCTCGGCTTCTCGTTCTTCCACCAGGATGGCACCCTGGGGACAATTTCCCAAACAGGCACCCAAGCCATCGCAAAAGAGATCGCTCACCAGCCTGGCTTTGCCATCTATTATCTGCAGAGCCCCTTCCGGGCATCCCGGAATGCAAACCCCGCAGCCGTTGCATTTATCCTCGTCGATTTTGATGATCTGACGTATCATTTTGCTACCTCTATTAGTTTTATTATAGTTTGTAATTGTGAATTGCCTTCTTCCATCAGGGAAAAGGCGTGCTTGCTCATGTTCCATTGGGTTACAGTCAGCCGCATGGAGCCCACGATGATCCGAAAAAGATGCAGCGGATTGAGCTCAGTTCGGATCTGCCCGATCTCCTGTCCTTGCATGATGTATCTCATCACTTCGTCGCGATGGATGTGCATCACGGTGAGCAGGTTACCTTCGAAGCTGTGGTCGTTTTTGAAAAGTTCTTCGCTGAAGATGACCATAGCCAGATCGGGGTCTGCGGTAAAGAGATCGTAACGGCTGAGTACAAAGCTGCTGATGCTATCCAGGGGGCTGAGCTCCTGGGCATTGATCTGTGCGATCGACCGGTTGGATATGTGTTGAAAATAGTTGAGGATCATGTGGATAAGCTCTCTTTTGCTGTCAAAATGCTTGTACATGGCAGCATCACTCACCCCCAGGCTATTCGCCAGGTTCTTGGTGGTGAGCTTTTCGTAGCCCTGCTGAGCAATGACCTTGATCGCCGCTTGCACGATCTCCATCTGTCTTTTCGTAATATCCATCAGGTTTTCCTTTGTTTTAGTTTAGGTAAGTAAGTATTTACTAACCAAGATGTGCGGGGCTGGATTTTTGGCAAGAAGTATTTTCACTAAAGCCTATATATTTAGTAGATCGGTGCTCCAAGTCGCTGTAGGATATGTAAATAAAAGGTCATAAAATATATCGAGTCTGAGGTTTGGGTTGGCTGGGGACTTGGTATCAGCGGCCATCCACCTGGAAGATAATAGAAAAAAGCCAGGGATTATCCTGGCTTTATATATGATGAATGCTGTGTTGGTTTCGCTTTAGATCTTCAGTTTCAGCGAATCCAGCAGAGCTTTTTGGGATTCAGGTTTTTCTTTGAGGTCGCTCTCTAGCAGATAGTTTATCCGCTGTTGGAAACGATCCTGGAGCAATCCCAGATAGTCTTTGGTATTGCCGCGTTTTTTGGGGTCGTAGCGATCGTAATACCCTGGCAGAATCTTTTCGATGGATTCACGGGTGGGGATCATGGCATTGGGCAAGATGTCCCAATCTTCCCATTCGATCTGATCGGTGAGGATGGCGGTCTGCAGTGCCAGTGAAGTCTTCAGCGGGATGGCTTCCAGATCGGAATCAGAATTCTTCCAATATCCGCGGGAATTGAAGCAATAGCATTCTGCGCCATTCTCCACTACATTCAGGAAGGCTTCCACATCGCGGTAGAGCTCATAGACTCTGAAGGGATTGGCAAAGGGTTCGAAAACCAGCTTCTTCAGGTCTTCTTCGGTCACGTTCTCGGCCCGGTTGCGTTGAGTCATCAGAGCCGCACCCATAGCCACGGCCAGGTTCTTATCCTTGAATTTCAGGATGGGAGGCAGCACGCTGTCTTTCATGAGCCAGCAGAGAGCCTTGGGGAAGGCACAACGGTTGACATAATTTCCTAAAAGGCTGCGATCCAGAAGGGCGCGGCCATTGGAATTGCGCAAATCCTGGCCCACAGGGATGCGTTTGCCGTCCAGATTGAGGATGGCGTGGTTCATCAGCGACAGGCAATACTTCCAGTCTGGATGGTCCACAGGGCGGGAATCGGTCTTGTCAAAAAGAGTGGGTTCCCAGGCGCGGCAGACTTTGTTTTTCAGATCGATCTGGAAGGCGTCGTCGTGCAAGACCACTTTGGAGACTCCCTTGGGCATGGTGCCGGCATTGTCATGTGAGTTCGTATGGCTGGATTTACCGGTTCCGGAGAGGCCGTAAAAGGCGATGGAGCGTTTGCCAAATTTGTGATACTTGCTGTCTTCGCAGGTAGAGAAATCAAGTTCTTTGATACCGCCATGACAGGCTGCCATGCCGATTCTGATGCCAGAGGTCCAGGCCATGGTGAGCGTGCCTTTCTTGCGTTCGCCAAAGTAGCGCATACCCAGATTGACCATTACATTGTGCTTTTCATCCACCAGTGCGAGCTGGGGAGCACCTACATTGTTGTAAAAGGGGTCGTCACAAGTCCATTCGTTGAAGCCGATGATGATCACATCCTGAATGGGCAATTTGGGGCTGGCTTCATATTCCGCTTTGACGGACTCATAAGGAGTGAAATTCACCAACCAATTGAACATATTAGCCGCGTCGGACTCGGTGGTGATAAAAGTGGCTTTCATCATCAGGTCATTATCCATGCCCAAGACAGCTTCAGCCATGATGAGGGGATAGTGTTGCATCTGATAAATAGCTTCGCGTAAATCTCCTTCCAGCTTGTTCTTTTTGGAAGCGTCCAAACGGTGATAAAAGCGTCTGGCTTTGGCTGTGCGTCCCAGGATCATTCCATGACAATCGTCCAGGATCATAGCGTCTTTAGGTAGATTGTGGAGTTTGACAAATTCCGGATACATCGGCAGGTCAGTAATCGTGACCCCAGGTTGCTTCATTGCCATTTCGTAAGCTTCCCTGATATTGACTTTGCGCACCAGGTGACTGTTCATCAATGTCTCTGCTATAGCGCGGATAGGAGACATAGCTTTGAGATCGCTGTAATATTCAGCACTACTCTTGCTTGCCATTATTCCTCCATATATTTCTGTATTTTGGTTACAGGTTTTAAGTGATAGGCACTCAAATACTTTGTGACATCCTGTCAAGGACAGTTTTCATTTCAGATAATTTTGAGCTCTTTGCCTATCATTCTGAACTTTTCCAGAGCCATATCGAGTTGCTCTTTCGTGTGTGTTGCCATAAAGGAGCAACGGATCAAACAGCTATTCGGTGGCACTGCGGGTGGGATGATGGGATTGATGAAAACGCCCTCTTCGCCCAGGCGTGCCCACATATTGAAGGCATGCATCATGTCTCCTACGTGCAGAGGGATCACGGGCGTACAGCTAGTTCCGGTATCATAGCCCATGGCTTTGAATTCGGACATCATATAATTTGTATTATCCCAAAGCTGGGCAATCCGTTCCGGCTCTTCTTCCATGATTTTGATGGCTGCCAGGACACTGGCGGTGGAAGCCGGAGGCAGAGAAGCGCTAAAGATGAGCGCGCGGGATTTATGCTTCAGATAATGGATCAAAGGCTCGTCCGCAGCGATGAAGCCGCCCACAGAGGCCAGCGATTTGCTGAAGGTGCCCATGATGAAGTCCGTCTCTTTCGTGAGGCCAAAATGCGCCGCAGCTCCTGCTCCTTTATCGCCCAAAACTCCCAGAGAATGAGCTTCATCCACCATCAGATTGGCGTCATACTTCTTAGCGAGGGCGGCGATTTCGGGTAAGTTTGCAATGTCGCCTTCCATGGAGAATATGCCATCCACCACGATCAGAGCGGCTTTGCCGTCTATCTTCTGCAGGCAGCGCTCCAAAGAGGCCATGTCGTTATGATTATAGCGCACCATCGTGCCATCTGAAAGCTTGCAACCATCGATGATCGAGGCGTGATCGTATTTGTCGATTACAATGAATTCGTTTTTATCTACTATCGCTGAAATGCAGCCCAGATTGGCCTGATAACCGGTGGGATAGGCCAGAGCGGCCTCTTTCCCTACCAGACGTGCCAGCTCTGTTTCGAGCTCCAGATGCAGATCCAGGGTGCCATTGAGGAATCTGGAACCAGCACAGCCGCTGCCATACTTTCTCAAAGCTTCGACTCCGGCTTCTATGACCAGAGGATGAGTGGTGAGTCCCAAATAGCTATTTGAGCCCATCATCAGCATCTTCTTGCCGTTGCAGATCACTTCGGTATCCTGCTTTGAGCTAATCTCCCGAAAATAGGGATAATAGCCCAAGGCCATGGCTTTGCGGGCATCGGTGAAATTGTAACATTTATCTAATATGCTCACGTAAGTCCCCTTTATATGATTTTATATTCTTTTAAATTGGTGTATAATACGCTAACCAGGCTGTAGGTGAGGAAAGCCAGCGGTACTGAGATCAGCATCCACAGGATTCCGCCATACCAGCCCCCAGCCAATACTGTGAGCAAGACCAATAGCGGATGCATATTGATCGTGGTACCTACTACCAGCGGATATACGATGTTATTGTCTACCACTTGCACCGCCCACATGGCAATACCAGCATAGACTATGGCTGTCAAAGGGCCGCCTTCAAATAAAACTGTCAATACGGCCAGACCGCCGGCTACAAAAGGTCCAAAATAAGGGATAATATTGGTCAGGCCGGCTGTGACGCCTATCAAGATCGGGTTGCTTACTCCCACTATACTGAGGGCGATGGAGGCCATAATACTAACCGCTACTACCTCAAAGATCATGGCTCTCAGATAGGTGCCTACCGTGCTATCGATCTTGCCCAAAATGATGATGGCCAGCTCGAAATAGCGGTTTGAGCTAAGCTTTAATGCAGCTTTGCGGAGTTTATGCTTGTCTTTGAGCAGGAAAAAGCTGATAAGAGGGATCATGCCCAGGAAAGACACTGCCCCAATGATGGTGGAATAGTTGTCCAATAGCACTTTCGGCAATTTGGCCAGGAAGCCAGTGGCATTATCCAGGATATTGGTAAATTCGTTACTTATGTTTAATCCAGGAATTCGTGCATCAAGACTTAAGGTATATTCGTGGATTCCATGCAAAAAGGGAACCTGTAGAAGAATATCCTTATTGATGCCACCTTCCTGGCTGAGGATGGCGATGAGATTATTGGCCTGTGCCACGATATCCGGAATCATCCTGCTGGTAAACCAAGCGATCAAGCCGGCTACAGTGAGATATACAAAAAGTACGCTAAGCCAACGGGGGATGCGCCTGTGCTCCAGCCAGGTCACGGCCGGATCCAGAATATAGCTGAAAATTACCGCTCCGATCAGGTAAACAAAGACTTTGCTGTAAAATATAAAGGCAGCTACGACGATAAAGGCCATCAGGATAAAGAATAGAATCTTTGCCCACTTCATGATCAGTTATCTTTGGCCTTTTCAAAGATCATGTTTGAAAATTCTTTACAAACGGCTTCCAGAATTTTGACTCCGCAATGAGGTCTGGCCTTCATATAATCCAAGAGGTCAGATCTGGATATGGCGTCAATTAGCACTTCGGTTTTGGCGATAGCGGTGCTGCTTCTGTACTCGCCGTGGAACATATCCAGGAGGCCCAATTGATGAGGATGAGAGATGGTCCTTTCTTGATTGCTGCTGTACGCCCCACTTTGCAAGACCTCACCTGATCTGATGAAATATACTACTTCCACGGGGAAACCGGATTCGAAGATCGTCTCACCAATCTTGAATTTCCGTTCGTGCATGCGATCATCCAAAAGATAAAGATCATAAGAGCCCAGCTCTGCAAATAGGGGATAGCCCCGATATCTCAGGTAGGTCTGAGGTTTGCTGAATAGGGATTTTAACCATTGCCAGCTTGTTTTCATATCCTGCCTCACTTCACTTTTTTTACTAAGGGGACAAAAGCACAGGGATAAGCCTGCCGAGTCTTGAGCATTCCCTCTTCGCGCACGATGATGTGCAGGATCTGAGAGAGGCTTCCCCCCACCGGTACCACCATGATGCCGCCTTCTGCCAATTGCTCGCAAAGGCGGGATGGGACTTCTTCAGCGGCAGCGGAAACCACGATCTTATCAAATTCTTTGTAGGCTGGATAGGCTTTTTCCCAGCCTGCCCAACCGTCCCCGATGCGATAATAGATGTTCTTAAATCCGGCAGCCTTGAGGATTTTCTGAGCGCCAAGAGATAGGGAGTCGAGCAATTCCACTGTACAGACTTCTTTTACTATGCTGGCCAAAAGAGCTGTCTGGTAGCCACTTCCGGTGCCTATTTCCAAGACTCTGTCGGAAGGCTCCAGCTTCAGTTCGCTCAGCATGATGGCGATCATCGAGGGTTGAGAGATCGTCTGCTCCATGCTGATGGGCAAAGGCCGGTTGCGATAGGCGTATTCTTTGAATTCCGGCAATACATAATCTTCGCGCGGGATCTTGCTGAAGGCAGAGAGCACAGCGGGATCTGTAATGCCGCTTGCTTTTATGTCTTCCAGCAGCCTCAAACGCTGATCTTCAAAGCGCATGGGTTCTCGTGAACTCCATTAGATTTTGCTGTTCTAGCCAGCTCAAAATCGCTGGGAAAGCACTGGGTTTGGTTAGCTCAAAACCCAAAGGGGTGATCGAGATATAGCCTTGGCTTACAGCCTCAGAATCGGTACCGTTCTCAAAATCCCACTCCGGTGCATTTCCACCCACCCGGTAGGAAAAGGCATCTTCGGTTTCTTCTAGGATCGTTACAAAATTGTAATATCTTCTGTGCCCGGTCTTGGTGAGTCTTACGCCTTTGACTTCTTCGGGAGGGATATTGGGGAAATTGATGTTCAAGACTTCGTTTGCCTGGAGCAGATCTGTGATGCCTTCATCCATCAGCTTCATGAACCACTTTGTAGCAGAGGCAAAATTCTGATTCTCATAGGCATTAATCGAGAGCGCAATGGCTTTGTGTCCTAACATTGCGGCTTCCACGGCTCCTGCCACAGTGCCGGAATATAAGACGTCTTCGCCCATATTCTGGCCAGCATTGATGCCCGAAACCACCAGGTCAATCTTCTCTTTGATAATCTTTTGCAGGGCGATCACCACGCAATCCACCGGGGTGCCACTCACAGCCCATTCGTCTTCGGCAATCCTGGTGGCATGAATATCCTGACGCAGAGTGATCGAATGCGACGCAGCAGAGCGTTCACGATCCGGCGCCACCATTATTACCTGATGTCCTGCTTCTTTCAAAGATTTTTGCAGAGCGCGAATGCCGGCTGCTGCGATGCCATCATCATTTACTAATAGGATTCTCAAATTCTACTCCTTAAAAAATTAGGTCGGGATCCAAAAAGGCTAAAATCAGAAATATAACGATTACTAAAGACACGGTAATGAAAAACCAATTGTCCCTAATGAACCGGAAAAAGCTGCGACGACCCTTTTTCTTGCGATAGCGGCCCGTCTTCTTTTTGGGAAATATGCGGTGAGGAATGCGCACACTAACGTGACGGCTGGATATTCCGCGCATACTCATCTGAGCTTGGGTCAGCCATTTTACATGGGATTTGTCATCCATATAAGGAAGATACCCCAGAGATAAATAGTGCTGTATCCTGGCCTGGCTGATCCCCTCAACTTCTTGCGGGTCAAGCTCTTTTACGATTTTACTCTTTTTTGATCTCATTTCATATACCTTATTTTGTTTATTCTTTAAAAGCAGACTATTTGTCAAGCTGAATTTTGACGGAGATTGCAGAAGTGGAATGGAAACGCTTGAAATCCGATTAGCTGTTCAGACGACGGGTTTGGTATTCTTTGAAAATGCGGCAGCTAGCGATCTATCCGTTTGAGCTCTCGTTTAAGCAATTATGGATGTTTTATCCTGATGATCAGCGAGGTAATCGCTTATAAAATAGTCCCTTAGGACGACAGGCGCATGCCTATAGCCCAGCAGTTGACTGCTGGGGACTCGTGGAATACTGCCTTGAGTCCGGAGCACAGCGCAGGACGACACTTGATACCCGGGGTGTATCACCGCATAGTCATGATCCTTATTTCAGAAGCATTTACCTCAAATCAGTGGATATAAGGTATGCCAAAGCTATCAGCTATTTCTATGATCATGAAAACCAATTACCTCTTAGGCTTCTTATAGGCTTTCAAAATAAAGACATATCCGGTGATAGATATCAGCAGCAGAACCAGGAAAACCAGATTCCCTTTAAGATCGGCAAAAGGGTCATTATTTAGATACATCACCAGTCCCATGGCATTTACCACCACACTCATGCTCAGGAAAAAGCCATACAGGAGCATTTGGACAGGGAAGCTGCTTTGCGGCCTTAGCCACAATAAATATAGGCTGATAAAAGCAAGGGGTACAGAAAAGCCAAGATCCAAGAACCTCACCAGCCAGAATGCTGCGGGCGAAATGTCATAGCCTCCTGTCGTGCCAGTGGCAAAAAGGGTAAAGATATCCTTCATCCACATCATGGCGAAAAGTGACGTAAAAATGGTGAAGATTGCCGAGTAGATGATCAGAGGCTTCTTTTTGATGCGTGGCTTCATCCGCAGTGGAAAAGCATCCAAAGTGTAGAACATGATCAGCAGTGCAGAAATCAGCACTCCCAGATAATGGAAAAAGTAGAGCTGGTTATTGCCCTGATAATCAGGCGCCATCCACTCCCAGCCAACACCATAACTAATGGCGTAGTAAAGCAAAAACAGGGGTGTAAGCACCAAGAGATACTTGCCGAAACGTTTGCGCTGCAGTAATCCCCAGGCTCCCAGAATCAGTATGGGGGCAATAACAAAAGTATTTACTGCATCCTGCGCAATAAGTTGGTTATAGACAGTAGGATGCGTCCGGTACACTATATTGCCCTTGATCAGAGGACCTTCGATACCCAGATAAATAAGTAGCCCGGCGCAAATCAGGGCGATGACTGCGATAAATATGCGTTCAAAATTCTCTGGATTGTAGGGCTGAATGCGTTTCATTGGCTTACCTCAAAGTATTATAATGATGTCTCAAAAGTCGGTGTAAACTCCGGGTCATAATGTAAGGGTTTTGCTCAGAACATAATAAGTTCTCCGTTCTGGCAATTTGTCTAAAACATATGACTCATTGCAACACTCTTTATATTTGCTATTTCAGTCAAGCTCTTTAATTGGCTGCTTCCTTCCCTCTGGAATAACTGGTTTTCTTTGATTGTCTCTGGTGGACTATCCTTCAGTCTTTCCATTCTGCCATTTGGAGGCATCCACCCCCATAGCTTATGGTGGAGATGGCGTAGAGATAGGAGGATGTTTTCCACCTTATCTCCACGCCATCTCCACGACATCTAACAGGGATAAGATAATCTGGACAGAGCGATATCGGAGCTTGAAAGCGCATCGCGTTGAGGCTGGATGGGAAAAGCGGGAGTTT
>Ga0265295_1007921_pt1 | contig 11985 bp, 11 predicted proteins | sample Munlansysbiofilm_FD_192503 | JGI IMG/M metagenome (GOLD analysis project Ga0265295, IMG submission 192503) | Leachate microbial communities from a municipal landfill in Southern Ontario, Canada - Methane capture system biofilm | ecosystem: Engineered > Solid waste > Landfill > Unclassified ... | reverse complement strand
TATGCCGACGGCGCAAGCTTCGTGCGCGCGCTGAAGACGCTGGGCGCCAGCGAACCCGCGCCGGGACACCGGCCCTTGTCGCCGGGCGCGTTCCGGCGGCTGCTGGCCTCGCTGGATGGCGGCTTTCCCGTCACCTATCACCTGCTTTACGGAGATATCGTCGCGCCATGAACGGCGTTTTCGTCACCGGCACCGATACCGGCGTCGGCAAGACCCTGGTGTCGGCCTGGCTGGTCGGATGCTGGCGGGCCGATTATTGGAAACCGGTTCAATCGGGCAGCATCGAAGGAACCGATTCGGACACGATCACGCGGCTGGCTCCGGGCGCGGTCATCCATCCGCCGGCCTATGTCTTCAAGGCTCCGCTGTCGCCGGATCAGGCGGCGCGGTGCGAAAACGCCATAATCGATCTGGACCGCATCCGGCTTCCGGCGACACAGAATAGCTTGGTGGTGGAAGGCGCGGGCGGCGCGCTGGTCCCGTTGCGCGACGACGCGCTGATGATCGATCTGATGGTCCATCTCGGCCTGCCGGTTCTGGTCGTAGCGCGTTCGGGACTGGGCACGATCAACCACACGCTGCTGACCCTGGAAGCGTTGCGCAACCGCGAGCTCGTCATTCAGGGCGTGGTGATGAACGGTCCGCCCGGGCCTGAGAACCGCGCCGCCATCGAACGGTTCGGCCGGGTGCGCGTTCTGGCCGAACTGCCCAGCCTGCCCGACGCCGCCGATCTATCCTCTCTTCCCCAACCCGGATGGCAGCCATGACCGACGATATCCTGGAGCTCGACCGCCGCCATGTCTGGCGGCCCTTCACCCAGGAAAAGACCGCGCCGCCGCCGCTGGTCGCCGTCGGCGGCGACGGCGCTTACATCCAGGCCGCCGATGGGGGGCGCTATCTCGATCTGGCCTCGTCCTGGTGGGTCAATCTGCACGGCCACGCCCATCCCGCCATCGTCGCAGCGATCGCCGAACAGGCCAGACGGCTGGAACAGGTGATCTTCGCCGATTTCACCCATGCTCCGGCGGCAAGGCTGGCGGCAAGGCTGGCCGGATCGCTGCCCGGCGATCTCGACCGGGTATTCTATTCGGACGACGGATCGACCGCCGTCGAAGCCGCGTTGAAAATGGCGCTGCAATATTTCGCCAATCGAGGCGAAGCCCGGCGCACGCGGCTGATCGCCTTTGAAGGCGCTTATCACGGCGATACCGTGGGCGCGATGTCGGTGGGCCAATCCTCGGGCTTTTTCCGCGCCTGGAACGGACTGCTGTTCCCCGTCGCCACTGTTCCCTTCGCCGAAGACTGGATCGGCGCGGAGGATGTCGAGGCGCGTGAAACGGCGGCCCTGTCGCGGTTGGAAGCGCTACTGGAAGGCGGCGACGTCGCGGCGATGATCGTCGAGCCCCTGATCCAGGGCGCAATCGGCATGCGCATGTGCCGGCCCGAATTCCTGCGCGCGGTGGCGGAGCGGGTCCAAGCAGCCGGCGCGCTGCTGATTTTCGACGAGGTGATGACCGGTTTCGGCCGCACCGGTTCGCTTTTCGCCTGCGTCAAGGCCGGCATTCAGCCCGATTTCGTCTGCCTGTCCAAAGGATTGACCGGCGGGTTCCTGCCCATGGGCGCGACCGTGGCGCGCGAGCCTATCCATCAGGCTTTCCTGGGCGAAACGCTGGACCGCGCCTTTCTGCACGGCCATTCCTACACCGCCAATCCTTTGGGCTGTGCCGCCGGACTGGCCTCGCTCGATCTGCTGGAAAGCCCCGACTGCCAGGCACGCCGCGCCGCCATCGAAGCCATCCACCGCGAACGCATCGGCGCGGTCAAGGGCGTCAAGCCGCGCGTAACCGGCACCATCGCCGCCATTGATCTGGGCGAGCCCGGTTATGAATCGAAGATCGCGCCAGCGCTCAAGGCGCATTTCCTGGCCCAAGGCATGCTGCTGCGCCCCTTGGGGCCGGTCGCCTATTTCCTGCCGCCCTATTGCATCGCACCGGCCGACCTGCATCGCGCCTGGGACCTGCTGGCGGACTGGTCCGCCCGCCTTTAGCTGTGGCGCGGCGCGGGCTTTGGCGTTAAAGAGTGAAGCATAATAATCCCAACCGGATCCCGGAACGATGAGCGGCGAAAGAACCCTTGAGAATCTGCGTCAGGAAATCGATCAGGTCGATGAGATGCTGCATGAACTGATCATGCGGCGCAGCGCCCTGGCCGAACAGATACGCCAGGCCAAGGACGGCGCCGCGACCGACCTGCTCTGTCCCGGCCGCGAGGCCGAAATCATGCGCAGCCTGATCGCCCGCCATCGGGGACGCTTTCCCCGGCGCGCCTTGATCCGCATCTGGCGCGAAATTCTGGGCGCCATGGTCGGCCTGCAGGGCAAATTCTCGGGCGCGGTGTTCATGCCCGAACGCGGCGCGGGCTATCTCGAACTGGCGCGGATGACCTATGGCAGCAACACGCCGATGACCTCCTTCCGCTCGGCCGGCCAGGTGGTGCATACCGTCGCCGAAGGCAGCGCCACGATCGGCATCCTGCCCATGCCCGGTCTTGAAAGCGAATCGGTGGAGCATTGGTGGGTCAGCCTGATGGGCGACAGCCCCGATCTGCCGCGCATCATCGGCCGCCTGCCCATCGCCCCGGACGACAGCGGCGAAGAGACGCAAGCCCTGGTAATCGGCCACGCCCGGATCGAAGCGACCGGCTTCGACCGATCCTGGATGGCTGTGGAAACCCATCCCGACATCAGCCGGGGCCGCTTGCGTTCGGCCCTGAGCGCAGCGGGGTTGGAGCCGACCAATTTCGTCGATACGCTGAGAACCGAGGACGTTTGGCTGCATCTGGTCGAGATCGCCGGCATGCTGACCCCGGACGACCGCCGGCTGGTCCGGTTGTGCCAGACCCGCGATCCGGTGATGCGCGCGGTGGTGCTGGGCAGCCATCCTGTGCCTTTCCCGTCCGAGGACCTGTCCGAATAGGGTCTTCCCGCCTCGTTTTTTCCAAGAACATCCAGATGAACTGGCCGCCCCATGACACTGACACCCCGCCCCGGCATTCTCGATCTCGTCCCCTATAAGGGCGGCGAATCCGAACTGGCCGGCTTCAAGACCGTCATCAAGCTCGCCTCCAACGAAGGCGCCTTGGGGCCCAGCCCCAAGGCCATCGCCGCGTTGCAAGAAATGGCGGGATCCATGCACCGCTATCCCGACGGCGGCGCCACCCGGTTGCGCCAGACGCTGGGAGCGCGTTTCGGGCTCGATCCCGAACGCATCGTCTGCGGCGCGGGTTCGGACGAGCTTTTGCACCTTCTGGCCCAGGCCTATGCCGGTCCGGAAAACGAGGTTCTCTATTCGCGCCACGGCTTTCTGATCTATCCCATCGCCGCCACCGCTTGCGGCGCAAAGCCGGTCATCGCCGAGGAAGAAAACCTGACCGCCTCGGTCGACAACCTGCTGGCCAAGGTCAATGAACGGACGCGCGTCCTGTTCCTGGCCAATCCCAACAATCCCACCGGCACCTATCTGCCGGCGGCGGAGGTCAAGCGGCTTCGGGACAATCTGCCCGATCACGTGCTGCTGGTCATCGACGCGGCCTATGCCGAATATGCCGGACGCGGGGATTACACCTCGGGCGCGGAACTGGTCGAGACGTCCAAGAATGTCGTGATGACGCGGACCTTCTCGAAGATCTACGCCATGGGCGGCTTGCGTCTGGGCTGGGCCTATTGCTCGGCGGAGGTCGCCGACGTGTTGAACCGGCTGCGCGGACCGTTCAACGTTTCCTCGGCGGCGCTGGAAGCCGGCCACGCCGCGATCGAAGACACCGTTTTCGTCGAAGCGTCGCGGCGGCATAACGACGTCTGGCGCGCCTGGTTCGAGGCGGAAATGGTTCGTCTCGGCCTATCCGTGACGCCCAGCGTCTGCAATTTCGTCCTGGTCCGCTTCCCCGACGAACCCGCCCATAACGCCGCCGCCGCCGATGCCTATCTGCGCGGCAAGGGAATCATCGTGCGCGCCATGGCGTCCTATGGATTGCCGCATTCCCTGCGCGTCACCATCGGGCGCGAGGACGAGATGAAGGCCCTGTCTTCGGCCCTGGCCGAATTCCTGGGGGCGTAATGGCCCCACCTTTCGCCAAGGCCGCCATTCTGGGGATCGGCCTGATCGGATCGTCCCTGGCCCGCCTTTTCCGCAAGGAAGGGCTGGCCGGACGGATCGTGACCTTTGATTCCAATCCCCTGCACCGCCAACGCGCGCTGGAACTGGGCATCGTCGACGATGCGCCCGGCGATCTGGCCGAAGCGGTCCGGGACGCCGATCTGGTGGTGGTCGCGGTGCCGATCGGGGCCTATGCCGCCCTGGCCGAAGCGATGGGCCCTCATCTCGCCCCCGGCGCCATCGTCACCGACGTCGGATCGGTCAAGGGCACGGCTATCCGCGATCTGGCCCCCCACATCCCCGAAGGCGTCCATCTGGTGCCGGGCCACCCCATCGCCGGGACCGAGTTCTCAGGTCCCGAAGCGGGCTTCGCGGAATTGTTCGAGGGCCGCTGGTGCATCCTGACCCCGCCCGAAGGCACCGACGAAGCGGCGGTTGCCGCCATTTCGGCGCTGTGGGCGAAAGCCGGTAGCATGATCGAGATCATGGACCCCGCCACCCATGACCGCGTCCTGGCCATCACCTCGCATCTGCCGCATCTGATCGCCTACACCATCGTCGGCACCGCCACCGATCTTGAAGGGGCCATGCAGCAGAATGTGGTGAAATTCTCGGCGTCGGGCTTCCGCGATTTCACCCGTATCGCCGCATCGGACCCCGTGATGTGGCGCGATATCTTCCTCAACAACCAGGAAGCGGTGCTGGAGGTGATCCAGCGCTTCACCGAGGATCTGACCGCCCTGCAACGGGCCATCCGCTGGGGCGAAGGCGACAAGCTGCTCGATCTGTTCTCGCGCACCCGCGCCATCCGCCGTTCGATCATCGACGCCAAACAGGCTTGAAAATCCGTTTTTAGAAATCGTGTTGGCGAAACGGCGTCAGACGAGCGCCGAAGCTGGCATATCGAACGGATTTTTTTGAGGACCGAGCCGGGAAGGCCGGTCAACCGACGGGGGGCAAATCCTTTGCCGCGGCAGTGATGATGTCGGCGAATTCGCGCAGGAAAACCGATCCTTTGACCGTCCGCTGCACGATCACGCTGCGGCGGTCGGCCTCGTCTGTCTTGCGCTTGACCAGGCCGTAATCGCCCAGCCGGTCGAGCGCGCGGGTGATTGCCGGTTTCGAGACATTGAGGGTTGCGGCCAGGCCGCGCACGGTATGCGGCGACGGCGTGAGATAGACGGTCAGCAGCAGCGCCATCTGGCGCGCCGACAAGTCGGGCGCCTCCCTGCGCACGCTTTCGACGATGGCGCCGCGCCACAGATCGAGGGCCTGAACAGGCTTAAGGTCGACGCTCATGATTCCCCGGCATAATCCTTCGAGGGAAGGTACCCGAGCGGGGCGTCGGCGGCAATCCTCATCAGAGCCGCCCGCCCGCAATCAGGTCGAACAGCGCGCGGATCGCCATCGCCTCGCCGCCTTCCGGCCGCCCCGGCCGGGCGGTCTGGTTCCAGCCGAAGATGTCCAGATGCAGCCAAGGCGTCGTCGCCGGCACGAATTCGGCCAGGAACAGCGCTGCCGTGACCGCGCCGGCAAAGGCGCTGTCAGGGGCGTTGTTGATGTCGGCAATCGGACTGTCCAGCATACGCCGATAGGGCCGCCACAGAGGCAGCCGCCAAAGCGGGTCGCGCCGTGCGCGGGACGCCGCCAGCAAGGCTTCGGCCCAGTCGTCGTGGGTCGAGAACAAAGCCGGCAGTTCGGGTCCAAGCGCGGTGCGCGCCGCCCCGGTCAGGGTCGCCATATCCACCAGCAAAGCGGGATTCTCACTCCCGGCTTCCGCCAGGCAATCGGCGAGAACGAGCCGCCCCTCGGCGTCAGTGTTGCCGACCTCAACCGACAATCCCTTGCGGCTGCGTAAGATGTCGAGCGGGCGGAAGGACGAGCCGGATACGGCGTTTTCGACCGCCGGGATCAGGACCCGAAGCCGCACGGGCAACGCGGCGTCCATGATCATCATCGCCAGCCCCAGGACATGGGCTGCGCCGCCCATATCCTTTTTCATCGCCTTCATGTTGGCGGCGCCCTTGATGTCGAGACCGCCGGAATCGAAGCAAACCCCCTTGCCCACCAACGTGACCAGAGGCTTCGTCTCGTCGCCCCAGCGCAGATCGATCAGACGCGGCGCACGCGACGAAGCCCGTCCAACCGCATGGATCAACGGATAGTTCTCGCGCAAGAGCGCGTCGCCGACGATCGTGCGGACCTTGGCCCCATAGGACCGGGCCAAATCCTCGGCGGCCAAGGCCAACTCCTCGGGCCCCATGTCGCTGGCCGGCGTATTGATGAGATCGCGCACCAGGGCGATAGCGCGGACGCTGCGCCCGACCGCCCCGCGATCAATGCGCCCGGGCCAGACCAGACGGGCTCTGTCGCATTCCTCGCCGGAAGCGCTTTTATAGCGGTCGAACCGGTAACCGGCCAACGCCCAGGATTGGACCGCCCACGTCGCCTGTTCCTCGTCCAATGCGCCATCCAGACGATAGACACCCGGGGGCAGCCGTTCCGCCAGAACGGCCCAGCACCAGGGATCCTCGGGATCGGGAATAAAGATCGCGCTGCCCGGCGCACCATCGGAACCGGGTAACAGACAGGACCGTCCCAAGGCCGGTTCGAAACCGTTGCCGTCAAGCCAGCTTTGAATGAACGCCGGCTGCTCCGCCCGCCATGCGGCATAGCCGTCGCGGGACAGAACGCGCAAGGGCCGCGCATCGCTTTCTTCTTCCACGATCAGATGCAGGGGCATCGCGCCAATCCTTCTTTTTTCCGGACGAAAAACGTGTCGCGCGCACCGGGGGCAGGCCGGCGATCCTCTCCGGCACAACGAACGCTCCGAAGCGTCTCCCAGGCGGACTGATATAGCGCCACGAAGGACGGTTTGTACATGGAAAGCGGGCGGCGGGTTCGTCCGGCACGGTTCCTGCTTGCCCTCGCTGCCCCGGGCACAGCATACTCCCGGGCGCGCCATCGGGCCCAACACAGCGGAACGCGGCGCATCCCCATCGACAGGATAAACCGATGACTGCCCTACCGTCTTCCGCATCGCCCGACGCCGCCCAGGCCGATATCGATTCGGCGCGACGCACCCTGACCGCCGAAGCCGACGGCCTCGTGGCCCTGGCCCGCGGGCTGGACGGGAAATTCCATCGCGCGGTCGAATTGCTGAACGTCGCCGATGGCGGGCGCATCGTCGTCACCGGCATGGGCAAGAGCGGCCATGTCGGACGCAAGATTGCCGCCACCCTGGCTTCGACCGGCTCGCCCTCGACCTATGTCCATCCGGCCGAGGCCAGCCACGGCGATCTGGGCATGATCACCCAGCACGACACCATCCTCGCTTTGTCCAATTCCGGCGAAACACCCGAACTGAACGACATCATCGCCTATTCGCGCCGTTTCGCCCTGCCTCTGGTCGCAATCACCAGCCGCGCCGAAAGCACCCTGGCCCAGGCCGCCGACGTCGCCCTCGTCCTGCCCGATGTCGGCGAAGCATGTCCTCTGGGTCTCGCTCCGACCACATCGACCACGCTCAGCATGGCGATGGGCGATGCGCTGGCGGTGGCGCTGCTGGAGCGGCATGGTTTTTCGTCCGCCGATTTCCGGATATTCCATCCCGGTGGCAAGCTGGGCAAAAAACTGCTCAAGGTCGCCAATCTGATGCATAGCGGCGACGCGCTGCCTTTGGCCCCGGAAACGCAGACCATGGGCGAAGCGCTGCTGGAAATGACGGCGAAAAGCTTCGGCTGTGTCGGCGTGACCGACGATGCGGGCCGGCTGGTGGGAGTCGTCACCGACGGCGATCTGCGCCGTCATCTCGATCCTTTGCTTCTGACCCGCACCACCGCCGAGGTCATGACCCGCGCGCCCAAAACCACGCAACCCAACGCCTTGGCCGCCGAGGCGCTCCTGATCATGAACACCCACGCCATCACCAGCCTGTTCGTCGTCGATCCCGATGGTCGGCCCGTCGGCATCTTGCACCTGCATGATTGCCTTCGCGCAGGCATCGCCTGATGATGGCGGCGGGCAAGGCTTAACCGGAGCGGGCGGCACGGGCATGGCAGGGCGTGGACCCAGAAAAAACGTGAAGCCGTCCAGCGCCTCGATGCTGGCGCGCTACTCCCGATTCGTCGGGCTGATGAAGATGGTTCTGCCGGCATCGGCGGCGGCGCTGCTGGGGCTGATTCTGGTCTGGCCCAACCTGTCTTCACGCGAAAGCGCCTTTTTCATGTCGCTGGGCAACATCAGTTTTCGGGATGTCGATACCCAATCGATGCAGAATCCGCGTTACCATGGAACCGACGACAGCAATCTACCCTTTGCCGTCACCGCCGACGTGGCGACCCAGATAGACCCGGTCAATTCCGTGGTCTCGCTCGAGAATCCCGCCGCCGACATCTCACGCAAGGGGGGCGGTCAGATCATGTTGAACGCCGAGATGGGGTTGTTCCGCCAGAAGGACGACCTGCTCGATCTGATCGGCGGCGTCGGTCTTTATCAGAATGACGGTTACGAGCTGCACACCGACAGCGTGCGCGTCAACGTCAAGGAAAGCGCCATTACGGGCGATGCTCCGACCAATGGCCAGGGACCGGGCGGCACGATCGAGGGAGAAGGCATCCGCGTTTGGGAGGGGGGGAACCGAATTATGTTCACCGGAAAAACCAAGGCCGTTCTGTTCGCCGGCAAACCGGGCAACAAACGATGACCGCGCATCGTCTCGTTCTCGCCGCCCTGCTCTTTTTAGGCTGGAACGCCGCATCCGCCCAGAATCTGGATTTCGCGTCGGGCGGCAACGGCGCTCCGGTCGAAATCCGCGCCGAACAGGGGCTGGAACTGGTCCAGAACGCGAAACAGATCATCGCGCGCGGCAACGCCCGGGCAAGCCGGGGGTCCACGACGCTCGCCGCCGATGTCATCCTGGCCCATTACCGCGATGGCCAAGGCGCTGGCGGTAAGACCGAGATCTGGCGGATCGAGGCCCAGGGCCATGTCGTCATCTCCACCCCCACCCAGACCATCACCGCCGAGCATGGCGATTACAACATCGACAAGGCGGCGGTGATTCTGACCGGCAATAATTTGAAGCTCACCACCGCAACCGACACGGTGACCGCGCGCGACAGCCTGGAATATTTGGAACGCACCCAGCAAGCGGTGGCGCGGGGCGACGCCCTGGCGATACACGGCACCGACCGTATCCGCGCCAATGTGCTGACCGCGACCATGGGACCCGGCGAACAGGGCAAAACCTCGATCCGGAAAATCCGGGCCGACGACAATGTCGTCTTGACCACCCCGCGCGAAACCGTGACCGGCGACCGGGGCGACTACATCGTGGAAAGCGGTATCGTGACCCTGACCGGTTCAGTTAAGATGACCCGCGATAACAACCAACTCGACGGTGGATACGCCATCGTGAATTTGAAAAGCGGAGTGAGCCGTTTGCTTCCCACACCCCCCGGCAGCGGAACCGAAGGGCGGGTGAAGGGAACCTTTGTGCCGCAGAGCAAGAATGCGCCCGCGCCGGATGCCCGCACGCCCAGGCCGCGGCCATGACGGCTGCCCCCATGAGCGGCTCCGTCTCACCCGCCCTGCCGCTCGGCCCGGAGGGCGGTATTCTGGTCGCCTCCAACATCGCCAAGAATTTCAAGCGCCGCCCGGTCTTACGCGACGTCTCGATCCATGTCCGCCGGGGCGAGGCGGTCGGCCTGCTTGGGCCCAACGGCGCCGGCAAAACCACCTGTTTTTACTGCATCACCGGATTGATCAGCCCCGATTCCGGGTCGATCCTGCTGGACGGACACGACATCACCGACCTGCCCATGTATCGCCGGGCCAGGCTGGGTATCGGCTATCTTCCCCAGGAAGCCTCGATTTTCCGCGGCCTGTCGGTCGAAGACAATATCCGCGCCGTGCTGGAGATCGTCGAGAACGACCGCGACCTGCGCGAAGCGCGGCTGGAAGAATTGCTGTCCGAATTCTCCGTCACCCATCTGCGCCGCGCACCGGCTTTGGCGCTGTCGGGCGGCGAACGCCGCCGGGTCGAGATCGCCCGCGCCTTGGCGTCGAACCCCGCTTTCATCCTGCTGGACGAACCGCTGGCCGGTATCGATCCGATCGCGGTTGCCGATATCCGCGAACTGGTCGGTTATCTGAAGCATCGCGGCATCGGCGTTCTGATCACGGACCACAATGTCCGGGAAACGCTCGATATCATTGACCGCGCCTATATCCTGCATGACGGAATGGTCCTGATGGAAGGCGCCCCCTCCGAGATCGTCGCCCATGAAGGGGTGCGGCGGGTTTATCTCGGCGAAAATTTCAGCCGCTAGGGGCGCCCAGGATGGCTCTTTCCCAAAGGCTGGATCTCCGGCAAACGCAGTCATTGGTGATGACGCCGCAATTGCAGCAGGCGATCAAACTGCTGCAATTGTCCAACCTGGAATTATCCGCCTTCGTCGAACAGGAGCTCGAACGCAACCCGTTGCTTGAACGCGACGACGACGCGGCCCCGGCTGAAAACACAGCGGAAGCGGCGGCCCAGGCCGAAACCACGATCGACGCCGAAACCCTGCCGGTAGTGGACAGCCTGCCCGGCCAGGATTCGGAAGCGCCGCTGGATGTCGATTACGACAACACCTGGAACAATGACAGCGATGCCGACACCCCCAGCGGCCAAACGGCGGACTGGAGCTCCGGCAAGGGCGGACGGCTCAATTTCGACGACGAGGACAGCAATCTCGAACAAATCCTGTCCGAACCGCAATCCCTGCGCGATCATCTGACCGGACAGCTCAACATGGATCTGCATGATCCGGGCGACCGGCTGATCGGGCTGCATCTGATGGAGATGCTGGACGAGGCCGGCTATCTGATCGGTCCGCTGGACGAGGCCGCTAACACGCTGGGCTGCGGCCTGGAGCGTGTCGAAGCCGTGCTGGGGCGTTTGCAGCATTTCGATCCGCCCGGCATCTTCGCGCGCAGCCTGGCCGAATGCCTGGCCCTGCAATTGCGGGAAAAGAACCGGCTCGACCCGGCGATGGCGACGCTGCTCGGCCATCTCGATTTGCTGGCGCGCCGCGACATGCCGGCTCTGATGCGAATCTGCGCCGTCGATGCCGAGGATATGGCTGGCATGATCGCCGAAATCCGGGCGCTGGACCCGAAACCCGCTTTGGTCTTCGATCATGGCGTAGCGCAGCCGGTAATCCCGGACGTGCTGATGCGCCCCGCCCCCGGCGGTGGCTGGATCGTCGAGCTGAACAGCGATTCGCTGCCCAAGGTCCTGATCGACACGCGCTATTTCACCCGCGTCAACACCGCCGCGCGGACCAAGGACGAAAAGAGCTATCTATCCGAACAGCTTCAATCGGCCAACTGGCTGGTCAAGTCGCTGCACCAACGCGCCACCACCATCCTCAAGGTCGCGTCCGAGATCGTCCGTCAGCAGGAAGCTTTTTTCCTGAAGGGCGTCCAGCATTTGCGCCCCCTGGTGCTGCGCGATATCGCCGAAGCCATCTCGATGCACGAAAGCACGGTCAGCCGCGTGACGGCGAACAAATACATGGCGACCCCGCGCGGCATCTTCGAGCTTAAATATTTTTTCACCCAGGCGATTCAGCGTTCGGACGGCGGCGAGGCTCATTCGGCCGAAGCCGTGCGTTATCGGATCAAGACCCTGATCGACAACGAACCGCCCGACGGCATTCTGTCCGACGACCGGATCGTCGATCTTTTGAAAGAGGCAGGCATCGACATCGCCCGCCGAACCGTCGCAAAATACCGCGAAGCCATGCATATCCCGTCGTCGGTGCAGCGGCGGGATATGCAT